>Ga0310123_10003944_pt1 | contig 11334 bp, 10 predicted proteins | sample CB6_AW_1057_MG_FD_203505 | JGI IMG/M metagenome (GOLD analysis project Ga0310123, IMG submission 203505) | Marine microbial communities from Western Arctic Ocean, Canada - CB6_AW_1057 | ecosystem: Environmental > Aquatic > Marine > Oceanic | place: Canada: Western Arctic Ocean | collected... | reverse complement strand
TGAGTCGCTCGAAGGGAGGTGAGCGGACGGATTTGGATTGGGCGTGTCAAGTCGTTGCCGATAGAGAGATTAAACGCCAGGTTAGCGGGGCCGCATTGTAGGCGACTCAACCCCGAATCCATGTAAGCCGTCTTGTCCGACTCCCTACCCGAGAAACGTTACCGTCGGCGTGTACGGGCCGAGTTGGCGCTGGCTCTTCTTGAGACAGTTCGAGATCGTGATCAACCCAATGAGGTCTTGGACGACGAGAACGTGAGCTTGACTTTGCCACGCCGCTTGGGGTTATCCGGCGTGGTTGAGGACCAGATTTGGCGATATAAGGAAGAAGCCCGACGAGGAAGACGAATCCCTGAGGTGGAGGTCCGAGACCTTATTCGCCTTGTGGCGAGACGGCCTGATGCTAGGTGGGTATTCCATGAGGTGGGCTGCTCCCTTATGGCCAAGGAAGGAGCTCCAGCGCTGCGCAAGGTGCTCCCGAAGTGGCTCCTGCTTAATCTGGCTCGAAACCGTATCCAACGGCGCCTTCGTGCAGTGTTTGGTGGGACATTCCTTTCGATCGGCCGCGGGCGTTTTCAGATTGAGGCCACACATCAGCTATTGGTTGAGGCGGATCCAGGGGGTGATGCCTGTGCCCTAGTGACTGGGTTCTCGCAGACCGTGGTTGATGTGTACGGATCCGCTCCTGCTCAAGTGATCCACGTCAGTTGCGGAGCGCGGGGTGGTGAAAAGTGTCGTTGGGAGCTTGAGGAGCCAGGTCGGGAGGAGGCGAGTGACAATGGCTAGTGAAAAAGGACGCGGTGCCAGAGTTTGATCTCATCCTAAAGTTACCGAAGTCCGCGTCCGTGTCCGTGTTGTCCAGAACTTGTTCGAAGAATTGAGGCGGTTAGTGATGGAGTGAGACATTTGATTCTCTCTCGCGATTTCTGCGGATACTACGTGAGAGAATGATAAGCAGGCGTCCCTCCCGTCTAGGTACTCATCGTCATCCTTCGAGGAATCAAGCGTTTCAATAGTGGCACCCCCATCTCGGACTGGCCCTAAAACTCGTGCTCAACTCCGTCCATGGCTAGATGAGGCGGGGTTTGCATCGGATCTATTCGGGGGCTCTGTAGGAAAGTCGGTGTGGGCCAGATAGGCTATCGTATGCTTAGCGGAGATGCCTCAGCGATCTCTCCGAACGACTTCCTTACATGCCCGGCGTTGGGTTAGGGCTTGGAGCGTAGTACGTTCCTGATTGACGAGAAGGGATGATTGCAGGAGGTTGGGCGCCGGGTCCAGCCCAAAGGAGTACGCCGAGGAAGTGGCAGTGATCCCGTCATCTGAAAGCTAGAGCAAGCTCTGACGAGCACATTTGGATCGGAGTTGTGGAGAGGGGAACCGATGGAAATGATCGCGTGGGTCTTGGCCGGCCTCTTTGCGGGACTATCTGTGTACCTCGCGTTCCGCCGTCCTCGTGGGTCACCTCCTGAGCCGGTCGATCAACGGGCATCTATGACTGCCGGGCAGGATAGGGCGGAAGAGGATCCGGGTGATTTGGTCCTGAACGGTATGGCCCGATATCTTGGAACAGCGGTACTTAGTCCGCTCGAAGACAGCCTGCGGAAAGGAGATACTCGCGGCGCAGTCGAGGATGCCGTAGATGCTCTGCGCGACCTTGCCTTCCACGCTCAGGTAGAGACAGAAAGTGCAGCGGATCGTGAGAATTTGATCTCGGTGATCCTAGGAGTCACCCGGGAGTACACCCTCGAAACGGGAACGAACATAAAGTTCATAGGTCCGAACAAGCCCGTTCATGTAGTTTTGGCCCCTGAGCGCTTCAAGGATGCCCTCTTTCTCATTCTGGCGAATGCAGGCCATTTCAGCGGTGGCCAGACGGTTGAGGTGACTGTAAAGGAGAAAGAGAACCAGCCTGAGATTCGGATTCGAGATCAGGGTCCAGGCTTCAGCGAGGAAGCCCTCCTGAAGGCGTTCGAGCCATTCTGGACCACTGAGTCGGACGCGCTGGGGTTGGGCCTATTCCAGGCTAGAAAGCTGCTTGAGGGTCAGGGTGTCGCGGTCGACGCGGGCAACTCGGATGAGGGTGGAGGTGAGGTTGTGATATCCCTATGCTATGAGCAGTGAGAGACGCGGGATTGAGAGCGGTTTCGGAATGGTCGGAAATAAGGACGGGACTCGTCGGGGATGGTATTCTTGCACCGCAAGTGTCAGTAATCCGTTGGTGAGCCAGCCGTAACGGTCCTCCATGGCCTTCCAGGCAACCTTGTACGCCGCGTCATCCTGATTCCGCAGCAGGAAGGTGCTCGGTTCGAAGCCGGGCACCATAATTCATGTAGGACACTATTTTAAGATCAATCACTAAAGTGACGAAGTTTTCGCCTCGTAGGACCCCGGATTCGTAGAGTCTGCCAAAAATCTAGGGACAGGGTCGGTCAGCCCCAACGAGGGGGTAAGACCAATCCTGCTTGCCCTCTTTGTCTGCATCATTGGGGGCGGGTACCAGTGCGAGGTGTTAGGCACTGCCACTTTTCGATCTTCGCAACCCCAGCACTCCCATTCCCCCCTCCTGCACTTGGGCCTCATCGCAAACCGCCTCTTTAGACATTCGGTTCCTCATCGACGATCCGGCGTATCCACGTCCCGCGAAGGAACCAGGTGAGGGCAATGACCGCCGAAAGCACATTTGAGATCGGGAAGGCCCAGAAGATGCCATCTGGACCAAGGGGAACGGCGATCGACAGGATCCAGGCTATAGGGAAGCGGAGAACCCAGAAGGCAATGATCGACAGGCTCATCGCGGCCATGGTGTTTCCCGCTCCAGCCAGGGCACCACTCATTACCATCTGAATGCCGAAGAACCCGAAGGCCGGGCCCATGATGCGGATGAAATGGGCCCCGATCTGGATAACCTCCGGCTCGTTAGGGACGAAGGCTCTGATTACTGGTGCCGCGAAGAGGAAGAGGAGGCCTCCGGCGGCGGTAAGCGCCACGAAGCCTGCGGTCATTGCCATACGCGCCGCAACGGTCGCGCGGTCATTTTTCCGGGCCCCCACATTCTGACCCACAACAGTCGTCGTGGCCACGGAGAGACCCATAGCGGGGATGATAATAAACGAGAGAATCCGAGTACCGATGCCATACGAGGCGATCACGGTCGTTCCGAATCCCGCAACGAGGAGCATCATGACCGCGATCCCGAGGGCCCGTGTCGACTGCTCAATTGAGGAGGGAATCCCCAGCCGGAGGATCTTCAGAAGGATGCCCCTGGCCGGCCTGAAGTGCCGTACCCTTAGGTGTATTCCGTAGCGGCCGCTGAAGAGGATCCCCATACCAACGACCCCGGCTAGGCCCTGGGCACTAATCGTTGCCCAGGCGGCACCGGCGACACCCATGGCAGGGACTGGTCCATACCCGAGGATCAGGAGGGGGTCCAAGAAAAAGTTAAGAACCACCGTGCCAGCGGCAATGGTCATGGGCGTTTTGACATCGCCCACTCCACGGAGAAGGGCGTGGAATACGAAATACACAAAGACAGCCACGAGCCCTAGAAAGGAGATCTCTAGATAGCCTACGGCCATCTCTCTGACCGCAGGTTCCGCTCGAAAGAGAGCCATGAGAGGTTCAGATAGAATGAAGCCCGCGACTGAGAGGACAGCCGACACGATTACTACTGCCAGAAGGGTTTGTCCCGCGGCGTGATCGACAGCTTCTTCGTCACCGGTGCCAAAAGTCTGGGCTACGAGAATGGCGCCGGCGACCGCTAGGCCTCCTCCAGCTGAAATCATGAAGAACAGGATTGGAAATGAGAGCGAGACGGCAGCTACCGCACCGGCGCCCAGGCGGCCCACCCAGAACGTATCTATCAGTTGGTAGAGTGTTTGAAAGATATTTGTGGCTACAATGGGCACGGCCAGCGCCATGAGCGCTCTGAGAATCGGCCCCTCGGTGGTGTCCTTTGTACCGGACCGATACTTCTTGGTCACCTTTTTCGCTTAGAACTGTGTTGACTTGAGCTTGGGCTACTCCGAACGAGGGCCTTAAGAAATCCGACCTGGTAGGCCGCCCGCGCGTCCCCACCTCCCATTATGAGAGCCATCGGTCCCGGCATGTGGGCGACCAACGTGTCGGGGATCCAGCCTCGCTTTTGGTCATCAGCTGGCCCCCTTGGGAGACTGAGGGCCAGCTTCGAGGCCGATGCTCAGAATGAACTGCCGAAGAGGCCTCGCTGGATTGCCCCTAGGGCGCCCCAGATCAGGAGCAGGGCAACAGCGGTTCCGATAAGGTGAGGCATCGGTCGTCTCTCTTCGGGTGGTCTTCGCCGCAACACCGAAAGTGGAACCTGAGCGGCAGTGGCTGCCGCTAGCATCATGAAGATGTGTCCGATCAGCTGGGGGTAAAAACGTCCCGATACAACGACGAAGAATCCTAGCAAGATCTGCAGGTGAAGCAGGCCTGCGAATGCTCCTGCCACCCTGTGCATCCCTCTGTCGTAAGGTCTCGCGGTCAACACAGCGAAGAGCGAATATCCGAGGGCCACAACCCCCGCGAGGAGCACCAGGTATCGGAGCCCTGAATGAGCGTAGAGAAGTCCGTTGAGCATAGGGCCTCCAGCGGCGGGTTCGGTGAGCACGTGGGTCCGCCGCAATCGGTCACCGTGGAGAGGATCCCGAAAGGGCTTTCACAAGTCAGCGAATGAGAATACGGTGGAAGGACCATCCCTGCACCCCTCCACCTCCTGTAGATGAAGGATCGCTCTTGTGGAGCGGAGGTCAACTGGTCCCTATCGCCTCTAGTCTGGGGCTTCCTCCAACGCTGAGCGTACCACGTCCTTCACGCCCTCATCTATATCATCCTTTGAGAGTATCCAGTTGAGATATTTGCGGTCATTCGAAACCACCTCAGCGAGAGGACGGTCCTTCCGTTTGCCAAACCGAAAGATCCGGCCGTGATCCTGGGTGGTCAGAAACCATCGGTCCACCTCGGTCTCGAAGGGCCGAATGTCATCGCAGTATTGATTCAGATTTTCCAGATCTCTTGGCAGGTGGGGGTATTGGTTCAGCTGAGTAGTAAGGATAGCGGCTGTCGCTCTAATGTCTGCTAATGCCGAGTGGGCATCCTCAAGCTCGCGATGGAGGTAGAATTGGACGGCTGCGGCCAGATCTCGGGGTTCCTCCCGGTGGAAGATCATCTGAATATCGATGATCTTCCTATCCCCTTGGTTGAAGGAAAGCGCGGATCTCCGGAACTCTGAGAAAAGCATGGGCAAATCGAATCTGCGGATGTTGAAACCAGCTAGATCACAGGGTTTGAGGAGCTGAAGGAGGCTCCTTGCTCGAGTGGAAAAGGGAGGCTCATTAGCTACATCTTCATCGGTGATACCATGGATGGCCGTGGCTTCCAGAGGAATGGGCATTTCAGGATTAAACCGCCGTACTCGCTCGGTTACGTCGCCGTTGGGAGAGAGACGGATAATAGCGATCTCGATGATCCGGTCCTTTCCAATGCTGAGACCCGTGGTTTCCAGGTCCAGGAAGATGAGAGGTCGATCGAGGACGATCGGAAAGGGTGCCGGCTCAACCATGCTGGAGAAAATAGACATACGGGTTACGCTTCGAAACCCACCAACTCGAACGGTGGGAAAGGAGAGGTTCCAATGAAGGTTGTCGAGATCGTCAGGCATGGCGACCCGGATGTACTTCAACTGGGTAAGCGACCGGATCCCGAACCGGGGCCAGGCGAGGTTGAAGTTCGCGTTCTTTACTCAGGGGTGAACAGGGCCGATCTCCTTCAGCGCCGCGGGCAATACCCAGCCCCTAGAGGGTTCTCATCGGATATCCCCGGACTTGAGTACGCCGGCGTGATCGAATCACTCGGAAAGGATTGCGGCCTCAGGGCAGTGGGCGAGCGTGTTATGGGTGTTCTTGGTGGAGGTGGATATGCCGAGCGGGTAGTGGTCTCCGAACGTGAGACGATAGGGGTCCCGGAAGGAATGGCCATGGAAGCGGCTGGAGCTGTCCCAGAGGTCTTTATGACGGCATGGGATGCGCTATTCAGGCAGGCAGGTCTACGTAGTGGAGAAGTGGTCTTGATCCATGCAGTGGGGAGTGGGGTGGGAACGGCTGGCCTGCAGCTCGCCCGCACCATTGGCGCACTCACAATCGGGACTTCGCGGACCAGGGAAAAGTTGTGGCGAGCGAAGCAGATGGGGCTTGATGAGGGGGTTCTGGTGGGGGATGAAGGAGATTGGGCTCAGCAAGTGGCCGACCGTCTGGATGGCCAGAGGGTGGACGTGGTACTGGATCTCGTTGGAGCGACCTACCTCGAGGGTAATTTGCAGATTCTGGCCTCCGGAGCCCGGTGGATGATTGTCGGTGTTCCGAGCGGCAGCACTGGACTTGTTGACCTTCGCCAGTTGATGGTGCGAAGAGCGTCTCTCATTGGAACCGTGCTTCGAGCTCGTCCGCCCGAGGAGAAAGCTGTTCTTGCACGTGAATTCGAACGCACTGTCATGCCACTATTTGCGTCGGGCCGCTTGGCCCCCGTTCTCGACCGCGTGTTTCCCGCGAGTGAGGCAGCTGAGGCCCACCGGTACGTAGAGGGAAACAACAGCTTCGGGACAATCGTCCTGTCTTGGGAGGGCATGGGATCCAGATGAGATCCCGTGGCCCTCACCGGATGTGAGGGCTCACGAGATCCCAATCACCTCAGAGATGATCTGATAAGGGAAGACCTTTGAGGGGCTTCTAGGGAACGCAATGGTCCGCACGAGGGTTTCTGGAACGGGTTGTGAACCGCACCTTGGGAGTGAGCGGACATCCGTCCCGGCAGCACTCGGGGAACACCATGAACGATGAAATTGTACCGACCGGATTGTGTCCACGGTGTGCCCACTGCCAAGTCGTAACCACAGACAGGGGTGGTCACTTCCTTCTCTGTCGAAAGTGTTTCGAGGACTCCAGTTATCCTAGGTATCCAGTGCTTCCGTTGATTAAATGCAAAGGATTTCGGGACCTTAATGATACCTGACTGGCTGGCAGTGTCGGTATTGGTCGTCGCTGGAGGCACTCTCGTCCTTCTCGTCCCGTTTTCGTTTCATCGAATATACCTGATCCTCACTGCCGGGAGAGAGAGGCCCGAGGAAGAGCGGTGGGGCAAGGAGCTCCCCAGAGTCACGGTACAGCTTCCTGTTTACAACGAGGAAAGCGTCGTCAAAAGGCTCATCGATGCTGCCGCTAAACTGCGGTATCCTTCTGACCTTCTTGAAATTCAGGTCCTGGACGATTCAAATGATCGCACCTCCGTTCAGGCGGAAACACGGGTCGACTATTGGCGGGAACGAGGACTTAGAATCCACTACCTCCCCAGAGAATCGAGAGAGGGGTTTAAGGCTGGGGCACTCGCCCAAGGCCTCAAGAAGGCGACGGGGGACTTCATTCTCATCTTGGATGCCGACTTCGTTCCAGGACCGAATCTGATCCATCGACTCCTGGGCCCGTTCATGGATCCTCAGGTAGGGATGGTGCAGGCACGGTGGGACCATATCAACGAGGGGGATTCACAACTCACCCGTTGCCAGGCCCAACTCCTGGATGCTCATTTCTTTTTTGAGCAGAGAGGACGCTGGGCAACAGGACGATTTATGAGCTTCAACGGGACCGCGGGAATGTGGCGTCGCAATGCTCTCGATGACGCAGGTGGATGGTCTTCGGATACCTTGACGGAGGACCTTGATTTGAGTTACAGAGCTCAAATGGCGGGATGGCGTTTTGTCTTCCGACCGTTCGTTGGTGTTCCTGCTGAGCTGCCCGGTACGGTAAGAGATCTGGAACTGCAACAGAAACGCTGGGCACAGGGCGGGATCCAGACCGCTCGAAAACTACTCCCGCGCCTCCTTCGCGGACCTTGGTCAGTGGGAGTCAAACGGGAAGCAGTCATTCATCTCCTAGGCTATCTGGCGTATCCGCTAACCCTCCTGTTGGGAATCCTCATAGTTCCTTCAGCGCTGGCACGAAGGACCCTTGGACTTGAAGGGTGGCTTGTGCTCGACCTTGTCGTTTTTGTTGGAGCGGCTCTGTCATTTCTTGTCTTCTTCTCCGCGGCCGGTCGTTGTCGAGGACGTCCATGGATGCATTTAATCCCAACCGCTGCCGTGACTCTTGCCCTTGGGATTGGGTTGAGTGCAACGGTTTCACGAGCAGTGGTAAGGGGAGCGACCGGAAAGGCAAAGGATCCGTTCCAGCGCACGCCCAAGCTGGGAGAAGGTAACGTTCGGTATGCGAGTCCGAGAGTTCCAACAGATACATTCACCAAGCTAGTGCTAACGTTTTGGATGGTGGCCTGTGGGGTCGTAGCATTTCAGCAGGGCCTGTGGGGAAGCCTCCCGTTCGTCGTGCTATTCGGGTCAGGATATGCTTGGCTTGCCTTGGCTGAGTTCCGGACAGCTCTGATAGTTCGCGGAGAACCGGGTGTTGAGTTGCGGAAGCCCGTTGTCACTTCCTGACTTCCGAGAGCTTATCTCCGGGGAGATATCTTCGGATCCGGCACTTGGTCCGGCCCCGGAACTTCGGGTAGCCATCCTGATCCCGGCCTTGAACGAAGAAGCAGCCTTACCGGATGTTCTCGAGGGACTCCGGGGCGTGGGCGTCGCTCGAATTGTAGTCGTCGACAACGGCTCAGTCGACGATACGGCAAGGGTGGCTAGAGCCGGGGGTGCGGAGGTCGTCTTGGAATCCAAACGCGGTTATGGTGCCGCCTGCCTGGCCGGAATGGAACACCTTGCGACCAACCGGCCACCCGACGTAATAGTTTTCATGGATGGGGACCAAAGTGACGATCCTGCTGCCATCGTCGATCTCGTAGAGCCAATCCGGGTTGGCCGAGCCCAATTCGTAGTCGGAGTCCGAAGCCCGTCGGAAGCAAATGGGAGGAGTACGATCCCCATCCATGCCCGACTAGGAAACGCGTTGATCCGAGTTGGAGCCAGACTCCTCTATGGAATTCGGTTTCGGGACCTTGGCCCATTCAGAGCCATCCGTTTCGGAGTACTGCAATCTCTAGAAATGGACGATCAAAACTGGGGGTGGACGCTACAGATGCAGTTACGGGCATATCGCTTGGATGTCCCGACAGAGGAGGTAGTCGTACCACACCACGCGCGAGCCGCTGGTAGATCAAAGGTATCGGGAAGCCTGTCGGGATCGTTGAGCGCTGGGGCCAAGATGCTATTTACGCTAGCTCGGGAACTCTTCCTTCAGGACTGCTACACAGGGAACCGAGGAAGTCCAGGACAGGAGCAACAGAACGCCGAGGCGCCTCTTCCGGTGGGAGGTGGCCGACGCCCGGGAGAGTGACGAGGTGCGCTCGGGGAAGGTCAGCAGCCAATTTTCTTCCGGTCTCCAGCGGTACCACACGATCCTCCTCACCCCAGATGAGTAGGGTGGGGAGTGCAAGTTCCCGCAGTCGGGTCCCCAGCGTGAACGCCTCATCCATATTGATCTGTCGAACCGCCCGGAGGATAGCTCGCCGTCTCTGGAAGTTTCGGAGCGGTGTTCGATATCCCTCAACCTGCTCTGCGTCTACCGTTGCCGGATCCCCGACGATCCCTTGGATCCCCTTTCTCAAAACACGAAACGGCGGGGCACAGAGGAGGAAAAGCTCGCCCAGTAATCGTCGGCGTCCGAGAGACAGATACGCAGGAAACGGCTGAGAGTACACGGCACCGCTCACGAGCACCAATCCTGCTAAGGGGATCCCATTCTTCACCAGGTCGAGCGCTGCCAAGAGAACAATGCCCGCCCCCAACGAATGGCCGATCAGAACCGCGGGGCCTTCTCCTTCGACTTGGCGAACGAACGCGGCCACACGGCTGGCCTGGGCAGCGGGAGAATAGTCCCCATTTAGTGGAGTGGGTGCCCTTCCGAACCCCATGAGATCCACCGTGTGAACCCGATGACGATCGGTGAGAGCAGAGTTCCACTTCCTCCAGAAGAAGCCGTAAGCACCGAACCCGTGGACGAGAATAACGGTCGGTCTCCCAACTCCGGCCGATGTAATATGAAGGGGGATCACGCGGCGTAAGAGCCTTCGTCCGGATACAGATCCGTCAGGTGGAGGAAACGCATTCAGCCGAATAAGTGACTAGACAAGTGGAGGCAACTCGCAGCCAAATCTATCATTCATTTGCAACTTGAGCCTCCATCGGAAGAACCCCCGAATCCAAGTGGTCATTTAAGGTCTTGAGTAAGGGATGAAATCTTTTAGTTTCATGACTTTCTGGGAAAATTTGTATTTCTGCCATTTGTTACGAATTCAACCTGATAAACGAAGGTGGCAACCCTCTCGACAGGGTCTCGTGATGAAAGCCGCACCTAATCCTGAGTCTGAATCATAACAACGATGGAAAGATAGTATTGTGAGAAATACGGTCGCGTTAAATGCCCTGTTGTTGTCATTGCTTTTAGCGAGTTGTGGAGGAGACAGTAGTCCAACGGTGTCCACTCCTGCAGTGTCCACTCCTGTAGCGACCTCGATGACCCTTTCGGCGACCAGCGCCTTAGCCTCGCCTCGCTGGGCGCAACATCCCAGCTATCCGCTACGGTCAAAGACCAGAACGGCGCAACGATGGCGAGTGCCACGGTGACGTGGACTACATCGGACGCTGCGGTTGCGACGGTATCATCCACGGGTCTTGTGACTTCAGTGGCTGACGGCACGGCCACGATCACAGCGACGTCCGGGTCAGCCAGTGCGACAGCGACAGCTACGGTGAGTCAGGTCGCTGCGGCCGTCGCGCTCGCACCAACAAGCCTGTCGTTCACGTCGCTTGGAGACAGTGCCACGGTTGTTCCGACGGTGACGGACGCACTTGGCGCGACGATGCCCAGCCCCACGGTGACGTGGGCGACATCAAGATCGTCCCTAGCGACGGTGTCATCGGCGGGGCTCGTCACCTCAGTAGCAAGTGGTGTGGCTACGATCACGGCAACGTCTGGATCGACCAGTGCGACGGCATCGGTCACCGTAGCAGTACCGTTCTTCCTCGCAGCGAACGGCGTGACGGTCGTGTGCACGGCTCACGCTGTGGGCGAGACAGGCGAAGTGGGCGGCGTCATATATACCAAGAGATCGAAAGCTCAGATCGCCGCGCTTGTTTCTGCAGAGGATTACGTGCCCCTGGCGACCACATGCACCAGTGACGTCACGGACATGAACGGCATGTTCGACGGCGCCACAGCATTCAATCAGGACATCGGTTCGTGGAACGTCAGCAGCGTCACGGCCATGAATGACATGTTCGCCAACGCCACGATGTTTAATCGGGACTTGAGCGGCTGGTGT
>Ga0310123_10003943_pt1 | contig 11334 bp, 10 predicted proteins | sample CB6_AW_1057_MG_FD_203505 | JGI IMG/M metagenome (GOLD analysis project Ga0310123, IMG submission 203505) | Marine microbial communities from Western Arctic Ocean, Canada - CB6_AW_1057 | ecosystem: Environmental > Aquatic > Marine > Oceanic | place: Canada: Western Arctic Ocean | collected... | reverse complement strand
ACATCCAGAAATCCGGCACCCGTCGCGAGGAACTGCTGCTACATCCCGATGAACTCGAGCGCATCTGGCAGCTGCGCCGGCTCATGAATGACATTCAGCCTGTCGAAGCCATGGAACTGCTCATCAAGAAAATGAAGGAAACCGAGAACAACGTCGAATTCCTCCTTGCCATGAAAAAATAGCTGCAGCCCTTTGACTACATCTGCGGGGCGATAAAATTATATCGCCGACGGAGATCTTCGTCAGATTCCGTCCCGTGGACCAGCCAAATCGCCGTGCGTTATCACATCGTCGACACACCGGCCGCCTGGATTTATCCTGATCAAGTCATTCATTAATCCCCTGAGGCGAAAGCCGTAAATTGAAAGAAATTCGCCCTATGGAAAGAATCACGTGCCCATATTGCGAAGTCGAAGTCAAGATTGGAGACGTCGACCACGAAGGTGGAGCCTGTCCGGAATGCGGGGCAAGGATCACCGGATCGTTGCTGTTCGACGGTTCCCGGCGTCGAGCCCGATGGCGACTTGGAAGCCTTCGATAAGGACGAAGCGTGACATTTGACGTTGCCGCGCAACGACCTATGTCTCCCCGCCCCTTCCCCTGCAGACGTTCGACAGCATAGCAGCTGCATGAATCCCGTTGCCCCTGGCGGCCACGGATCACTGCGTCCCGCTAGAATCGTCACTCGCCGGTATTCTCGCTCTCGCTGATCCGGGCGTCTGGATCACAACCGTGAGCTCGCCTTTCCATTTACGATCGCCATGGGCCGCCACCATTTCGCCGGCTGTCCCCCGAAGGCACTCTTCGAATCGTTTGGTTGCCTCGCGTACCACAACCACCTGTGTCCCGGCTCCGATCTCCTCGGTAATCTCACGCAGGAGACGCGCAATGCGGGCGGGCGATTCGAAGAGAATAACCGTTTTTTGCTGCTCGCCGATCTGCCGCAACAGCACCCGGCGTCTTCCCTCCTTACGCGGCAGGAAGCCGATGAATCGAAAATCCGACACGGGCAGCCCGGCGGCTACCGCAGCATGTGTTAACGCCGATACACCGGGCACCACAACGGGTTCGATTCCCGCGGCTATGGCTTCACGCACAAGGAGATAGCCGGGGTCGGAAATGCATGGGGTTCCCGCGTCTGAAAGCATGACGACTTTCATGCCGCTGCGCACCTTTTCCAACAATTTCTCCGTCTTGCGATGCTCGTTATGCATGTGGTAACTGGTCACGGGGCAGTGCACATGGTAATAGCTCAGCAGCTTTTGCGCCCGCCGCGTATCCTCTGCCGCAATCAGATCCGCCTCCTTCAGGATGCGAACCGCCCGGTAGGTAATGTCCTCCAGATTACCGATGGGTGTCGCCACAAGCGCCAGGTGACCGTCGTCGCATGAATGCATGAGCAGAGCTCCCGATCCGGCCGCATGGCGCCCGAGTTATGGCTGGCAGAAACATATCGTCCTCGTCCTCGACGGCAAATCGATAACGAGGACGAGGACGAAGGACGAGCAAGTTTCAAAGAAGGAGGAGTGGAAGGATGGCACAGCGGAAGAATGGAATGGAATGATTGAGTATGGGAATGTTAGACCCTTCCAGTATCTCTCATCATCCCATATACAGACCGCCGTCAATGGATATTTCCTGACCGGTGATGTAATTCGCCGCATCGGATGCGAGAAAGGCAACAAGATCAGCAACTTCATCCGCCCTGCCAAAACGCCGTGCCGGGATGTCCCGGAGGATGTCCTTCTTTTTCTTGCCTTCAATTGCCGCAGTCATCGGCGTATCGATGAACCCGGGACTCACGGCATTGACCTGTATACCAGAGCCGGCAAGCTCGCGTGCCGCCGATTTCGTAAAACCCGATAGTCCGGACTTAGCCGCGGCGTAGTTGGCCCGTCCGGCACCCCCCAGCCGACCGGCATCGGAAGAAATGTTGATTATTTTGCCGCGACGCTGCCGCGCCATGATTATGGCCACCGCACGGGTGAGGAAGAACACGGCCGTCAGGTTGGTGTCGATAACCTCCTGCCACTGGTTGTCGCTCATGAACGACAGAAGGCTGTCGGCAAGCACACCGGCATTGTTGACAAGAACGTCGATGTGTCCGTGGCTCTGATGCAATCGATCAACCAACTCCTTCGCGGCAACCGAATCCCGCAAATCCGCCCGGCAGCTCTCCGCCGTACCACCGGTTGAGCGAATCTCATCCAGCAACGCGGCCGCGGCGGTTTCGTTGGTATGATATTGCAGGCACAATGTGCAACCCTCGCGGTGAAATCTGCGGGCAATCGCCGGGCCGATGCCCCCCGTGGCGCCCGTGATCAGGACAACATGCCGCTCGCCGGCTGGCGACGCCTGCGAACCCGGATCCTGCTGTTCGACGGTGTCGACGGCGCCGGGCAAATCAACCTCGCTTTTCAGTGATTCGTTCATTCTCTCCGTCCCCAGACCGCCCCGTTCGGCACCCTCGCCCTGATCGTCATCGGCGGCCGATAAAACCTGATCCGCGACCCCCTCGCGCATGGCAATGAAAGCTTCGACATCCCGGCGATGAATGACGGCGCCATCAGCCGCGGCTGACAGTGCCGCCGGATCGATGTTGTGCTTCTTTGCCAACGTGCGGGCTGCCGGTGAAAAGCGGAGGCGCGGATTGGACGGCTCTGAAGAGGGCGCCGGCTGCTCCGCCGCGAGTTGCTCCTTCTGCATGTCGAGAATCCGCTGGTTTTCCGCGGCCACTTCGGGTATGGCCTGACCCGGAGCGCCGAACGCCGCCAGGATGTAACCCACCGGCACCACGCTCTTCTCCGGTGCGAATATTTCCAGCAGGCAACCGTCGTATGGCGATTCGTATTCGAGGACCGTTTTGTCCGTGATGAATTCGACCAACGGCCGTCCTTTGACGACCGATTCGCCCGCCTTGACGAACCAGGCGCCGACGGTGGCCTCGTCCATATTCTCATACAGTTTAGGCAGTCGGAATATTTCAATGGGGGGGGCAGACATAGGGAAATGCGTGGTTCGTATCACGTAACGCGTGATGCGTGATGCGTAATGCGTAATGCTGTGGCTGGATGACGTATACTATATGGCGCCTGATCCGGCTTGTCAGATGATCGGATCGATAAATCTTCGGGGCCGCGATACCTGCCGATGCGGTGACGCACCGGCCAACGCAGCAAGGGTACACGACATCGAAGGGGGGACTGACCCAATGCCCCCCAACTTAAGCGTCGAAAAGTAACATTCGCACTGCCGCTACTCGTAATTAACCGATTCGAAATCGATCCATTCGTATTCGTCGGCATAGACAGGCGCACTGATAATGGGAAGACGGTCGTCGAGGACGCCCCCCCCAGAGGCACTGGCCGGGACGGCCGGTAATTGGAGGGCCGATGTCCACAGCGGCCGCTGCGAATGAGAAGGCACGAAGGGCAGCGATCGCAGGACGGCCGCAACGCGGACCAGCAGGCGAAGCCGACACCCCGGATGTCGACCATCGGCCGCAACCTCTTCACCGAACCATCACCTCAAGCGATCCGATTACGCGGGACCGATTACGAATGGATCGATCACGAGTTACACGGACCGCGGCTTAAGTTGGGGGCATTGGGTGCTGACCCAATGCTATTAAGTTTCTTGTGAGGAGCGCCCGCCGTCTCGTAACAGCACATTTCTTGATTGTCACGAACTGTCCGCTATGGCGACTCGGTCGAGGGTGAAAACTTAGCTGGCGGAGCCAGGTTGAGGATACTCCTCAACAACCGCGCGGAAAGCCAAGCTATTCGTACTTGCCCCCTTTTATGTCGTGCACCAACGCTGCGGCCGCCCCTACCACTGTGATACCGCCGTGTTATATTTACCGGTATGAACAAGAGGACCGTTCGCGATATTGACCTGACCGGTCGGAAAGTCGTCATGCGTGTCGATTTCAACGTCCCCATCGAGGCCGGCAGGATAGTGGACGACACACGTATCCGTGCGGCGCTGCCGACAATCCATTACATCATCGAGCGACAGGCGGCACTGATACTGATGAGCCATCTTGGCCGACCCCGAGGGACGGGCTATACCGAAGAATTCAGCCTGAGCCCCGTAGCCGCGTATCTTGAGAAACTCATGGGGCACGAGGTGGCGATGGCTTCGGACTGCATCGGTCCGGAGATTGAGGCGCTGGCCAGGAAATTGCAGACCGGCCGGATCCTGATGCTGGAAAATACGCGCTTTCACACCGAGGAGGAGGGCAAGGTGGAGACTGCAGGGATGGATGCGGAATCCGCGATAGCTGCCAAGGTGAACATGGAGAAACGCCAGCGTGACATGGCACGGCAGCTCGCGGCGCTCGCTGATGTCTACGTGAATGATGCGTTCGGCGCCGCCCATCGGGCACACGCGTCCACAACGGTGATCGCCGAGTTTACCGAGGCCGCAGTCGCCGGCATTTTGATGGACACGGAGCTCCAGTACCTTGGTGATGCAGTTGAGAGTCCAAAGCGCCCATTGCTGGCGATTGTTGGCGGAGCAAAAATATCCGGAAAACTCGCGGTACTCAAACAGTTGATCCCGAAAGTTGATGCCTTGATAATCGGGGGTGGCATGGCGTATACATTTTTCAAGGCGCAGGGGCGCGGGATTGGGACGTCGCTTTGCGAGGACCAGCTGATCGAAACCGCCCGCAATACGCTCCGGATGGGGCAAGATTGCGGTACGGAAATCCTGTTACCGGTGGATAACGTTGCCGCCGATGACTTCGATGCCAACGCCAACACCCGAATAATTGAAGAACCGGACGATTTTCCCGATGGCTGGATGGGGATGGATATCGGACCGGGTACCTTCGAAATATTCTCCGATCGGATTGCCAAGGCGGCGACGATTATTTGGAACGGGCCGCTGGGTTGCTTCGAAATGGCACCGTTTGCCAAGGGGACCATGGCGGTCTGCCGTGCCGTCGCTGCGTCGGACGCCGTGAGTATCGTTGGCGGCGGCGATTCCGTGAGCGCCGTCCAACAGAGCGGCCTCGCGAATGAGATGAGCCACATTTCGACTGGCGGCGGTGCGGCGCTCGCATTTCTCGAGGGCAAGGAACTCCCGGGCGTGGCAGCGCTCGATGACGCTTAGGACTCGCCCCTTTGACGTCATCTTCCGACGATTCTCGCTCGCGAGATCCGCGACGTACCTCGCGGCACGACTGTGGTCTCGCTCGGTTGCATCGGCAAGCCGTCAGCTGACGGACTAACGCCAAACGGACGGCCAAAAATGGGAAATTATTTTTACGCGAGCCCTTAGCCGCCGCGATGGAGTTTGTCGGGCCAACGCCATCAACCATGTACCAATGACCGATTACCATCAACAATCGTAACTCCTCAGGTGGAGGGTGGACGGTGGGGGGAGTAAGATCCGGTTAACGTCTGTCGCCCACGCACGGAGATCGCCTTTGCGAATATCGCATTAGACGCTGGGATTCGGTCGCGACCGTCCGCCGTCCACCCTCAACCTGATTAGTTACCAACAATCAACCATTCCCAGATTCCCTCATCATGTCAAGAAAGCTTATCATCGCCGGAAACTGGAAGATGAATCACACGGTCGCTTCGACCCGGGAAGTCGTGAGCGGTTTTATCGATGAACTCGGCACCGTGACGGCAGTCGACATCATTGTTTGTCCGCCCTTCACGGCACTGAGCGCGGCAGTGAAAGCAGCGGGCGGCTCCAATATCGCGGTGGGGGCGCAGAATGTTCACTGGGCCGACAGCGGCGCCTTTACCGGCGAGATCTCGGCCGATATGCTGGCCAAGATACCGGTCCAATACGCCATTATCGGCCACAGCGAACGCCGTCAGTATTTCGGGGAGACGGACGAAACGGTCAGCCATCGTCTGCGCGCCGCCATCGATTCACACCTGCTGCCGATTGTCTGTGTCGGTGAGTCACTGGATCGGCGGCAGGCGGGCCATACGGAAAGCGTTGTCGCCGGACAGATCGAAAACGGGCTCAATGGTATTAGTGCCGATGAAATGCGTACGGTAACGGTTGCCTACGAACCGGTCTGGGCAATCGGGACTGGAGAAACAGCAACGCCTCAGCAAGCCCAGGCGGTGCATCGATTCATTCGTGGTCGGCTTGGCCGGCAATTCAGCGAGGAGATTGCCGCGGGGGTCCGTATCCAGTACGGCGGCTCGGTCAAAGCGGAAAATGCCGCGAATCTCATGGCGCAGCCGGACATTGACGGCGCCCTTGTTGGCGGCGCCAGTTTGAAAGTGGATGAGTTCAGTGCGTTAGTGCGGAACTGTCTGTGAATTTTGCGTCGGCTGACGGATCATGGGTGGGCTAAACCCTGTAAGAGGGGGTTTTCATCCAGTCCCTGATACCGTTTGCTCGAACGGTTTTTACAGCGTATGTTATAGATCCGTTAATCGAAATCCAGGGCAAGAGTAAGGTAAGAATTATCGCGGAACCATATTCAGTTCTGCGGCGAAAATATTTACCCGGGAGACCCCATGCACCAGTTTCTGATCACGTTTCTGACAATTATTGAAGTCATCATCGCGCTGATATTGATTTGCGTAATTTTGATGCAACGCAGCAAATCCGGCGGTGGCCTCGGCGCCATCACCGGCGGCGGCGCGACGGAGGAGGTCTTTGGTTCCGGATTCGGCAATGTGTTGACGAAAGTCACAGTCGGCTTCTGCATTGCCTTTTTCCTCAATACCATGGCACTGACAGTCCTGCAAAGCTATTGGAATAAGAGCGTCATGGACAATGTCGAGGGGGCCGCCGGCGCCTCGGCGGGCGCCAACGCATCGGGTTCCGGCTCGACCAGCCCGGCGCCGGCTCAAGACGGTTCCGCGATCCAGCCGGCCGCGGCGGGCCAGTCGCCGGCCACGAACCGGGGCGGTTCCGGAAGCCAGCCGACCGAGCCGTCCGCCTTCACCTCGCTACCGGCGCCGGTAGCGGACGATGCCATCCCGGTTCCTCCGAATCGAGGCGGCTCCGGCAAAGAACCGGCAAATGCAGACGGCTCGGCAGACAAACCGTAACCGGAACGGTCCAACCTGTGTTCCAACTGAAGGCAACTATTAAGAACACTCAAGGTATTCATCTCCGACCGTCCGGCGTTATAATGAAGGCTGCTGAGACGTTCAAGGGTAATATCGAGATTGTATCCGATTCGGGTTCCGTCGACCTCCGCTCCATTTATGATATCATGATTCTCGGACTGGAAAAGGGCGACAGCATCACCGTTCGTGTCGCCGGCGACGGCGCCGGCGACGAGGCCTTCGGGAAAAAATTGGCAGAACTCTTCGAGACGGAGTTCGATTTCCCTCCGCAAGACTGACTTTCAGGAAACCGGCCGATTGGCCACATTTTATGGTTTCAGGTGCTCTCTATGAAAAGCGCATATGAACTGGCATTGGAGCGGATGGGCGGCGAACCAATTCGGAAGCTGACAAACGAGCAGAAGGCGAAGATCGCGGAGATCGATGGCAAGTATCAGGCAAAGGTCGCCGAAGCGGAGTTTGCGAATAAGGAAAAGGTAGCTCAGGCGAGAGGCGAGGCGGAAAAACTCGAGCAATTCCGCGAAGACCTGGCGGTCGAACTGGCGTCCATCCGCGAGAAGTGCGAGCGGGAGAAAGAGAAGATTCGGAAGAGCGCGGAGTGAAGCGTGATATTACGCCACGAGCTTCGATACCTGTCTAATCAATAATTGCCGCGGCGAAGGATTCCGTCGGGAGTGTCCGATGACGGGAGAGGTCGGAGAAGCGCCGACACTCACCCGCCTTCGTTCGCCACGGGTGTATCAACGGGCTTTCCCTGGACCGTCTTGCCGCTGCCTTCGGTATTGCTACCCGTTCCCGTATCCCCAGCGGCTTTGCCGCTTCCGTCAGCGTTAACCCCAGCGGCTTTGCCGACACCCTCGGTATTCTCGAGGGCAGTCTGGAGCTTCGCCCTGGCACCCTCCGCAGCGGCTTTGCCGCTATCCTCGGTATTTACGGTCGCGGTCGCGCCGCTGCCCTCGGTGTTCGCATCCGCTTGGGGCTCCCCGGCCGAGGCATCGTCTTCCTTCTCTTTCGCCTTCACGAAGTCCTTGCGCTCGAGGATAAGATCTTCGATGGTGTAGGATGAGACAAGGTACGTCCAGCTTTTAAATCGATCGAACTCGGTCTTGAACTTCTCCTGGGCTTCCACGATCTTTTCCTTGTGCTCAGTCTCCCGCTTCCCCTTGTCTTCGGGTGTTTCGTCCTCCGGGGCTTCGGGCATGGGCGGCTCGAGGTAAGCGACGGCGACGCGCATCGGGTAATCGCCATCGTCCAGCTTCTTGCCGACATCGACGGTATAGGTAAAACCGTCGAATGACTCTGCGATGAACCGGCGAGTGTCGTCACCGGCGAATCCCAGTTCGTCGTCCGACGTTGCCGGATCGACGATTTTATTGAAACTGGGATAGCGCAAGGCACTATCGACTTGGCTGACCTCGCTCTTGTCGAGTTCCTCTTCCGGACCGATGGCGCCGGGCAGATCGAGCTCGAGCGAGTCGTTTTCCGCTTCACGCTTGACGCTCCATACGACCGTGTTTCCCTGCTTCGCCGTGCCGCGCTTGATCTTATCCAGCTTGAAGAATGTCTTGTCGAGCCAATTGTCGCTACTGTCGCTGATGTCGCTGAAGGCCTCCGTAACGAGGGCCACGGTCCCGGACTGCGGTTTCAGGAGGTAGCGTCCATCGGGATAACCCCCGTAGGATCCGGACCCCTCCTGCGCCGGCTTTTTCATGTGCTGTTTCCCGAGCACGACCTTGGAAACGAGCGAATCGTTCCTGTCAAAGAATTCAACCAGCGTCCCAGTCTTCTCCTTCTTGTCCGGCCCGTTCAATTCCAGGCGGCCGTATTCGTTTTCCCCGGCCTCGATGACGTGCATAACCTTGAGATCCGTCACTTTTCTCAAAAATCCTGCAATCTTTTTGAAATCTGCAGCATAGCCGTGATGGCTGGCCACAGTCCAGCGGTTCTCCTTCCTTTCCAGTTCGACGGATTTGTCCTTCGTCCTGATCGCCAGCCGCCGAATGTCGTTGGCCGGGAAATCTGGGAACAGCCGATCGGTCGTTTCATCCGCCGCCGGCTCCCAGTCGGCCTGGTTTTGCCGCATGACGAGCCAGCCGATAATACAGATGATTACGCAACAGATTATCAGAATAATTAACTGCTTCGCCTTCATGACCCGGACGCCCTCCGTCTTCGACTGAATCCAAGCCCGATCCCCGTCAAACAGACAAGCGCGGGAATCAGGGCAATGTTACACCATTGCGCCGTGGTCTCGATTTTGTCGATGTCACGGCGCAGATTCTTGCGTAGCTCCTTGAGGTTCTTTCTAAATTTGACCTGCTTTCCCTGCCATTTCTTCAACGCTTCCTCCTGTTCGCGCGAGCGGACGATGCGTTGATCCTGGTCGTCCTCCGGCCGCTGCTGCAGTTTGCGGATCTCGGTCCGTGTTTTTTCCAACTCTTCCTCGAGCCCGGCAATCTCCGCCTTGTACTCTTCCTCGGCCTCGCGCTGCTTCGCGCGCACCTTTTCGAACGGCCGGTGCGTGATCGTGCGCGAGCGAATGGAAATCAGGTTCGTGTCGCCGCTCAACTGCTCGACGGCGTTCTGCAGGAGGTTGTTGTTGTCGCTGAGCAGCGACATCACGGTCTGACCAAAGAAATTGACCTTGCGAAGCCAGAAATCGTCGAAGATCATGTCCGTATCGCCGATAAGAATAACGGCACTGGTTTCCTCTGCTTCTTTGAGAGAATCGTCCGTCTTCTCACCATCCTCCGAAACATCGGAGGCATCGTCGCTGGGCGGACCGTCCGGAAAGGCGGTTTTGAACTTGCCGATGAGGCGAACGGCCAACGCGTATTCGGTGTCGTCGGATTCGAAGTCCTTGGTGATGCCGGTCGGTCCTCCGAAGCGTACCTTGAAGGAATCAACAAGCTGTGTCTCGCTGGATGAGTTGATCAGTACGGTCTTGGTTACATTTTCGTTAATCGGATCACCGGTGAAGGCGCCGGCATAGGCGATGAACATCCGGTCGAGTCCACCTGTAATAATCTGGTCTGCATTCAAGGCGCGCCGATCGAGGTCGAGAACGGGCGGCATCAGCGTGCTGGCGCCGGAGCGCTGCCGCTGCTCGAAAGCGTAGTTCATGTCGGCGACGACTTTGTCCGTGGCGAAGCCGATGCCCCAGGCGTCGAAAAGCTTGTCAAGGGATGAGGAGTTTTGCGCAAACTGCGGTTGCCCGGGCGCCTGGGGCAGCTTGTTCTGCTCGTCCCAGGCGGAAAACGGGTCGACGAAGGCAATCAGATTGCCGCCGCGCATGATAAACTGGTCAATGGCAAATTGTGTCTTGTCCGAAATCTCCTTGGGATGCACAAGCACCAGTGTCTTTATATCATCGGGAATCGAATCGGCCGTCAGTTGAACTTCGCGGACATCATAGTCCCGTTTGAGCTCCGTAACGAATGCCCACGGCGGTTTGCCCTGCTGCTGCGGCATCCCGAATTGCGAACCGCCCCCGGGCATGCCCATGATCGGATAGGCGGACATCACACCAATGGTCTTGCGCTCTGGATTTGCCACCCGGTAAATGGCACGGGTGATATTGTACTCGAGGCTGTTTTCGCTGGACGGCTCCAGCCTCGGTAAGGCCATGGTCGCATCGATACAGTTGATGGCAAGGCCGAAGTACAGCGGCTCGCTGGTAAGCGACACCTGAAACCCCTCGATGCCGTCGAGTTGCGCCTTGTCCGCATCGTCGGAATCCGGCAGGGGATTGTACTTCTCCACCTTTATCTTGCCGCCGCCGGCTATTTTATACTCCTTCAACAGGTCCTCGACGCGGCTGGCATAGCTCTTCAAATGTACCGGCATGTCGTTGGTGCTCTTGGTGCAGTAAAAACGCAGGACGACCTTGCTCTCGAGATTCTTAAGAATCTTCTTCGAGCCGTCCGCCAGCGTATAGAGCTTGTCGTGGGTAAAGTCGGCGCGCAAGTGGACATACCCGAGGATGAAATTGAGTCCGATCACGACGATGGCAATGCAGATGATGCCTGTTCCGGAAGACAGAAGAGTCGTCAAATCCTTTGATACTTTGCTCATGATAAAAAATGGAAAGTTGGAAGATTGGAAGATTGGAGTGCCGCAACTCGACATTCCACCATTTCATCGTTGCCCAGGGCTCACCGATAATTGCGCGTACCTATTGCCGACTCGGTGAGTTTTGATCCATCATTCCCATACTTCGTTATTCCACCATTCCAATACCTCGCTCTTTCACCGCCGGCTGTGCAATATGACAGAC
>Ga0310123_10003942_pt1 | contig 11336 bp, 9 predicted proteins | sample CB6_AW_1057_MG_FD_203505 | JGI IMG/M metagenome (GOLD analysis project Ga0310123, IMG submission 203505) | Marine microbial communities from Western Arctic Ocean, Canada - CB6_AW_1057 | ecosystem: Environmental > Aquatic > Marine > Oceanic | place: Canada: Western Arctic Ocean | collected... | reverse complement strand
TCAGGACGTGGCGTCCACCAGGCGACCATCCTCGAGCGTGAAGACCAGCGACGCCGATCCGGCCAGGTCGGTGTCATGCGTCGAGACAACCAGCGTCGTCCCGTTGTCATTGATCTCCTGGAGGATCGCGGCGAGTTCCGCGGCCGCTCGGCGATCCAGGTTCGACGTCGGCTCGTCGGCGAAGATCACCTCGGGGTTCCCGATCAGTGCCCGGGCCACCGCGGCCCGCTGCTGTTCCCCTCCGCTGAGTTCCTCCGGCGGAGTGTCGGCCTTCGCGGTGAGTCCCAGACGAGCCAAGACATCATCGGCGGCCTGTCGCCGCTTTGCCGCCGACAGCCCCCTGGGAATCTGCGGGTAGGTGATGTTCTCCCAGATCGGCAATCGGGGGATCAGCGAAAAGTCCTGGAACACAAACCCCATCCGTCTGCGTTGGCGTGCCAGTTCAACGTCGGAACACTCCTCGAGGTTCCGGTCGGAGAACCTCACACCACCGGCCGTCGGCCGGTCGAGTGCTCCGAGCAGGGACAGCAGGGTGGTCTTGCCCGAACCCGAGGGACCGGCCAGCACAACGTAGCTGCCGGCAGGGATGACGAGTGATACGTCGCTGAGTGCACGAACCTCGCTCGAGGTCCCGGGATGGTAGATCCTGCTCAGAGATTCGGCTTCGAGCAACCCGCGGATCATCTCATGGCCTCCGCGGGAGGAGTCACGGCGGTTCGCCAGGTCGAGTAGGCGGATCCGGTGGTCACCAGCAGGCAGGCGATCAACACCGCCAACCCGGCCGGCTGTGCGGCCAGCACGTAGGGCACCGCAATGGCCGGTTGGGTCTCGACACCCGCCAGGAAGATCCCGGCAATCCAGAACCCATTGAACCACTTCAGCCAGACCACGGCCACGAGGATGGAAATGGCCGCGCTCACCAGGCCCAGCAACAGGCTCTCGACCAGGCTGCGAACCAGGATCTCGTCGGTCTGCCAGCCGGTGGCCTTGAGAATGCCGATTTCGCGACGCCGTTCGGGACGCCCGAAGCCCGACGTGATCAGGATCACCAGGATTCCAATGGCAAAGGCCACGACAAACAGCAGGTTGAAGACGCCCTCGCGATGACCCAGGCCGGCCGGGAGCAGCGATTCGAGATCGGCACGCGAGGTGACCGACGGCCGGAAACTGGTCGCATCCCCGGTCGAAGAACCCGGCATCAACTGGAGGATCCGGGAGCGAATCGATTCGGGTTGCCCGCGGCGACAGAAGACGAGCAGGTCGGTGGCAAGCCCCTGCTGGTCGAAGATGTCGGCGGCCGACTCGAATGTGGTCAGGATCATCTGCGACTGCCAGGGAGAGATGTCGGAATGGAAGATGCCGGTGATCGTCGGTGTTTTCTCACCACCCCCACTGCGGAAGATCGGCGGAATCACGGCACCCACCTGCAGGTCCAGTTGGCGGGCCAGCCCCGAACCGATGACCAACTGTGGACCCTCGCCGTGTTGTGATCGAGGCAGTTGGCCATCGATCAGCTGGGCCAACCGCTGGATCGTCGAACCACGTCGTTGAAGTTCCTCTCGCGGCATACCGACCAGCACGGCCTCGACATTTTCCTTTCCCAGCGTGATCCGGCCGACGATCCGGGGAACCACCCTGGTGACGCCGTCGAAGTTGCCGATTGGTTCGGCCAGTGCCACCGGGATCGGCACGCGACGTCCGAACTGGTTGGCGGCAACATAGAGATCGGGCAGCAGTTCTTCTCCCGCCGGTATGCCGACACCAATCGCGATCCGGGCCTCCTGACGCAGACCCTCGACCAGGCCAACCCCAACGAGGTAGGGGACCAACACCGCAATGACGGCCAGGACAGTCACCGCACTTCGCAGGGGCGACAACAGGATCGCGGCGGATCCGGTCCGTGCGATGTTAAGGAGTGACGACATTTCGGGTGGCTGGCAAACCGGTGATGATTACGGATGACCGCGGGAAAAGGAAAACAGGAACCGGCCGCACCCGGGGCACAGCAGGCCGCCGGCCGGGATCGCACCGGTGTGAGCGTTGCAGGTGGTCTCCAGTCGCGGGTCGAATTGAACCGGGCAGGTGGACAACTCGACGGTCGGACCAAAACCAAGTCCGCCGACCAGCTGCTGAAATCCGGCCGAGGCCGCCGGTCGTGCCGACGCAGGTCGGCAACAGCGACCCACGGCGGTCCCGGCGGCAATGACCAGGATCGCGACGACGATCAGCAGGCGGGTCGAGGAGTCTCTGGGCATCAGGGGGACTCTTCCGAGGGGGGGAATGGATGATCCGAGCCAACCATCAGGCGGCCTCGTGACTCCCGGGCGTGTTGTTCGGCGCGGTCACGGTTTCGGAACACGTGCCAGCGATTCCCGGTGACACGGTTGGTGATGATCGAACTGCGAACAAAAAAAGCCTCCCTCGCATCAATCAGCTCCCCGCTGTCTTCGTCGGTGACCAGGATCTTCCGCGTGGCCGATGGGTGACGGCCGATCCACGACCGGGCACAACCAACATCGCAGAACCCGGAAGAGGCTCCTGAGGTGTCGCCGGTACGAACGCGGAATGCCGCTTCGATTACCAGTCCATCCCAGCGGCAACGGGGTCGATCGTCCCCGCGGATCCAGTGTCCGGCAAACGGCAGGGTGGCCAACGTCACCAGTCCCACCAACGCCGTCCACCACCAAGACACTGGCGGTTTCATGACAGAAAGAACTCCAGGATGAACATGATCATTGAGCCAAGAAACCCGAAGAGCCCCAGAAAGAGCAGGCGTCCGATCAATGGCGGCAGGACGCTTTGTGTCTCCTCGACGTGACCCAGCCAGCCCACCACCGCGGCCCAGCCGACCGAGAAACAGCCCAGCGTGAACAGCCCCACGGCCAGCACGCTCTCGGGAACCTCGCTGACGAGGTCGTATGGACAATGGTGCGGTCGCTGCAGGAGTGCCGGCGAGGCGATTTCGACCAGGAACAGACCGCCCAGTGGCATCGCGACAAGCGTGCCGGCGAGCAGCCCCGTAAGGAATCGCCGGTGATGGTATCCATGCCGGATGGCGGTCAGCAATCCCAGGCCGATGCCACCGACGACGACCACGACGGATACCGTCAGCCAGGTGTGGCTTCCCGCCCCGAGCAGCGACTCGGGCAGGAATCTCGACTGATCCGCAATCGCCGATGTGCAGCAACCCACGCTCAGAGATTTTTCCTGCTTGGGAATGGCCAGGTAGGATCCCACGCAGAGGGCATCGGCAACACTGACCAGGCCCAACGGCAGCAGACCGGTCAGCAACCGGGACATCAGTGGGGCGGTTTGCGTGGCCCGGTTGGCCAGGTACAGCACGAACCAGCCGCCACCCAGGAACACCAGCAGCGGCTTGGTGCACTGCACCGTCGCCAGCAACCAGGGAAGGTGGCGTGCGCTGCCCACGCTGCCCGCACCGATCCGTGTCACGCCATAGATGCACATGACGTCCGGCCACGAGGGGACGTAGCTCTGCAACAGGGCGTAGAGCAGAGGCCAGGACGCCAGGTTCAAACCAAGCAGCAGGAACGACAGCAGCAACAGCAGGTAGGGGCGATTCTCGGCATCGAAGGCCGCGCGCGCCGGCGTGACGCGGCGGCGGCCGAACGAAGAGGAAATGACCAGCAGGCCGATCGCAAACTGCAGGAGGCTGACGAAAGCGGCCAGGACGGCGTAGGCATTGACGATCATGTGCGAGCCTGGGCCAGGACCGAAAAGAGATCCTCGATGTCACGCCCCTTCGAGGAACCTGTCCCCTTCCCCGTTGTCAGTGACCTCCCGACCACGATAGCACCCCATCACGACATCGACCAGATAAGCTGCGGGTTGCCGGTTTGTGGCGGGAGTCTGTTCGGAGGTGGTGGGCATTGGTTAGCATGGTACGTGGGTTCGGTTCACGGTGAGGCAGGAGAGCGGCGAGACACATTTCTTGTTGTATTCGCCTTTTTTCGCGAATTGGGAGTGTCATGAGGGATCGTTCGATCAGCCAGATTTTCTGGTACGGCCGTTGCCTGCTGATAATCACCCTCCTGTTCGGGACATTGCCCGGGTGCAATCAAACGGCGTCCCCGAAAAACGATGCCCAGGACAAGACAGTTTCAGCAACGGACACTCCCGACAACGAGTCGCTGTCGTCACGGCCCGACGTCGCGGTCCAAGGTCTTCTGGCAGCTGTCCAGGCCGGCGACGCGGGTGTCATCTGGGACTCGTTGCCGGCACGGCACCACGTGGAGATCAACGGGATCGTCCGGGGATTCGCCGCGAAGATGGACCAGGAAGTCTGGGAGCGAGCGTTCAAAGTGGCGCGGCGAATCGTCAATGTGCTCCGCAGCAAGCCCGATCTGATCTTCAAGAATCCGGACCTGAAGTCCCTGTCGGTGAACGTGAGACTGTTTTCGGAGAACTGGAACGAGGTGATCGACCTGGTGCAATTGCTCATCGACAGCGACCTTGCCGACCTCGACAAGCTCCGGGCGTTTGACGGCAAGACATTTTTCAACGAAACGGGGACCCGGTTCCTGAAACAACTCGTTGCCTTGTCCGCCAAGGATCCAAACGATCCCTTCCGCAAGGGGTTCGAAGCCAAGGTGCGACTGATCGCAATCGATGGCTCGGCGGCGACGATCGGGCTGGAGACGGGCGGCACGTTCGTCATGACCCGGCAGGCCGTCGATGGAGAATCTAGAGAAACCCAGATGAAAGTCCTGCTGGTCGATGACACGTGGATCGTTGAAGAATTGCACTACGGGTTGAGCAGGCTGTACGTGGATGGACGTGCGATGGTGGCCGGAATCCCGGACGACGGGATCCGGAATAATCGTGACCCGTTGATCAAGTTGCTGGAGACCGTCGAAGAGGATATTGATCGGATCGAACTGGCGAAAACCAGCAGGCAGGTCGCCCAGGCACTGGCACTGGCACAACTGAGAATCAGTCAACTCATCTCGGCCGGTTCATCGGCGGAGTCCGAGACGGCAGGGGATGCGACACCGCGTGGCCGGACCGTCACCGTGGTGATCAACGGTGAGATGGACAAGGCGGCACGCGAGCGAATTCTCGGCCGGTTGGAAAGCCTGAAGAGGCCGGGTGGGAAATCAAAAGTGATCGATGGCCAGGAAACGGTGACGATCATCATCCCGACGAACCGATTCCTGCAGGATGTTGTCGATTCGGTGGATTTCGGTTTGGTTGCTGATGTCGATGAGGTTGAGCGACGACTGACCGTGACCGTGAAGCCGAAACCGGTGAAGAAAGCCAAGCAGGGCAACCCCGAAAAGTAGGCACTCGATCGCCACCGGGAATGGCGATGGTCGTCGGCAACGATTCGTGTTCGACCCGCCGTGATGGGTCGTGTGAAGTGGCGATATACGGTGGCCGAAATGAGTGGTTCCGCGGACACGATTTCGGAGAAGGTGAGGGCTGTGGGCGGCGGGCGACGGCGTATCCCGTGGGGATTGATCGCCATATTGGTCCTGGCAGCGGTGTTGCGGTTGTCGCAGCTGGAACTGGTGCCGATGACCAACGAGATGGCCGGCAACGGCATGACGGCCAACCTGCTCGTCGCCGCCACTCCCGGAACGGGTTGGCCATTGGCCGGCTCACTGATTGAAGGGGTGCGAGGGTCATCGCTGTTCATCTACCTGGTTTCCCTGCCGAACCAGTTGATCTGGCACCCGCTGACCGGAGTGGTCCTGGTGGCACTGGTGAACGTCTGGGCGGTCTTCCTGGCGTATCGTCTGGCGGACCGGTTGTTCGGTCACCGAACGGCTCTCGCCGCGGGACTGCTGCTGGCCTGTTCTCCCTGGGCGGTCATCTACTCCCGCCAATTGTGGTCGGGCAGTTGCCTGGCAGTGGTCAGTCTCTGGCTGGTCGGAGCGTCGTTGACGTGGTTGTCGGAAGGCGGAAGCGGGCGACTGGTGAGGATTCTGATCCTCGGTTTCCTGCTTCCCCAGGTGCATTTCTCGGGACTGGCAGCAACGGCCTGGGTGGCCAGCGTGATCTGGATCGGCCGTCAACGTGTCAGGCCGTCACCGATGATTGCGGGGGTGTCCTTTGGCCTGTCGACCTGGACGCCCTGGGTGGCGTTTCATCATATCGGCGGCTGGACCGAGTTCAGGAACTCGGTGTCGATTCTCGGTGGCAATCCCAACTTCGGGCGAGCGATCATCAACGAGATCAACTACCTGCAGTCCATGCTGCACAGCGGCAGTTTCGATTACTGGTTTGCGGTGCTGCCGGAGAATTTGCCGGAGTATTTCCCGGGATGGCAGCGGGCGATCCTGGCCGGCTGCGGGCTGTTGATGGTTGTTGCCGTTGCCGGAGAAGCGGGCCGGACGTTGACACGGTCGGCCAAATCAGACGGGCAACCGAAGACGGGACTGTTGTGGCTGTGGGTCGCTCTTCCCATGCTGACCGGTCTGGTGTATCGATCCAACGCGAGTCCGGAGCACCTGCTGATTATCCTGCCCGTGCTCCTGGTGCTCGCCGCCGCCGCCGCAGGTCGCTACCTGGATGCCCGACGGAGATCCACTCGGATCCTGGCCTGCGGGGTGCTGGGGACCATCGCCGTCTCGCATGTCCTGTTCCTGGCTTCGTGGAACAGTTTCCTCGAAAACGATCTCGCCGACCCGCAGGGCCAGTATGGCCTGACCTTCCGTCAGCGGCGGGAGGTCGCCCGCTGGGTGCTCTCCGACTGCGATGGACAGTCGGTCGAACTGGCCGGTCCGTTCCGAGGTGGGCACCCGGCCTACGAATATGTCTACTACTACGAACGCTCGCGTCGCCGCCGGGATCGATCACCGCCGGAGCAGGACCTGAAATACTGGATCGACGAGGAATCCGATGATGGACAACCCGGCACCGGAGTTCACCGAAGCCTCAAGGAACAACAGATCGGTGCCACGCTGAACCGGTACCAGGCAACATCCGCACAATGGAAAATCGAGAAGAGTCACCAGCTGGGAGTGACCAGGGTCTATCGTATTCGTTTGCCGATTTTCGGATCCTTCAAGACGGTATCCCGGCCGCCTGTCTCCAATTCCTCACCGCCTCGGATCATTATCGCGGATGGTCTTGAGCAACGTTCGCGACGATCAAGTCGTAGGTTAGACTGAACAGGGTCGAATCCGATCATACCCGGGTGATTGGAGGATCTTCCGGACTTTTTCACAGACGCAGAACCGGAGAAAGACGGATACGAATGAACGATATGCGGAATCCCAATCCCCAGCCCGGGGAAACCGAACCGGCTGCCTCCGAAGAGGCAATTGCTGCTGACGGTGGTCGCAGCCGTGGTGGAATTGTTGCCGCGTTGGTCCTGGCCGTCGTGGCCGCCGCCGTGTGGTTCAGCGGTGATGATGCGGCCCCGCCTCCCAACCGGCCGGACCACGTCACCAGCAGTCCCGGCTTTCGCGATGTTGCCCGGGAATCGGGCCTGGATTTCCACATGGGATTCCTTCCGGATGAATCGGGAACCACGTTCAAGATCAATCTCTACGACCATGGCTGTGGCGTCTCCGTTGCCGACTACGACGGCGACGGTCACGAGGACGTGTTCTTCCTGAACCAGTTGGGACCCAACGGGTTGTACCGCAACCGGGGCGACGGAACATTCGAAGACGTGACCGAGAAGGTGGGCGTCGGGCTCGCCGACCGGATCTGTGTGGGCGGCACGTTTGCCGACGTCGACAACGACGGGGACCAGGACCTGTTCGTAGCCAGTACGCGTGGTGGAAACGTCTTCTACGAGAACCAGGGCGGCGGGGTCCTGAAGGACGTCACGAAGGAGGCTGGCCTGGAACACGTTGGTCATTCGCAGACGGCGATCTTCTTCGACCACGACAACGACGGGCTGCTGGATCTTTACGTGATGCACACGGCCGACTGGACGCTCGATGAAATCAACCCGACCAGCAAGACGTTCAAGGGCAAGGGGGGCTTCGGATTCGACGCGGTGATCCAGAGTGCCAAGGAATTCAACATCTTCTATCACAACAACGGTGACGGGACCTTCACCGACGTCACAAGAACAGTCGGCCTCGAAGGACGGGGCTGGAGCAGCGATGCGGCGATCTTTGATTTCGACGACGATGGTGACCAGGATGTCCTGATCACCTGCATGTTCGGCCGCGCCCAGCTGCTCCGCAACGACGACGGCAAGTTCACTGACGTGACGCTGGAGACGCTCGGGAGAACACCGTGGGGTGGAATGGGAGTCAAGGTTTTCGACGCCCACAACGACTCCCGGTTGGACATCCTTGTCGTCGACATGCACTCCGACATGTGGATGGGACTCGATCTCAGACACGGTTCGCTGCAGCTGGCCACGGATTCGAGGAAGAAAAAGTTCCGGTCGATCTTCGGGCCGATGAAGCAGAAGGACAAGAAGCTGGTCGAGACCGAGGAACGCTGGGCCGACACGCTGTCATTCAGCCACGGCGAGGTGTTATTCGGAAATGCCTTCTACCGGTCAACCGGCAAAGGGACGTTCAAGGAACTCTCCGAACAAGTCGGACTCGAAACACTGTGGCCGTGGGGCATCTCGGTGGGTGACTTCGACAATGATGGTCACCAGGACGTCTTCCTGACCTCGGGCATGGGCTTCCCGTTCTATTACTGGCCCAACTACCTGATGCTCAATAACGGTGACGGGACCTTCTCTGATCACGCCGAGGCCAGAGGAATCGAGCCGCCTGTCCAGGGGCTTCTCCACAAGGAGCAGATCCAGAACCGGGATTCGGTCCGGAGTTCCCGCTGTGCCGCCGCGGCCGACTTCGACGGAGACGGTCGCCTGGAGATCGTCACCAACAACTTCAACGACATCCCCTATTACTTCAAGAACGAGTTTGACGAGAAGAACAACTACCTGGCGCTGCAGTTGCGGGGAACTCGCAGCAACCGGGACGCCATCGGTGCCCAGATCAAGGTCCGGATCGGTGACGAGACCATGATGCGACTGGTCCAATCGGCCGGGGGATACCTCTCGCAACCATCACGAATCGCTCACTTCGGACTCGGAAAACACGAAACGGTTGACCGGGTCGAGATCCGCTGGCCAAGTGGAATCCGCCAGGTGATCGAAAACCCGGCGATCAACCAACGGCACACCGTGGTTGAACCCGTTGGCGAGACGGGCGAAGCGAATCCGAAGAACCGGCCAGCCAAGTGACCCGGCTGTCGGAAACGGACGGAAGGTGCCATGAACGGCCAGGCGGACGGTGAACGCGGCAGCCGAGTTCTTGCGGCGATCGGCGTGCTGACGCTGGTTGTCTGCGGGTTCCTCGTCTGGCGGGAGACCCCCGAATCGACCGGCCGTGCCAGCCTGACCCTCAAGAAGCGACCCATGATGCTCCTCGATGGAGTCTACATGCTCGGTTCGCTCACGCCGTCAGTCGCCTATGTGATCGACACCTCCGAAGGCCTGGTCCTGATCGACACGGGCATCGAAACCAACTGCACCGCGCTGCTGCAACAGGTCAAGTACCTGCAACTCGACCCGGCCCGGATCAAGAAGGTCCTGCTCACACACGCCCACGGGGACCACGTGCTGGGTGCCATGTACCTCGCGAGGCTGACCGGTGCCGAGATCTACGGCGGAAAGGGAGACGTCGACGTGCTGCGGATCGGTGGACCCCGCGAGGCGCTGTTCTCCACCTACGACATGCCCGATGTCGAACCGCACCCCACCGAGATCGATGTCTCGCTCTCCGGTGGAGAGACAATCGAGTTGGGCGACACGCGGATCGAAGTGATTGCCACTCCCGGTCATACACCCGGCAGCCTCTGCTTCCTGCTCGAACGAGAGAACCACCGCATCCTCTTCACCGGCGACACCATCTCGACCATCACCGGCGACCTGGGCACATACGGCACCTACCTGCCACCGAGATTCCGATCGAATGCCGATGACTACCTCGCCTCGCTGAAGACACTCCGCGGCATGGACGCTCCCGATGTCCTGCTCCCCGGCCACCCCCGGATCGGTCCCGAACAACAACAATTCGCCGAGGTGACCGATAACCAGTGGCAGACGATGCTCGATGCAGGGATCCAAGAGATGCAGTTGCTGGTCGAGCGATTCGCTGCCGACGGACGTGACTTTCTCGACGGGGAGCCGATCGAGATCCTCGATGGCCTGCTCTACCTGGGTGACTTCTCCGACTCGGCTGTCTACATCGTCAAGGACCGGGACCGGCTGGTCCTCTTCGACCCGCCGGCCGGAGCGGGGTTCCTCGAGTTCCTCGAAAAGCGGCTGGGCCGGCTCGGAGAGAAACTCGGCAACATCGATGCCGTCGCCCTGACCTCCTGTGACCCAGCCACCTCTGGTGGATTGCTCCGACTGGTCCAGGAATTCAATCCCGTCGTCATCACCTCGCAACAGGGACGGCCGGTCCTCCGTAGTCGATTGCCCAACGGCACAAAGTTCCTGTTGGCCGAGACGCTCGACGGAGATTCCGAATGGCCGTTTCGGGCAGTCGTCCTGGTCGGTCGCGGTTTGGCACCGGTGGCCTTCACTCTCCACCGCAACGACAAGCAGGTGCTGATCTCCGGACGGATCCCCTCCAAGCTCGACAACCAGGGCCAGGTCCAGGCGTTCCTTCGCGACCTGAACAGCGGTGACGGAGACACCACGGCGTACCTCAAATCACTCGGCCTGCTCGAACCAATTCGACCCGACATCTGGCTGCCGATCTCCCCGGTCAACGGCCAAAACGCCAATCTCTACGACGACAAGTGGCAGGAAGTCATCCAGCGGAACCGGGATGCCGTCAGGGACGGCAATCGCCGCTAGTCGACCGCCCCGACATACCAGCTCAGCAACTCCCGAAACGGCGGGTCGAACCGCTCGGGATCGTCGAGCAACTCGCGATGGCATCGGTCCAACGCCGACCATCTCAGCGCGGCCACCTCCGTCGGATCCGGATTCGGCCGGTCGTCGCAGGTGGCGCGGAACAGAGCGGTGTGCTCATTGGACGTCGCGGGACCGGCCGGCAACTTGACCAGGAACTCGATCTCGGCCTCGAGACCGATCTCCTCCTGCAGCTCGCGCCGCGCCGCGACCTCGTAACTCTCACTCGCGTCGAGGTGACCCGAACACGAAGAGGTCCAGCACAACGGGTGGGCGTCCTTGGTCGCCGAACGTTGCTGGAGCAGCAGTTGGCCGGAGGAATTGAAGACGAACACGTGAGCCGCCCGGTGCATCAGCCCCCGGGCATGCACCTCGCCGCGGGTCGCCTGGCCGATGACTCGATCGTCGGCATCGACCACGTCGAACAGTTCATCTGGGTTGTCTCGAGGCATGCATCCGAGCCCGG
>Ga0310123_10003941_pt1 | contig 11337 bp, 9 predicted proteins | sample CB6_AW_1057_MG_FD_203505 | JGI IMG/M metagenome (GOLD analysis project Ga0310123, IMG submission 203505) | Marine microbial communities from Western Arctic Ocean, Canada - CB6_AW_1057 | ecosystem: Environmental > Aquatic > Marine > Oceanic | place: Canada: Western Arctic Ocean | collected... | reverse complement strand
AAATTTAAATTGATTGACAAATCAGATTTAAGATTTTTATTTAATCATCTGAAAGAACGTGATCCCAAAGATAACATCTCTCATAAAAAAATACCTACCTACGACGAACACGTAAAATTTGTTTTGTCAGAACCTTATTTAAAATGGTATATAATTTTACAAAAAAATAAAAAAATTGGTTCAGTCTATTTGACTCATAATGATGAAATTGGATTACATTTGAAAAAAGATTGCTTTGTTAATGACATATTACAAAAAATCTTTGAATTATTAAGAGACATTGTACCAAAAAATAAATTTGTTGTCAATGTTAGTCCAAGAAATACTAAATTTATGAATTTTCTCAAAAAAAATGGGTTTATAATTAGCCAACAAACTTATGTGCTATATTTTTAACTAATCAAATTATTTATCTAAAGATTTTTTTAGATTCATTACCTAGATTTAAAATTAAATCTAAAATTGATAAATGATCTAAAAACTTTTTTCCTCGTTGTGAATATGTGGGGTGCAGATAATCATGATACATAACTTTAATCCCTACATCTTTAAACATATATTCTACTTCTTCTAGATAATTTTCTTTAGTTCCAATAGTACTCAAATACGAATCTGCCGAGAAAATTTTGCAAATATTAACCAATTTTTCAGTTCTTTTTCCAGATACATTTAATGTTGATGAGCAAATCAACTTTGTATCAATTTCTAAATATTTGCAACATTTTTCTATAAATTCTATATTAAAACTTGATAAATTTTCCCATTCTTTAGAATACAAGTTCACTAACCAGTCCATCCCTTTAAAATTTGTACCATAACAAGTTTCTAAAGCACGTACGTGTTTTCGTTTCCATTTTTTTGAATTATCAATTTTTGTCTCGTTGATGTTATTTTCTAAACTTGCTTTTTTTATAGGAATATTTAGCCATACTTCTTCATCTGATTTTGGATCTTTAATTCTATTATTCTGTTGCCAACCATGTCTGTTGAATTGTACATCATCTAAAAAAACAAAAATGTCTGATTTTTCAATAATATCAAAAAAGCCAATCCACGGATAAAGTGTAGGCTGACTAATCGCTAAAATCATATTAAAAAATAATAGTTCTTGATTAAATTTATTACGAGACTAAAATGTTACATCTCTTACATATTTTTCAATAATGGGAATTTTTTATTAGATTAGAATCTAGAATAGTTTGTTTTAGTTCAGTATCAGTCATTCTTTCACAATTATTTGAAGAGTATGAATTAAATTGTTCTAATTTGGATATGCCTGGATAATTCTTATCTAAATAGTCAGAAGTAAATTCTAAATTAAGAATCAAATAGAGATCTTTATACGACCATGCCGAACGCATTTCATCAAAATTAATTAATGTTTCATGCAATTTTTCACCAGGCCTTATACCAATAATTTTAGAATCTGATGTTTCAAATAAATCAAAAAGAACATTTTTTATTTGTGTTAAGCCATATGATTTTAGTTTAGGTATAAAAATTTCAGTACCAACACCTAGTTCAGTTGCCTTTAGAATAAAATCCAAAGCTTGATTCATGGTGACACTAAATCTTGTCATTTGTTCATCAGTAATAGTCAAATTTTCTTTTTTCTGTAATTGTTGAATAAATTTTGGTATGACAGAACCACTACTTCCAAAAACATTACCATATCGTACTGCAAAGAATTTTGTGGGATGTTTTTTTGGATTTGAATATTGTTGTGCATTAATAAATAATTTTTCCATCAATAATTTTGTGGCACCATATGTATTTAGTGGGGAAACAGCTTTATCACTTCCAATACAAACTGCTCTTTCAACATCATTTTCTAAACAAGCATCAATAACGTTTTGAGAACCTTCTACATTAGTTTTAACTGCTTCAAATGGATTGTATTCAACTTTTGGAACATGTTTTAATGCTGCAGCATGAAAAACAATATCAACATCTTCAACAGCTCTTTTTAACCGCCTTTGATCTCTTACATCACCAATTAAGAATCTTAAACGATCATCGGGAATTTCAGATTCCATGGAAATCTGTTTAAATTCATTTCTGCTAAATATGCGAATTTGTTCAACACCCACTGACAATAATCGTTTAGTTAATGCAGTACCCAAGGAACCAGTACCGCCAGTGATTAGAATTTTTTTCCCCTTATACATGAAAATCTACTTTTTAGTGTAATTAAAAAACTTCCGAATGAAAAATACCATTACAGTTTTTTCAGAGTATCAAGTAAAATTCTTGATGAAGCAATATTCGATATGTTTTTGGCCACAAATTCGTTGCCTTTTCGAATCATGTGATTAATTTTATCCGGATCAGTTATTACTTTTGAGAAAGTTTTATCAAATTCTTCAATAGTGGTTTCCAAACATGAATTTGAAATGAATTCAGAATTACCTAATACATCATGATCCGAAGAGATTGAAATGACTGGTTTTTCAAGTACTTGAGACTCTAATACGCCAGAAGATATACCAAGAGATAGTACAATTTTGGAATCAAACAACAAATTTAACAAATCACCATTTTTTATGATTTTAACATTAGATAGTTCAGAATAAAATTCTGTTGAAAAATCAGTTTCGGCAGTATCAGGATGCCTTTTAATTATTAAATTTAGATTGTGTTCAGATACAGTTGCATAAATTGATTTTATCATTGACTCGTATTTTTTCCATGCATTAACATCATGCCCTATAGATTGTTGATTTCTAGGACCAGTTGCTAATAATAAAACATTGTTTGAATTTTGTAAACATTGATCCTTTTTCTCAAGTATTCTATCTAAATTTGGATTTCCTATCAATTTAATTTCAGCATTTATGGAATTCAATTTTTTAACATGTTCAGATGACAATTGTCCCCAGCTAAAAAAATAATTTGAATTAATTGGAAGTATACCCGCCACAGTTTTATTATAATTTAAAGCGGAAGGACTATCTACAATCACTCCATGTTGTAATAGAATTACAGTTATCGATAATTTTTTTGCTAAACTAAGAATTATTTGTTCAGTGAAACCAGCTTCAGATAAGATAATTACAGATTTCAAATTATGGTTAAGTAAAAAGAATTTTGCGAATTCAATTTCATAAATGGAATCAATAATTTTATTTTGAAAAATTTTAAACAAATTTGGTTTTAGAAATTTCCATAATTCTATATCATTTAATTTAAAAAATGAATTAAAAAATTCATCGTTATTCAAAAACTGATGTAAATTATCAAGGATTTTTTTATACGAAACATTAATAATTTCTTCATCAATTTCAAGATAATCTTTTGAGGGAACAAAAGGAAAGATTTTGGAATTTTTAATAATTTTTAGCGATTTCATGTTATAAAAAACTGGTCTATGTCTATTATACAAAAGAAATAGTTCTTTAAAATTATTGGATGCTTGAAAAATTTTTTCATATCTTATTGGATCAAATTCAATAAATCCAAAAGTATTTTGTAGATTTTTATTATAATTTTTTTTGATTATTAAATCACTTATTATTTTTGAGAGATTTTTAATTTTATTATAAGTTTTTTTCGAAATTTTTATGGAAATTGAACGTGTAAGATTAACTTGAATTTTATCCCATACCAATTCAATATTGAAGGATTTATCATCAATTTGTATTGAATTCATACCTAGTTTATCAGCAATTTGAAAAATATTTACAGAACAAAAAAAAGTAGAATTTGGGTGTAGATTTTTTAATTTATTTAAAATTAGAAAATTTTTGATTACGGGTATTAAGAAATTATGGAACTCTACTCTAAACAATGAACCTAGATTAATATTTTCATAAGATAATAATTCATCACCACCATTTTTGTCATACCATTGACAAAGCTCTATACATACAGAATCTATTAATTTTAATTCGGACTTTTCAATAAAATCATCTGATATTTTATGAAGAATTTTTTTTCTAGTTAGCAGTCTATCAGAATTTATATCAAAAGTAATAATATTTTTATAAGTTTTTTTAAAAATTGCAGATTCCTTGTTATTAACGCTAGAATCTAGCAATAAAATATTTGAAGATTTTTGGTTGGATGTTTTTGATTGCATTTTGTTATTATAATTTTTTTAGAGTTGTAATTACTTGATCTAATTCATGCTTGGTTATTTGTGGAAATAATGGTAGAGATAGAATTTTTGAATAAAGCTTATTTGATATTTTTAATGACGAGTATACTTTAGAATTTGACTTGTAAAAATTAAATTTATGTAAAGGTTTGTAGTGTACAGATGTTCTAATTCCATGTTTTAATAGATATTTGAATAATTTGTTTCTATTCAAAGGAAAATTTTCTAGTATTTGAATTACATATAGATGACAACTATTATTTTTTAAATTTGGATCATCTAATACTTGAATCCCAGGGATGTGTTTTAGTTCTTTTTCATAATAACGAGCTGCAGCTTGTCTTAATTTATTCATTTTTCGTAATCGTTTTAATTGATTTAATCCTAATGATGAACGTATTTCATCTAGTCTAAAGTTATATCCTAATTCAGATACATCAAAATCCCAAGGATACCCATCAGAGAATCTTTCTTTTAGTGATTTATCTATTCCATGATTTCTCATACGACGTATTTTCAAAGCAATTGTTTTTGAATTGGTAATTACCATACCTCCTTCAAATGTTGTCAAGTTTTTAGTAGGATAGAAGCTGAAACAACCAGTTTTTCCGAAATTTCCAACATGTGTTTTGTTAAATTTTGTACCAATTGCATGTGCACAATCTTCAATAATTTCTAAATGATATTTTTTGGCAAGTTTTTGAATAGAGAACATATCACATGATTTTCCTGCAAAATGAACAGGGATTATGGCTTTAGTTTTCTTGGTGATACTTTTTTCAATTGATTTTATTGAAATGTTGATATCATCGTTGTTAACATCAACCAAGACAGGAGTAGCATCAGTATACAATACAGCATTTGCAGTAGCAACAAATGTGATATTTGGGATTATTACTTCATCACCTTTTCCAATTCCTAATGATTTGAGAGATAGATGAAGGGCAGAAGTTGCATTTGATACTCCTATTGCATATTTTGAACCTGTAAATTTTGAAAATGCTTTTTCAAATTTTCGTAAAATAGGTCCATCAGTCAGTAAATTAGATTTGAGAGCCTTTTCTATTGCACGTTTATCTGAAAGTTCAATATTGGGAACAACAAACGGTACTTTTATTGAATTATCATCAAACACGTCTCTTTTTTTTGATTTCATTTTTTTGTTCATGTCGCGAAACAGTTAATGTTTTAACACCGCCTCATAAATTTTCAGAGTGTTTTCTACCATTTTTGTTGCATTACAAGTATTTACAACTAATTCATAACCATTATTTCCAAATTTTTCACATTTTTTTGAGTCGTTAATTAATTCTAATATTGCAGCGGAAAGAGATTCTGGGTTTTCTACATGTACTAAAAGACTGTTTTTGTTATGTTCTAGGGTGTACGGAATACCATATACACTGGTACTAACTACTGTCTTTTTAAAAGCAAAACCTTCCAGTGGTGTCAAAGGAGAGAGCTCCCATCTTGAAGGTAAAATAAGAAATTTACATTCTCTATAAGCCTGAATAACATCTTCTCTAGGGGGATTTTTTATTACTAAAATCTTATCTTCCACGTTAAATCTCTTTATCATACTAAACATTTGTGACTCAAAACCAAAGTCGACTCCCATTATGACAAATTTAATTTTTAAAATTTCAGGGTTGTTTTTTAGTAAATTTATTGTTTTTAGTAAAATATCAATTCCCTTTATTCTACTAAATCTTCCAATAAATAATAAAAAATCTTGTTTAATTTTGTATTTTTTCTTAAAATCAAATACTGTTGAATCTAAAATGTCGAGATTGATTCCGTTTCTAATAATTATGATTTTTGATTCCTCAACTCCCATTTCTTTCAAGAAGATTTGTTTTTCATATTCATTGGCTACAATAATTTTTGTAGCTTGATTAACTACATATCTTACCATTGGAGTTTGTAGTTTGCAAGCTATTCTTCTGATTAAACTAGAATGTAAATCTGGGTGTGTAGTCAAACCTCCCTGGTCAGAAATTATTAATGGAATTTTCTTTTTTTTACTAACTAAAGTGGCGATAAATGATTGAAAACTCTTAACTCCAATTGAATGAATTATATCATTATCGTCTTTCATCATTTGAAAATATATTCCTGGATTTACAAAAAATAAATAAATTGAAAACCAGACATGCGAGCGATTAATAATAAATTTTCCAAATTTTTCCTTTCTAGGTAATTTTTTATTAAAAGTGAATGGATTATTGGCAAAATCCATGTCAGTAGTGTAAATTGTTACATCATGCCCAAGATTAGCTGATTTTTTGGCTATATCTAGACATAGAAACATTATACCTCCAAATTGAGTGGCGGGTAATGATGCAGGACATGTTAAACCAATTTTCATTTATTTGAAGTTTCGATTAGCAAGTATATAGAATTCACTTATCAAAGATATACACTAACATGGTGATTCCCTAAAGAATTCTACTTTATATTTAAATTGCCAAGGAAACAAATCAAGTATAACTTGAAAAAATTCAAAGAAGTGGAAGAAACAAGGAAAAAATATCATAAAGATCCATCCCTTAACTCAGTTCATAGATCATCATTAATGGTTCCAGAATTAGATGATTCAATTGCGGAAATTAGTTTTCTGAATCATTTTCTAATTAAAAGAAATCATAAAAAAATTGCATGTATAATCACAGCAATTGGAAAAAATGGTCAAAAAATTCAATCAAAATTACATCATATAGAAGAGCCTAGAGTTTACATTTTTACATTAACTGGTATGGTTAATGAACCTGTATCAAACTACATGATTGAATTCTACTCGGTCGATAATCTTTTTATTCCATTTCCAGCTGTTATGGTTAATCATAGAAATAAAAAATTTTTAAATCAAGTACATTCGTTTAATAGAGTTTTAAACGATGTATTTGAAAATGATGATATTAATTCTAATCAAGTAAAAGAATCATCAGTTGATTTAGTTGTCAATCAAAATACAGATACGTGCCTCCTTTTTACTGCGGGTCCAATGGGTTGTAAAGGATCCCTTGAAATTGAAATTGAAAATTCTGATAAAATATTCAAAACAGTATGTGAATTAGATGTATCACGATTTGGTTCTAAATTGATTAGTCTTCAGGAAACCTTCCATGATATGCCGGATAATTTTAAAGGAATAATAAAAGCTAAACAACCTAACCAATTGCTTTTCTATGGAAGATTATTATCTGGACAATGGTTAAAAGACGACCAAGTTTTTACTGCAAACCACAGCTATTATGATTCATCAACAATGAAAGAATATTGGGATAATAATCAACCGTCAGAAAAACAATATCCGTTTTTTTCAGAATTAAATAATAGCATCAAAATTTATCCTATTGCTTCACCCTCACATCTAAAAATATCAGTCTATGCTAATTCAAAAGATGGTTCCAAAATTCTAGATGACGTACATATAGATGATTTAATTAGTCCAAGCAAGGAATTTGTAGATTTTAATGTAAATTCTATAATAGAAAAATCTGATATAAGAAAAGAGGATGTTTCATCATATGGTGTAAAAGCAGAAGTTATAGACTCTAGTAAAATGCCTACACGTATTGGGCATCAATTAGTTTTAGGTGATGGAGGATTAGAATCTTCAATTAATGTAGTATTAAACAATCCCAACAAATTCATTCCTAAAGGGCGTAAAAGTTTGAAATGGGGTCAGATTGTAATAGGTGGAGGATTTGACTCATCCGTAGGATTTGCTGCAGATTCTAAAGAAAATCAAGAAATTGAAGTGCATAACATTAACATTGTATATTATAATAAAACTGGAAAAATTAAAGAAAAAAATGTTAATGTGATAAATGGAACTTCATTAAAATTCTCTGCTGAACAGGAGTTACAAGACGTAGTTGATTTTGAAAAACTTGAAAAACCAGATTACATATGGTGTACTGCAGAAAGTGAAAAACACGGTTTAAATTTCTACTCTTGTGCAAAAAATAAACAGACAATGCATTGTTCAGGAGATCATGGATTTTAGATTTGATTTTACAGAAAAATAATTTTCTATAAGAGGTAATTATCTTGGTTAACAGGTTATAATCATGGGAAAAATATCAAAATATTTTTCTTTACTAAAATTCTCAATTACTCATCCAAAAGAAGGTATGGATATATTTAATGCTGCTATACAAACACAGGAAGATTCAAAACAAAAAATCAAAGAACATACAGCAAAATCCTTACAATTAGAAAAAACTTTAGATGAATTGTTTCCAAATAATGGATTCTCGAAAAAAAAATTAATCGAAAATACCAAAGAATTACAAATTCATTTCAAAGATTATTTTGAGAAATTAAAATTTAAAAATTTTTCTTCAAAGGAAAAACCATATCCAACGGATTATTCAATTCATGAAGATTCGAGATTATTTCTATATGCGTTATGTAAAATTGTCAAACCAGATCTAGTTGTTGAAACAGGAGTTGCATACGGTATAAGCTCTGCCTATATTCTGCAAGCATTACATGAAAATGATAAAGGAATATTATATTCTATTGATAATGTCTTTAAACCGTGGGAATCACTTGAGATGATTGGAAATGCCATACCAAGTAAAATCCAAGATAGGTGGAAATTAATCATTGGGTCAAGTTCGGAGAAACTTGGTGAATTATTTCAATCCTTAGAAAAAGTTGACATATTTTTACATGACAGTCTACATACGTACAAAAACATGTTGTTAGAATTTCAAACATCTTGGCCATTTATAAAAAATAGTGGATTTTTACTGTCAGATGATATAATTGATAATAATGCATTTCTTAAATTTTATTCAGCAAATAAAGGACATCCAATACTACTTGAAAATACAGAGAACGGCAAAATAACTATGGGCATTATAAGAAAAAATTAATAATTATTTTTTTGCAAAAAGAAAACCAATGTCTACGAATAATGGTCTAGTATGAACAGAAAAAGAAAATTGCTTTAATTTGTTTATTAATTGTTTCAGTAGCTCTGGTTTTGTGTCAACCATATGATATTCTATAGCAGTTTTGTTTATTTTTGTAAAGAGATCAGATGATATTGATTCTACGATTTCATATTCAGCACCCTCACAATCTAATTTTAAGAAATCACATTCTTTTATTCCATTATCAATGAATATGTCAGAAAGAGATTTTGAATCAACTTCTACGAAGTTTTTGTTTTGTGTAAACATACTATGACCAGATTGATCATCGTTTAGAAATATTTTTACCCTTGATGTTTCTTTTGTGACTGCTAGATTATTTGGAAAGATGTTTTGAATTTGATTCATTTCTATGTTTTCAATTAATATTTTATAATTTTCTTTAATTGGTTCATAACAAAATATTTTTCCATTTTTACAAAATTGTGATGCAAATAATGCAAAAAGACCAATATGTGCACCAATATCAATAATAACATCATCATTGTTAATAGAAAAATTATAGTCAGAATATTCTTGAATAACCCAGACATGTGTTAAAGCCATTAAATCAGTTGAATTCACACGAATCTTAATTTTTAAGCCAGTTTTTGTTTCAAAGATTACATGATCTTTTTTTGTTAATTTGAAATAAACTAATGGATAAACATACCAATTTTTGAATAATTTTGTAGATTTCAAAAATATACTGAGTTTGGTCAGAAAGCCCATTGCCATCAATTGTTGTGATATTAATGAAATATATTTCATAGAATTGTGTAAATGGATTTTTAACCAACTCTATCTCTGAAAAATTATTGAAGTTCTTAATTATTGGTGGATTAGGTTTTGTTGGAAGTCATCTTGCTGAATCTTTAATAAAAAACAATCATAATATTAAGATTTTAACCAGGACATTTTCAAAAAAATCTAATATTAAAATTTTAAACAAAAAAATTAAGATTGAAAAAATTGATATAACAAATTTTAGAAAATTAGGGCTGTGTGTTGAGCAGTTTAAACCTAATGTAATTATTCATTTGGCAGGAAATACTTCGCATTCTAAATCATTTGAAGAACCACTAAAAGATGTAGATTCTAATGCAAAATCCACTTTGTTTATGTTAGAAAAAATTAGAGAGTTAGATCTTAAATGTAAATTTCTCTTAGCAAGTACTTTCATTGTTATTGGAAAGCCAAAAAAACTTCCGGTTGATGAAAATACACCTTGTAATCCAACCACAATTTATGGAACAAATAGATTAGCGAGTGAATATTTCTGTAAAATTTATCATGATGTTTATGGATTGGATACAAATATTTTCCGAATTACAAATTCATATGGACCACGTGAGCAAGTTATCCCTAAGAAAAACGCTGTTAATTTTTTAATTTATCAGGCATTTAAAAAAAAAGAAATAAGTATTTACAACAAAGGAAAATTCTTTAGAGATTTTATCTATGTTGATGATGTAATTTCTGGTATTAATACAATATTAAAAAAAGGTAAATCTGGAGAATTATATTGGATATCATCTGGAAAGAGAACTTGGTTTTATCAATTTGCAAATATCTTAGAAAAGAACACTGGTTGTAGTATAAGATATTCAAAAACACCAACATACACAAAAAGGGTTGACGTTGGAAATTTCGTTGTTAATAATTCAAAATTACGAAAATTAGGATGGTCACCAAAAATTTCTATTGACGTTGGTATAAAAAAAACATTAACATTTTTCCAATCTAATTAAAAAAATTTATTCCTTGAGATATAAAATTTGAAAACGAAGTAAATTCAAATTGTTTTAAAAGTTCGTCCATTCTATTGTATGCCTTGTTGATATTATGATATGTAACAAAATTTTCTTTAAGTGGTAATTCGATCTTAGGCATATATTCAGGAGTCAATTCCCACGAATGAATGTAAAAACTAGCTGGAATTCCCTGTTTTTCATATTTTTTTATTGCATTTTTGATAACTCCCATTGGTAATGTTCTTAGATAGAAACCTCCAGCGGCAGGAACCTTTTTGCCCAGAAATTTTGTGACCAACAATGGAAACTCGATTAATTTACCATCAGTGGTATCTTTTTCGAGTGAATCACTTGAAATTCGATATGGTTTAATTTCAGCGTTTGGAATTCCATACAAATCAGTTTTTGCTGGAACTACACTACTATCATAAAGATAATCATATTCAGATAATGAATCGATAATCCACGAACTTGTATCATTCAATGAAAATGTAGGAGCACGAAAGCCTCTTGATTTTTTATTTGTCAGCTCTGAAAATTTTTCTATTTCATTACGGAA
>Ga0310123_10003939_pt1 | contig 11338 bp, 7 predicted proteins | sample CB6_AW_1057_MG_FD_203505 | JGI IMG/M metagenome (GOLD analysis project Ga0310123, IMG submission 203505) | Marine microbial communities from Western Arctic Ocean, Canada - CB6_AW_1057 | ecosystem: Environmental > Aquatic > Marine > Oceanic | place: Canada: Western Arctic Ocean | collected... | reverse complement strand
GCTGGCGCAGGTTTATTGTGCATCCCGTTGTGTCGGCAATCCTGCTTGCGTCGGCAATCCTCGTTCCCATTCGTCCGGATGACGCAGAGGCGGCCCGGCAGATGGAGGAGCCCCTGGCGTGGGAGGAAGTGGAGGAGTGGATTGAAACACTTGACGAAGAAGAGTTTATCGAACCGGACCGGCTCGATTCGATTCGCGAGCAGGTGAAGGAATTGCGCCTGCAACCGATGGATGAGTGGTACAGCCACAGCAGCCTGGAAGCGTCCGACAGCCTGCGTCAGCAAACTGAGCAGGCGATCCGCGAGCTGGCTCGCGACATCAATTCCGCCCAGGCGGGGCTCGAAGCTCTGAAGCAGTTTGACGATGCCGTGCCGGTTCAGCTACGCGACGACTGGGAAAAGTATATGGGGTCCGCTTTAAGCGGGCTGAAGATGGGGCAGCTTGCGCTGGATGCCGATTTACTGAAGAAGCTTCAGAACATCGACCCTGCAAATCTTCGCCAGCTAACGAAAGCCGAGATGGAGCCGCTGATGAAGGCGTTGAAAAAGGGGACCGGGGCCTGCAAAAAATGCAGCGGTTCCGGAACCAACCTGTGTTCGGCCGTTGCACTCGCGAAGGTCTGGTGCCAGGGGGGGATCTCGCGTGGGCCCGGCGAAGCGCCGATAGTCTTGAATGAGGATGAAAGCCACGTCGGCTCAACGCGAATGGAAGGCATCAGCAATCCTGATTTCAGCCGCGCAGCGCTCGGAGAGACTCTCACCGTGGGGCAAGGCGAGCACGAGATTGACGAGACGAGCTACCGGGGACCGCAAAGTGCGGGAACGATTCGCGCCGCCGGCGACGGAGGAGAAACCGTATGGCGCGATACCTTGGCTCCGGACGAGCAGGAAGTCCTGAAGCGATATTTCAAATAATGCATGGACCGCGTGAACGCATTGCGCCGCCGTGCTTATGACCACCGGGGAATAGCCAATGCTCGATGAATCACACCTGTCAGAGACGGAAGTTCAACATGCGACGGAGAAGCTTCAGCGGTTTCGCGATACGCTCAACACCGTTCTCTTCGGCCAGTCGGGCCTGGTTGACCAGGTTGTCATCGGATTGCTGGCCCGGGGTCACATTCTGCTTGAAGGATTGCCGGGGTTAGGGAAGACCGAACTGGTGAAGGGGATTGCAAAAGCGATCCACCTCGAATCCAGGAGGATTCAATTCACGCCGGATCTGCTGCCGGGCGACATCACCGGAAATCCAGTGCTCCAGGAAGTGGACGGGAAACGGGAGTTCGTGTTTCAACCCGGCCCGATCTTTGGAAACCTGGTGCTGGCCGATGAGATCAACCGTGCGTCGCCCAAGACCCAATCGGCTCTTCTGGAAGCGATGCAGGAGCGGAGGGTCACCGTGATGGGGGAGCCGCGGCCGCTGCCGGAACCGTTTTTCGTCCTGGCCACGCAGAACCCGATCGAGTTGGAGGGCACCTACCCGCTGCCGGAGGCGCAACTCGACCGATTTCTTTTCAAACTCGAAGTGAATCGCAACGACCCGGACGTGTTGGAGCAGATCGTATTGAATCGGGAAATCGGAGAAGAACCGCATGTCGAACCAGTGCTGACCCGGGAGGAGTTTTTCGATCTGATGACCACCACTCGCCGCATGTACCTTCCGGGCGTCGTGGTTAATTATATAGCCCGCCTCGTTGACGGCACGCACAACGGCAGATCCGAAGCCGCCGCCGGAGTGAAGTATGGGGCCAGTCCTCGGGCGGCGCTGGCGCTGGCGGCCGCGGGCAAGGCCCGGGCCCTGATCGAAGGGCGGATGAATGCGAGCTTCGAAGATGTTCAGACCATTGCGGTCTCGGTACTTCAACACCGGATCGTGCTGGACTACAACGCCAAGCTCAATGGGGAAACGGGTGCGAGTGTCGTCGGGAAGTTACTTGCCGAGATTCGCACCCACGATCGTGATGTGCCCCAGAGCATGTCCGCGATAGAAAAATGACGAAATCCGAGTTAGGTAAAACTGCAGACGATTCATGACGGCCCGACCTATTACGCAGGATCAGTCTCTGTTTTCCGTCATTCGTCAATTCCTTCGTTTCTCTTTTTGCCTTCTTGCTTCCTCCTGTCTCTTTTCCACCGCGGCGATGGGCCAATCTATCGTCACCGGGCTTTCTTCGCGGCCGGGAAGTGGTGTCAGCATATCGATGGAAGGATACTACGACTCGCTTCCGCCGGTCGGGTACGTTCCCATCCTTGTCACGATTTCGAACAGCACGGATGACAAACATGCGTGGCGGGTGCGATTCCGAAGCAGCACGTCTTTCCAGGTTCAATCCACCCTCGATTACGTCTGGACCGCGGAGGTGGAGGCTCGACAGAAAAAATCATTCGAAGTGCTGGTTCCCGTGGCGTCAACCGGAGAAAGCGGGTACAGCGTTCCGACGCTATCGGTGCAGGTCGAAGGGTACGGCATGGAGGGAAGGAACGGGCTGTACGCGGTCAATCAGAGGTTCTCTCACAACCATCATACATCGTTCACGGGATTGAGCCCGATGCTGGAGCTTCACTCGAAAGCGCCTGCAGTGGCGCATCTGGATACGATGTCACGCCAGTTCGCAGGATCCCAGATCAAGCCCCAATGGCTTTCCGAAGACTGGAGAGCCTACATCGGTTTTGGCTCGATTTTCTTTGCCGATGCAGATTGGCAGCAGGTGCGCGCGGGCGACCGCGCAGCAATTCTCAACTGGGTAGCACAGGGGGGACGCCTGGTTTATTTCACTGAGAATCTGGACGCCGATTCCGCGCAGAGTGCCGGTTTGCCGACAACCGTTCTCGGCGGGACGCCGTACGGATTCGGAAACATCGAATTAGTCGAATGGGACGGGAAAACCGTGCCGCCCGAAGTTTTCGTAGACTTGATTACCCATGCGGACATGCAGAATCATGCGCAGGATCTGACGAATGATTATTCTAATGGCTGGTCCTTGAGCGACGTTGTGCCGGCGTCCAAGCCCAATGCCGTGCTGCTGGTGTTCAGCGTCCTTGCTTTTGCGACGCTGGTCGGCCCGGTGAACCTGGTACTATTTGCCGGGAAGCGTCGCCGGCACCGACTGTTCGTCACCACGCCGGTTATTTCCATCGTTTCGAGTTTGGTTATGATCGGATTGATTGTCATGGAAGATGGAATCGGGGGCACTGGTGCCCGGGTCGCAACGATACTCCTCATGCCGGACGAGCATCAGGTTATTCATATTCAGGAACAAATCAGTCGAACTGGCGTAGTATTGGGAAACAGGTTTCCGCTCTCGCGGGATATCTATATCGCGCAGCCTGTCCTGGAGCGAGGAGTGTCCGCTTCGCGGCAGCGGCTTTCCAGGTCCGCGGCGATGGCTTCCGGGGATTGGTTCGCAAGCAGATCGTACCAGGCTCAGTATCTTTCCGAGGTACGGCCCAGCCGTGCGCGCGTCGACCGGGTTGATTCACCTCAAGACGACGCACCTGTTCTTCTCTCCACGTTCGAAGAGGACCTGGTCGATGTCTACTATGTGGATGAGGGGGGGCAGTACTGGTATGCGGACCGGGTGGATGTCGGCCGCCGGACTCCGATGCAGCGGTCAACGCGCGGCGCTTTCAGGAGCGATTTCTGGGCCAAGGAAGTTTTGGGATCCGGGATTCGCGCCGGCGGAAACATTCGGTCTATTTCCGACCGGGACGGGATCCTGTTTGGGATCATGGAGAATCCCGATAAACACTTTATCGACACGCATTCAGCGATTGACTGGAAACAGGATCGGCTTCTGGTGGTGGGTCCGTGCGGGCGCGCCGTGGGAGGTGGCTCCTGAGCGGTATCATCAGTGTTCGACACCTTTCGAAATCGTATGGCGCGGTGCAGGCGGTCGATTCCCTCTCTTTCGACGTGGAACAGGGGCAGGTCCTCGGTTTTGTCGGCGCCAACGGCGCCGGAAAGACGACCACCATGCGCATCATGGCCACGCTGGAGCTGCCGACGTCCGGCAGCATTGAGATCTGCGGGTTCGATGTGCTGAATTTTCCAACCGAAGTTCGCCGTTGTATTGGGTGGATGCCCGACGCTTTCGGCGGATACGAACATATGACGGTGTACGAGTACCTGGATTTTTACGCGCGTGCTTTCGGATTCAAAGGCGCCGAACGGCGCTCCCGGATCGATGAGGTCATGGATTTTACGGACCTGGTTTCTATCGCCGAGAGGCAGATGGCCGAGTTGTCAAAGGGGATGGGCCAACGTCTTTGCCTGGGGAGATCTTTGTTGAATGATCCGCGCGTTTTGATTCTCGATGAGCCGGCGTCCGGGCTCGATCCGAAAGCGCGTGTGGACCTGATTCGGCTGATCCAATTGCTTGCCGAGGACGGCAAAACCATCTTTATCAGTTCGCACATCCTCTCCGAACTCGCGGAGATGTGCACCTCCATGCTCTTCATCGACAACGGCCGCCTTGTGCATCACGGTTCCGCGGAGAGCCTGATGAGCCGTCATGCTGATGGTGTCGTCGTCTCCGTGCGTATCGATGGGGATCCATCCGGATTCTACGAATGGGTGCTCATGAACCGCGGCGTGGAATTGCTTGAAGAAACACGCGAAGGTGGGCGCATGGTGATCAAGGAGGATTCAACGGAGCTCCTGAACATGCAGCTTCGAAAGATGCTTAGTGACGGGATCGCCGTCGCGGAATTTTATCGGGATCGAAGAACGCTGGAAAACGCGTTCGTCTCCATTTTGTCCAACAGCTCTCCTCCTCCGCTGCCCGTTATTGGAATGGAGGTCGCAGATGATCTCTGATCGACTCAGTCCTATTCTTGTGAAGGAACTCCGCCAGGGGCTCCGCTCGCGAGTCTTTGAGGGGTCTTTCCTGCTGCTCCAGGTCATGATGGTCTTCGTGCTCGTCATCGCGTTGTTGGCGAAATCGCAACGGGAATCGGAGGTAGCGGAGGTTTTCGGCCAGGCGATCTTCTGGCTTATCGTCGGGTTCCCGCTGATGTTGATCATGCCGATGCGCGGCTGTAATGCCCTGCGATCGGAAATGGATGCCCGCTCGCTGGAACTGATCTTCCTGACGCATCTTTCCGCGTGGCGCATCGTGGTGGGGAAGTGGGCCGCCCTTTTTTGTCAGACGTGCTTGTTCGTGTGCGCAGTGCTTCCCTATGCGGTGCTGCGATATTATCTGGGCAGCATCGAGATCCAGCAGGACCTTATCGTGCTTGGCTGGCTGCTGCTTGCTTCGGCGATATTCACGGCGCTGACGGTCTGCACATCAGCTTTCAATTCGAAAATCGCCCGGGGAATGATATTCCTGTTTCCACTCCTCCTGATCTTCGGGCCCCTTGGTATCGGAACATTCGCCACGTTATACAGTTTCTTTTACGGGCATTCTTCGTCGGTCAGCCCGACGTTCGGTCCCGGTTCGGGAATGTTATACTTCGGCCTCGGGTCCCTGTTCTACGGCGGGTTGACGATCGCCTATCTTCTTGAAATTGGAGCGGAACGGATCTCCCCCATTTCCGAAAACCACGCATGCCGAAAAAGAGTGATCGGCATCCTGGTGCTTCTTTCAGGCCCCGTCGCCGTGTGGATGGGAGCGGACACTGATATCCTGATCGTGAATTTTCTTTTGCTGGTTGCGATTTGTATGGACGCGACGGCGTGTGCATGGGTCCCTGTCCCCGGTCTATTGCGACCGCTCCGATGGATGAAGAGACTGCTGAAGCCCGGCGCCGCGTTCTCTTTGCCGGGGTGGCCAAGCGGCGTTCTCTACTCGGTCGCCATGATGACCGGATCGCTGATGATCATATTCCTGTTTGATTCGGTCAATAATGATGTACTTGCATTCCACATCAGCGCATTAGGGACAGTGCTGTTTCCGGTGGCGGTGATTCTCGCCGCCCGGCCGCGAATGCGTCGATTCGGGACAGCGTATTATGTTATTCAGCTCGCCACGGTAATATTGATGATGTGCTGGATCGTCATTGATCAGCTTTTCGATTTGCGAATGATCGAGGTTCTCTCCGTGCTTCCGCAGGCGACCTTGTTTCTGCAGTTGATGGAAGAGGCGGACTCCAGCTGGATGATTGTGAATCTCAGTGTCCTTGTTGCCGTGTTGCTGGCAATCATTGTCCGGGGTATTCCCTTCTGGATCGAAATGAAGCGGATGGCCCTTCAGACGCCTCGCGAGGCGCCGGTGTGAGTGGGGAGGGGATGATTGCCGCGCACTCAATAATCCGGCCTCGGGCCGTGAAATCGCAGCAGGAGCGTGACACGGCTCCTCTGGCCCGTGTCGGAACAAGTGAGGAGGAAAAGATGCGGACGAAAAGAGCCTGCTCTCTTCGTTTTCAATCCATCCTCTTTCCCCGCTCGGACATGGGCCGGAGGCGCCGTGCCACGTTGGGTAGGGTTCTGGTTGGGCTCCGCTACATACGGGATACCCGTGCTACACAACGTCGTGCGGCGCGGCACAGGACGCGCGGTTCATGAACGCAGCGGCTCACGACAGCACGCTTCGTGAGATTCACGTCGAGATGAAGGGCGTGGCGCAGCGCCTTCGGCTCCCGTTTCGCCGGCATTCCTGGAAAGGGCTGGCCGGTAATTGGACGGGTGTCGGCATCGGATCGTCGATCGACTTTCAGGACCATCGACCCTATTTGCCGGGTGACGATCCCCGGTACATCGATTGGCAGGCGTTTGCGCGCACAGGAAACTACACCATGAAACTGTATCGGGAAGAAGTGAGCCCGCGAGTAGACATCATCCTGGATACCAGCCCGTCCATGTCGCTCACCGATGCAAAACGGAGACGAACGCTGGAACTGATCTACTTCACCATAGAAAGTGCTCTCCTCTGCCATTCGTCGGTCCGAATTGTTGCGGTTTGCGGGAACGAAATCGAGGACGTCCCTCTGCAACATTTCCTCGGCTACCGCTGGGCGCTGGATTCAATGCCAGAAGCTTCTATCGCGGCCCGTCCGGCATTTACCCGGGCTGCCGTCCGCCACGGATCGATGCGCATTCTCATCAGCGACTTGCTTTTCCCCGGCGCTCCCGATGAATACATGCGGACCCTGCGCTCGCGCCGCGGCCGCGCTGTCGTTTTCGCTCCCTACCTCGAAAGCGAATCGTCTCCCCTGTGGGAAGGAAACGTGGAGTTGATTGACTGCGAGCGAGGCGCAAGCCGAAAGCAGCGCGTTGTTCCGGAAATCCTCCGAAAACACCTTGATGCATACCGGCGGCACTTCGACCTATGGACCAGCCAGGCTCGCACCTATGATGTCGGTCTCGCGCGCGTGGCGTCCCACCCCCCGTTTTTCGAGAGCCTGCAGCGCGAAGCATTACGCACCGGAGCCGTGGAGCTATGGAGCTAGTCCATGTCTTTACTCATTTCCAATCCCATCGGCCTCTGGGCTTTGCTTGGCATACCCGCCGTCCTGCTGATTCATTTTCTGCAGCATGAGGCGCGGCGGTTTGAGGTCAGTACTTTGTTCCTGCTGGAACACCTTGGACAGGAGAGCTCCGAGGGTCGGGTGTTTGAGAGGGTTAGAAACTCACCCCAGCTCTGGCTGCAGCTCCTGGCTGTTCTTCTTTTGACCTGGCTGTTGATTCAACCTCGATGGCAACGGCCCGATTCCTTTCAGCGCGTGGTTGTCGTTCTGGACAGTTCGGTTTCGATGGTAGCGTATCAGGATCGGTTGACGGAGCAAATCGGCGGCACGCTGCGTCGATTGGACCGTGCCGCGGCCACCACCGAATGGCGGCTTATCGAGAGTGATTCGAACCGTCCCACGTTGTACGCGGGCACCGATCTGGCGGACTTACTCCTGCGGGTGGATTCCTGGACTCCTCGCCTCGGAACCCACGACGTCACCCCGGCATTGGATCTCGCCAGAAGTCTCGCCGGTAATCGCGGCACGGTTATCCTGGTGTCGGATCACATGCGCGATTTGTCTTCCCGCAACGTTGGCCTTGTTGGCGTGGGCAGACCGTTCAGCAATCTTGGATTTGCCGGTCTGCGTGTGGAAGGCGGGGCAGGGGAGCGGGCATGGCACGCAATGGTCCGAAACTACGGGACGCAACCGGCCAGGACCACGTGGCACGCGGTAGCGCGGGAAACCGAGTCTCCGAGGCAGCCCGTCGAACTCGGCCCCGGTGAGTCGCGGGTGCTGAAAGGGGTTTTTCCTCCGGATGTACAGCGGATGACGCTGCACCTGGGCGGAGACGATTTCACGCTCGATGATCAGTTGCACCTGTTGAAGCCCGTGCCTAAAAAGTTGGAGATTTCAAACCGCTTGAGTGGAGACGATCGAGAGCTGATGGGAAGATTCATCGGGAGCATTGCGAATTCGAAAGCCGTTGAAGCGGAAGCCCGGAATGACATTGAGATCCTCCACTACGAACCGGGGTTCTTACCACCGGTGATTGGAGCGAACATTTCCATCCCCCGTTCCGCCGCAGGCGCCGATGTCATGTCGTCCGGATTGATTGTGCAGGAAAAGCATGAACTGACCGATGGATTGACGTGGCAGGGCCTGCTTTGCCGGCCGGTCGGAGGACTGGAACTCGACGAGCGGGTGACGGTTCTGGTGTGGATGGGGAAGCAACCGATCATGGCCCTGCGGGAAGACGCCGGATACCGGCAACTGATCGTCGGATTTGCGATGGCAGGGTCCAATGCGGACCGTCTTCCCGCCTTCGTGATTCTTCTGCACAGATTCGTAGAGCAGGTTCGTCAGGAGAAGAGGGTGATGGAGTCGCGGAACGTAGAAGCAAACCAGCGGCTGGAGCTTGCCGTGGATGGCGGGGGCGCGGATCTCATTCTGGAGAGATTCGGAAACGAAGTGACCACTTCCCCCTATCCCGCGCGGCAGGCGGCCCTGGTGCGAGCGCCGCGAGAGCCCTGTTTTTTCACGGTCCGCCAGGGCGACCGTGATGTATTTCACGGCGCGGCCCGGTTCGCGGATACGCGGGAGGCCGACTTCCGGGAGGCGTCGACGTTCGATCAAGTTGGAGAAGCCGCGGAATTGATTGAGCTGGAGCACAGCCGCCCCGACCCATGGATCCCGGCGTGGATTGTTTTGCTTGCGACCGGGTTGATGTTATCGTGGGCATTGCCCGGGGGGCGGGCCTGATGCGCTTTCTTTCTCCGGAGTGGTTCATTTTCGTGCCGCTTTTGATTGCGGCAGGCTGGTATTGGAAACGAATGGCGCTGTGGCGACCGCTGCGCATTCTCATCCTTTCGGTCCTGGTCCTGATCCTGGTCCGGCCCGAGGTGCGATACCTGGGCGAAGGTCTCGATCTCTGGGTGTTGGTGGATCGATCCGCCTCCGCCGAACAGCTGCTGCAACCGCGCCTTCCCGAGCTTCGCAAAGTGCTGGATCGATCCAAGAGGAAATCGGACCGGATTCAATTCGTCGATTTCGCCGATGTTGCCATGGTGCGGGGGGAGAACGACGAGGTGGTGTTCGATGGAAACACGCTTCATACCCGTACCGCGCTTGCGATCCGGCACGCGTTGTCCCAGATGCCGGACAACCGATCCGCGCGCATTCTTCTTCTCACCGACGGGTATAGCACGGAGCCGTTGAACGATCTTGCGGAGCGCCTGGTGTCCCAGCAGGTTCCGCTTGACTATCGCCTTCTGGTGAAGGACGAGGCCGGTGATGTCCGGGTTGCCGGGGTGACGCTGCCGACCCGGGTTCAGGTTGCGGAGCCGTTTCTCGTTACGGTAGAACTTGCGGGCGATGCAGACCAGGTGGTTCCGTACACGATAATCCGTGACGGCATCCAGGGAGGATCGGGCACCGAGAACCTGCGGGCAGGCCAGGGGGAAATTCGATTTGCCGATCGGCTAAGCCAACCCGGAGGTCACCGGTACCAGGTGCAGATCGCTCCGGTCATCGACAGCCATCCCGCGAACAACATCGGTGAAGCGTGGATCGAAGTTGTGGCAGGTCCTCGCGTACTCCTTATCAGCGGGTATGAGCCCGACCCATTGGCCGACTCGTTGCGGAGGCAGGGATTCGATGTTCAGACCGTGAGCGACCCGCGTACCCTGAACGACGGCATGCTCAGCGGAGCGCGCGTGGTCCTGTTTAACAACGTCCCAGCGTACCGAATTCCCTCCCCGTTTTTGAAATCGCTCGACTTTTTCGTGCGGATTCAGGGCGGGGGCCTGTTGATGGCCGGCGGTCACTTCAGCTTCGGTTCCGGCGGCTATTTTGAATCCCCGATCGATCCACTACTGCCGGTATCGATGGATCTGCGGGAAGAGCACCGCAAGCTATCGGTGGCGATGGCGATCGTGATGGACCGTTCCGGCAGCATGGGCGCCGGCGTTCCCGGAGGTAAGCCGGGGACAACCAAGATGGATCTTGCCAATGAAGGATCCGCGCGGGTTATCGAACTTCTTGGTTCGAAGGACGCGGTGACCGTCTTCGCGGTGGACCGTACCGCACACGAGATCATCCCCCTGACCACACTCGGCCAGCACAAGGGAGAACTCATTTCAACCGTACGGCGCGTACAGAGCATGGGTGGCGGGATCTTCGTGTACAACGGACTCAAAGCGGGCTGGGGCGAACTCCGCAGGGCGAACGTAGGGCAGCGGCACCTGATCCTTTTTTCGGACGCCGCGGATTCGGAACAGCCCGATGACTATAAGAACCTCGTTGCCAAAATGGTGAAAGAGGGTGCCTCGATCAGTGTGATCGGCCTGGGGACCGATCAGGATTCTGACGCCGGGTTTCTCAAGGATATTGCCGCACGCGGCAACGGCCGGATGTTTTTCAATAGCAATCCTGCCGACCTTCCCGCGTTGTTTGCGCAGGAGGCGGTGGCGGTGGCGCGGTCTGCATTCATTGAGGAACCGGTGACGGTCGAGGACGCGGGCGGCTGGCTGGAACTGGCCGCGCGCGGCCAATCGAGTGGATGCCGGAGGCGGATGGGTACAACCTGAGCTATCTCCGGCCCGAGGCGACGGCAGCCTGCGTTTCCGGGGACGAGTATCGTGGACCGCTGGTGGCGTTTTGGCAGCGGGGCCTGGGTCGTTCCGCGGCGGTTTCTTTTCCGCTGGGTGGAGAATTCTCCGAACGGATTCGCGCGTGGCCGTTGTACGGAGATTTTCTGCAAACGATGGCTCGATGGTTGATGGGAGACGATCTGCCCCCGGGCGTCGGCATCAAGACGCGGCTCGACGGAACACTCCTGACGCTTGAACTGTTGTACGACGATCGGTGGGAAGAGCGGGTGGCGCGAAGTGCGCCGGCCATTGTTGTGCAGCAGGGGGAGGGCACCGCGGTTGAGGATCACGTATGGGAGC
>Ga0310123_10003935_pt1 | contig 11352 bp, 15 predicted proteins | sample CB6_AW_1057_MG_FD_203505 | JGI IMG/M metagenome (GOLD analysis project Ga0310123, IMG submission 203505) | Marine microbial communities from Western Arctic Ocean, Canada - CB6_AW_1057 | ecosystem: Environmental > Aquatic > Marine > Oceanic | place: Canada: Western Arctic Ocean | collected... | reverse complement strand
CATAACTACGATCTACAGTCCATCCAATCTTTTCTAATATAAACGTCAAGGGATCCACGAAACTCTTATCAAACATTATATCATAGTTTATCATATGATGCAAGTCAAATTCTTTTGGTAATGTTGTCATAAAGGAAATAACATTAGACTGATATGGGTTAGGTGTTCTAATCTGAAGAAACTTTATCTTCTCACCCTCTTGTATAAGTGGATACTTATTTGTTAATTTCTCTCGTTGGAGAATATAATTATACACCAATGCCCCCTTAACGTGCATTGGAGTACCCTTTGAAAATATAGTCGATGAATTATAATATTCTTTCATATTATTACACGACCTCGGATAAGCAATACTCTCTGGACTCAACTTCATAAAATTTTCACGAAAGGATTGGATAAACGTATTCAATGTTTTCTCATCTTCATTAATAATTATCTTTAATGCAGATTTAATCATCTCTCTACATGGGGCTGGCGTTGATGACTTTACTGCCTCTATGCCCATAACCTTAATCTGTGGTTCTGCATATCGGACACCTTCACTATCATACACATTCAAAATATATCTTTTCTTTGCTGTCCAGATACCTTTGTCAGCTATAACTTCTCTTGCCATATCCATCTTCTGTTGATATGCCCCAACATACTCTGCCAACTCCTCATAACACTTGGTGATGTATGGTTCAATCTTTTCTTTAGCCACCTTATCTAAAAAGTCTACGGGATTCTTTGGGCTCACCTTAGAAACCAATTCGTCAAACCGAACATATATTGAATCTGTATCTGACGCTATGATATAATCTATCTCTGTAGTTTCTAAAAGTTTATTAAGATACTGATTAACCTTGTTTTCAATCCACCTTATTGCTAATTGTCCTGATGTAGTAACTGCTGTAGCCATACGTCTATCATAATATCTAAAATACTGATTACCGATTGCCCCATAAGCACTATTCAATGCTATCTTTCTAGCCATCTGAATATTATTATACTTCGATATCTCATTTAAATATCTTTTATCTTTCGTATCTTCAAACTTCTGTGTAGCTTCTAATGACCATTTCTTAAACTTAACACGATCATTATACATTGTCTCCATCATGTTCGGAAGAAATCCTTGAGCATCAGTTCTAAATCTTGCCCCATTCGGAGTTACCGTATGACCAGGTTCAGAAATAGATACCGTTTGATTTAACATTTTCTCTACAGACACTTCACCATTACCCTCAACTGCCAATGTTTCTGGTGAGATATTATACTGCATAATCAAATGTGGATACAGACTATTCAAGTCAAAAGACATCACCCAATTATGTAAACCAGTTTGAGGATCTTTTACATATGCACCCTCATACTTTTCATCTTTCTTAGATGGACTCTTTCTAGGTATAACTATATTTTTATCTTTGAGAAAATTATATATCAATACATCCCATACTCTGACTTGAGAATATACATCAACTAAATTTACTTTGGCCTCATAAGCTAGAGTCATACACAACTCAATAAGTTTCATCTTATCTTCTAACCTATCAACGAGTTCTACATCTTGAATATTATAATCAACAAATGATTTATAATCTTTCGTATACCATTCACGGAAAGTTTCATATGGGTTAGGATCTTTCTTCTCACCCAACTCTACCTCGGCTATGTAATCTAACCTATATGATTCTCGGTTCACATAAGTAAACTTTCTATACAGATCAAGATAATCAAGTATAGAAACACCCAAAATATTATACTTTTGTGATGCTTGACCATACTGTCCGTGTCTAACCGTATCCTCTTTAACAATACCCCACGGAGATAATTTTTTTAACTCCTTCTCACCCAACAATCTAGTAATTCTATTACATATATATGGGATATCAAAAAACTGGACGTTCCATCCAGTTATAACATCAGGTTGAGTTTTGTGCCAAAAATGTATAAACTTTTTTACCAAGTCTAATTCATTCTCACATTCAATATATCTCACCTTATCATTTTCATAAGGACCTATACCCCATACAATGATAGCTTTATTAGTATGATTCTTGACAGTAATGCACAATAGTTTTTCTTCAGCCTTTTGTGCATCTGGAAAACCATTCTCACTTTCCACTTCTATATCAAGTGTGATAAGCAATAGCTTACTCATATCCCACTCAATAAAATCAGGATACTTATCACCAATATAAACGTATTGAAAAGCATCTAAGCCGTGAACAAGATCAGGAGTACCCTGATGCATATTTAAAAAGTCTTTAGCGTCCCGTATAGATTTAAATCTAACAGGTTCTACATTTCTACCATCTAAAGTTTTCCATTTGGAACTCTTTTTAGATGGAACATATAGGGTGGGATTAAAATTTACCCTACGATTTACCCGCTTACCATTATCAAATTCACGAACTAAAAGTTGATTGCCATGTTGAATTACATTAATATAAAAATCGCTCATAGTTATAATTATAACACATTCTATCCTTTAAGTAAAGTCTTTGTATCAACTTTAACATCAGGCACTACTATGCCTGAACCGAATATCTGATTATAATTATTAGAGATATCTTTTACCACATCGGACATTACCACCAACCAATCTCTAGGAATTTCAAACTCACTTTGTTCACTAAAAGGCATCCAAGGAGCCATTCCCATCTGCATCTGTTGCCCCTGACCACCTACAGGCATGAGCATAGCTGGATTTTTAATGTGGATATACTCCGCACTCTCTTTAAGAACTTCACATATAACATCTTCACCAGACCTCAATCTCAATAATTTCAAATTCATAATCTACTCCACTTGTTTTTTACCAATATTATATTTTGTTTCCAAAATCCAATCATCCTTTTCTTTAAAGGACAACACTTTTATCTGAGATAGTGGAGCTTTATACTCACTATTTCCTATAATTTTTACTAAATCCCAATCCTCTAACAGCCCTGCAATAGTATTTCTTCTTTCTAAATCATTAATAGATATATTCGTTGGTTTACCATCTAAGGCAAACAACTCTTTAAAATGTACTATGAAATAACGACCTTGTTTGTGCAAGATATGACATGATTGGTATAACTTTCTCTCTTTGCGAGAGGCGACTCCAATGCGGGAGAGGGTTTCACGAACTTTAAGAAAGTCATCTGCTTCTTTAAGTTTCACCTCTAGCATCAAGTCAGGGGTCCACTGTAGCTCCTCCATGTTTTCCACCTCGATTTATTATTCTTTTTATATGTTCAATTTGTTCATCATCTAGTATGTCAAGGGCTTGCTTTGCTTTTTCATTACTATAGCCATAATATTCTTTAACATACTCAAGATTTTTAATCTTACTGGACCGTAACCATTTACTAAATCTCTTTTTTGGCCCTATACTATTTAGAAAAAACTGAAACTGTAGACGCTTATCAAGGTGGTGTAAGCGATTCATCTCATTCGCATACAAAACACAATCAATAAATGCAGACAGAGCCTTATTAATAATAAATGCTGGGTATCTTTTTTCCCAAAACTCATCACCACCCATCATTAAATCTTCCTTCTTATGATTTATGGCGTTCAAATAATCTTTTAACTCATACATAATTTTCTCTACTCTCCCACTTCATATTTTCATATCTTATTTCTGATTCTACATTACCCACTAACCAATTATGTTTCCACGGTATCCATCCTCGTCTTAAATGTTTTATAAAAGCATCTGGATGTGTGTACACCTTTACACCAGCTCTCTGCAATCTATATGACCAATGGTGGTCGGAAGCCCTTCCAACTTTATGTGTATGTAAAGGAAATCTTAAAAATAATTCTCTCTCTGCTATAGTCATAGCAAAGTTTGCCATGGCAGTTCGTATAACTTTATCTGTTGGTAAGGAATGCACCCATGACATAGTTTGCCATTCTGGATATTCATCCCTCACCGGCCCGGCAGGATCTTTAAATTCTGGAATCCACCCCAAACATACTGTACTAATTTTACTAAAACTTCCATCGTCTGCTAAATGCATATTCATCCAGCCGGTAAAAACATCATACTCTTTCATCTGTCCATACTTTAAAATAGTATCAGCTGATTTCTTACTCACCACACCATCATCACTCATAATAATATAATGACTATAATTTGTTTCCCTGATAAACTTATTCATCTCTGCCACAACCTGTGGCTCTGTGAAAGCACGAAACCATACCTTAGGAATATCTATATTTTGTTTAAGAGAATTAATAGACTCGTCTATATGACGAGGTTGCATAATCATTAAAACTGGATCAAAATCCATGTTCTTTTACTAGTTGTGTATATCTAGCAGTTTCTTCTATCAAATCATATTCATCTACATTAAATTTTTCTAATGCATACATATTAGTTTTCAATCGTCTGGCTGGATTGCCTATCCATGTTTGTCCTGGTTCAAGCTTGGTTTTCTTCGGCACCACACAACCCATACCTATCATAGAATAAGATCCTACTACTTGATGTTGATGTACCAGACACGATGTTCCACAATTACTCTGCTTCATCACATGAACCTTTCCAAGCATGATAGCATTTACACTCAACGTCACACCTTCTTCAATCACACAATCATGTGCAACGTATGAGCCTCTTAACATTATAACATTACTTCCTACATATGTCAAGGACATTGTACCGGCGTGAATAGTACTGTGTTCACGAAAGGTACAGTTATCACCAATCTCTGTTCTCCCATCTTTATGCCAATAAGTAGTATGTTCTGGTCGTGTACCAATGGAACAAAAACCTTCAAATCTATTGTTATTTCCTATAGTTAATTCACCAGTAAAATAACAATAAGGACCTATATAATTATTGTCACCCATCTTCACACAATCATCTATGATTGCGGTGGGATGTATAGTATTCAAAACCAATTCTCCTGAACCCAACGCTGTCGAGCTATATTATGTGGTTTAGGCCAACCATGAAAGTAAATAATACTTGACTGTTCTATTAACTTTAATCTACGATCATAAGTATCGTGCATTGGACCCTCCAATTTATCAATTGGAAGCTCACTTTGCTTAACATGAATTTTATAACTTAATATTCTATTAGGAAATACTTTATCTATACAAGGACTATCACCATAATATTTTCTCATCAACACCATCTCAGAAGGAGCTGGTGGTGCATTTTCAAAAACCAATTTACTATCTGGTATTAACTTAGCTTCATTACCTTCCCACATACCCCAAAATTCTTCACAAAATTCTGGCGTACTCAAGGTAATAGCATTGCAAATCTGATCAGTATACATAGGGTCAGTACAGACAGCTAATTTGGAAACTTGTGCCTGTAAAATATCATCTACAGGACCAGTAATAATAGTATCTAATCCTACAGTAAGACGTATACCTTCACATATTTCTGGACGATACATCTCCATAAGACTCATCCATCCATACTGATCTACTGACCTTTTAAATCGTACAGGCTTAATATCTTCTTGGAAGATATAATTCTTATCAACTAAACAAATAAACTCAAAAGGTATAGTTAAATTTCTTTCAAATCCACGATAGAGTTTTTCTACATACTCAGTATCATAAACTCCAGTAGTATGAGGTACCCCTGTCATGCGACCATCAAACAGGGCTGTTACTATTGTTATGTCAGGCTTATATGCCTCACGACTTCCCCATTCTTTCTTTTCCATATCTAAATTTAGATGCGGCAACATTACTAGGTCCTATTAACCATCCTGGTGCAAGGGGAATAGACACTCCCCGTGTCGTACTATCTTCCACAGATAATTCCAATAACCTATACTCGTCCCACTCTAACTCCTCTAATTCGTCCTTAGTTATATAGATATACTTCTGGCCATCTTGTACATATATATTCATAACTGATACATAGTATACTTAATAGTTAATTCTTCTCCAGATTTAATATCTCTTACAGCCTTTAACCACATCACTCCAACTTCTTCATGTAATATTTTTTCACAATTAGGATTATCACTGTGATTAATAAAACCACCCAGAGGTGTTCTCATCCATCCATCAGGAAAATAATCTTGCTTCACCCAGCCAATTCCTAATATACTCTCTCGTATATCTGTTGTTGCAAATAATCCAAGGCCTTGAATATTGGACTTCTTTATTGTTAAGGTGTCCGGTAATGGTTTATAATTCATATCCTTAAATTCATCATTTTATTAAATTCGTTTTTGTAATCATCAGTACTCATTAAAACAGAAAAATAATTTTCTCTTATTTCTTTTAATAAGGTATCATATCCTTCTCTTAATGTTAAACACTTAGTCTTAAATTCTTCAAACGAATTTACCCTTTGCCAATCCAAAATTCTATATGTATTATTGATATCATATTCTCCCCATACAAAAGGAATTAATCCAACTGCTAAAGATTCAACATACCTTGAAGTAGTAGCCGTTGGGTCTTTCCAATTGAAACAAACCGTACACCGTGCATCTTTTAATATCGCAAAAAGTTTATTCCAATCCCTCACCCATCTATAATCTCTAATGACTCCACTAGGAAAACCACCAATCAAAATTTGAGTTAAGTCTTTGTCTTTATATAATTTACGAATAAATTTTTGCCGATCATTTGCATCCGTTTTCATTCTACCCCAATAAGCAAAATCATTTTTAGGCACACAAGAATCAGTTAGAAAGTTATGCATTTTAGAAACAAAATGATATCTCAATCCGTGAATATTTCCTGAAAAATCTATCTCATCTATAGTTGTAAATGATGCAATATTAACTCCTTTAAAAGTTTCATTTCTGTATAACTCTTCCGTATCTGCTCTATCGGAACGAAGCATAATTATATGCTTACCCTCTATGTAGGGTTTCAATTCTTCCATATACTTTTGAGAAGTTTCTAAATCTTTTGGATTCATTTGAAGCTCACCATGATATCTGAATTCAGCTTCACTTGGTATTATCCAATAGTCAGATTCCTGTAAGGTTCTCTTGGGTTTTTGTTTTGCATCAAACGACATATTGTAAGTTTGAAATTCCAAGTCAGGCCTTGTTTCCATCCAATTAACCAAACAATAAAAGTATGGGTCTAAAGTGTGATTATTGAAACCAGTATATGTTACATTGGATCTCAATCTTGCAATTGTAACTTTCATAAATTACCAGCTACATTCCAAAACAGATTAATTTTTGTACTATCATAATTTTCCAACATGGGTTTCCAAACTTTAGCATCATATTCTTTCGCAGATGGAAACGGTGGTAGTTCTTCATCTTTACAAGCCTGGTCAAATTTATATTTCACCGGATGAATAGTAGCCTTTCCAGCCTCATGCTGATCCATAGCATGCCCAGTTTGAACACAATGGAACTTAGCATCAGGCCAAGCTAATTGAAGTCCTCTAGATATAGTACCACTAGAACCAACTGTCCAAACCACTTCTGGTTTCACATCTAACTTTCTAGCAATTTTTATAATAGCTCCAAAACAAGTATCATGTTCTAAACCAATTGGTACATTCATCCTTTCAGTAGGCTTCTCCTCAACATACCATCTAGCATGGGCTTTAGTAACACTCAACATACCCATTTTAACCCATTTGATAATACCACCATACTCCATATATTTTTCTTGATGTTCTGTTGGAACTTTTCTAGCAGCATAAAACGATACGGCAGTCTTGCCGTATTTCCTACAAAGATATGCTAAACTAATATTTCCCCAACCAACTTTATTAGAACCACCATATACAAATTCTTTAACGGGTGTGTCTTTAATCAGTTTATCAGCAAATCGAACTTTAGAACCACCTTCTAATAGGTCATCTCTTACAACATAGATACCATTATGTTTTTCTACAACTGGTGCTGGATTTGGGTCTTCCCAATCTCTAACTAAATCTAGAAAATAATCTGAACCGAATAAACTCATACTTTCTACCAATCTTTCATCTTATCCCCCCTCAATAGGAGGCATAATAACTACTTCGTCACCTTCATTTATTGGTTGAAACCATGCATCAGCATACATCGTACCATTAATAGCTACATTACTATTATCCCAACCATAATTAGGAAAACTATTATCTAAAGCTTTAAGTAACTGCTTGATATTAGTTGGTCCATATATCTCAACTTCTTTTTTGCCTGTTAAGGTGGCAAATTCACCTGTTAATTTTACTTTCATTTCTTAAATATAAAGATGGGTTCCCTTTTAGCAATCCCCTTCTGTGATGACAAATATAAATACCATGTGTCTATATGTTTAAAGTGTAACATTCTTGCTAGTCTCAAAGTTTCTTCTTCAAAGTTTTTAATTCGTTTTGTGTTGGCTACATTCAATGCCAAGATACCACCAGGCTTCAAACCATAGTGACACCGATCTATAGTGTTCATTAAGAAACCATTAAGCCATTCTTCTCTGGTCGGGTATTTAATATATGATTGAGTATCTTCATCAGAATATTTTTCCCAATCATAATAAGGTGGTGATGTAAAACATAAATCAACTTCACAATACGGTGGCCAGAAATCTTCACTACCTACCTTATGTAATTCTATAGTTTTATTTTTACTACCCCAATCTTCTTTGATTTGTTCTAAGCCTTCAAATGTTTTAGTACATGGATCTGTTCCAATGTAATTCACATTAGCAGCCATCGCACCCAAAAGACGACCACCATAACCACAACTCATATCCCATGTTACACCCGCCTTACCACCCACTAACGGAGAGTCTTTATCCATAAACTTATCGTATATGGTAGCCGCAGCAGTCGGTCTATAATTAGATACTATTTGTGTGTTAGAAAACCTCCTCATCAAAGAACGAATATCTGATATACCTACAGTATGATATTCTCTTTTATCCCAAAATATACCACTGAGAATTTTTCTAATACCCTTCTTAAAAGCTTCTTCATCTTCCCACACACTCATGGGAGTTCTCATCCATCCACACTTTACCTCAAAGCTATGAGGCATATAACTCCACGCTAAAGATAAGCCATGTGGAGATTGACCAATCACTTTATCTTTCGGTTTAAACATAGTAGACCTATCAAAGCCTACTAGTTTATTAAATTCATGTTGGCGCCATTTATAATCAGTAGAATAATATGGAAAGCCCTTTGCATACCACTCATCATATACAGCATCCACAGCTTCGTCTGTTACTTGAACTTGCATTGTGCCATTATCTCTGTCAAACAAGCCAATAGATTAACTTCTTGATCTGCCACAAACGCAGACTTATATTGATACTCACCCAATAAAATAACTGCGTTTGGTATAGAATCTAGTTTCATATATTCATATAACTTTTCATAAATCTTTCTGAATACTTTTACTGGATCATTATCTATATTATCCACGACCCACTTCCGCATTTTTGTAAATTCTTTATTCTTTAAATGATTCATCAATTCTGTTAAATTAACTTCAGCTATATTTACTAAAACACCAGAATCAATTGTTCCACTAACACTATATCTCTGCAACTCATTCAACACTCTCCGCCAATCTGGAAAATGTTTCATTATCAATTCTGCTACTACAGGTTCTTCATAGCCAATCTTTTCTGCTTTAAGAATCTGATCAACTCTTTCCATAAATTGCTCAGCCAGCATTATCCTATTACCATTAATCTTAAATTCTATCACCGAACACCTAGAATGTAATGGCTCAATGATTCTGTTTTTAAAATTACAGGTAAAAATAAACCGACAGTTACGATGGAATTCTTCTATGAATCCTCGTAATGCCGGTTGAGTAGATTGTGGATTTAGATAATCAGCCTCATCAAGAATGACTACCTTACTACCACTTTGGAGAGAAACAGTAGATGCAAACTGTTTAATTTTATTTCTTAAAACATCAATGCCAGATTCTTCACTACCATTGATAAGAATATAATCGGCGTGGAGTTCTTCACACAGAGCTCTTGCTACTGTAGTTTTACCTACGCCTGAACCGCCAGACAAAAGAAGATTTGGAATATCCTTCTGACCAACAAATTCTATAAATGTATTTTTGATTGATTCAGGAAGAATACAATCAGTTATCGTTCGTGGTCGATATTTCTCTACCCACAGGAATGTTTCCTTCATCATAATATTGTGTCACTCCACACCAAGGACAAAACCACCTTTGTCGTTTCATCACAGTTTCACTTGCAATACTCCACCACCCTTTACAATCCTTACAACTAAAATGATGGAGTATTTCTATACTACTCGCCACTAGTTGCTTCGAGAGCAATCCAATATTCAATCTGTTTTGTTTGATGGGTCCAATGACTAACATTCTTATCTGAAGCAACAGACAAATCATAATCACCAGCCATCATTTTCAAGTTATCAATTTTGAAATGGAAGTTTGCCGGAAAGTCAATTGGATCCAACTCAACTTTATACTCATGTGAAGTTGTATTTTTCAGATCAGTAGCTACCAATACACCAACATTATCTTCATTGCGAATGACAACATCAGGGAGCTGTAAAATAGAACACGCCTTAGTAACATCACTCAATGTGGTGTGGCTAATACGAAATGTACAATCAGTTTCGGGTGGATTAAACCCTTCTGGAATTGTTACCAGAATAGACGAATCAGAAAAGAAATACTTTACTGTCGATTTACCATTCTTTACCCGAACAAAATTTTCATCGAAATTCAAATCAGCATCTTTCGACAAACTCATCACACCCAAGAACTCATTAAGATCATAGATACCAAACTGCTGATCAAAAGATTCCTCTATCTTCGCCCGCCCTATGATGTTCTTCATAGTTGACATTGTGTGTAAAGTATCTCCCTCCTTCACCAGAATATTCTGGTTAATATTAGAAAAATTCTTTAACACAGTTACTGTGTTTTCACTTAACTTCATCTTCACTCTCCGTATCATGTATATGTAACATGATTATTCCATAATGTAAAATCTTCATAAGATCGGCTCTACTCTTTCCGTTCTTACGCCCATACCGTTGGGCATACTTTAAGATATTACCCATACAAAATCCCTCACCGTGGCCACTATCTTCTATGAACTGTGTAGCCTGATACTTACGTTTTGCATAATGCTGATTGTAAGTACCATCCACATACTTCTGCAAGTCACGAATAACTTTATCTTCACTGAACGCATAATTTATTTTTGACATACTATATTATCTCACACTTTACACCATTTGTCAAGTAAAAGTGGGGCGGAGTTTCACCGCCCCATAAAAAGATTAGATAATCTTTACTAATCTAGGCTTCTTCTCCTCAGGCACAACGTGCTCAAGGTGAATCAGCAACATACCATTCTCCATCTTGGCGTCCTTCACTACCACATCATCAGCTATAGTCCAACTGCGACTAAACTGACGATGGGAAATGCCGT
>Ga0310123_10003934_pt1 | contig 11352 bp, 7 predicted proteins | sample CB6_AW_1057_MG_FD_203505 | JGI IMG/M metagenome (GOLD analysis project Ga0310123, IMG submission 203505) | Marine microbial communities from Western Arctic Ocean, Canada - CB6_AW_1057 | ecosystem: Environmental > Aquatic > Marine > Oceanic | place: Canada: Western Arctic Ocean | collected... | reverse complement strand
GGAAGGCAGTTGTGCGGGGAGCGAGCATACTCAAATAACAAGGCCGTGCTAGAGCCGGCCTTTTATACCAGAGGACAAGGTGGGATTAGCGTTCCACCTCGATTACCTCGCGCCCACTGTAGTGACCGCAATGCTCACAAACGTGGTGGGAGCGGTGTAGTTCACCGCAATTTGCGCAGACCGCTAGCTGATGCGGTTGCAGTGAGTCGTGCGCGCGTCGCCGGTTTCGGCGACCCTTGGAGAGTTTGCGTTTCGGTAATGGTGTCACTTGTCGCTTCCGGTTATCTCACAATAATAACCACGTTCCCGTGGCAGGGGGAATTATAAAGTCGGATTGAAAATCCTGTCAAGCCGAATCCTCGGGTTTCGGAGCGTCCTCGTGCCCATCCGGTTCTTGCATAATCTGGATACCATTGCGCACCTGCTGGATTGTGCTGAGTAGTTGGTGCTCCATGCGCCCGAACTTGTCGAGTACATAATCGTCTGCATCTGCCATGATCTTGGCTGCCTGACGTTTCGCATCTTCAAGGATTTGCTCGGCTCGTATGCGTGCCCCTTTGGTTATTTGGTCATTCTCGAGGATAGCGCGGCTTTCAGCCTTTGCCAACTTCCGGATGCGGTCCGCTTCCTCCTGCGCCTGCGCCAGCTGCCGGTCCCGTTCCGCAGTGACTTTTTGAGCGTTTTTCACCACGTCCGGAATGGTCACGCGCATTTGGTCAATGATGTCTATCAGCCTGTCTTCGTCCAGCAGTAGTTTGCGTGACAACGGAATTGCCCGCGACTCGTGAACAATGTTCTCCAGTCGGTCTACTAGATGCAATATGTCCATGATCACTTTAGTCGCGCAGACTATTGTACACTCCTTCGCCTGACGTGCGGGCTGCAGAGAGTTTTTCTTCTAACGCTTTTTGGACGAATTCTGGCACCATCGAGCTCACATCTCCGTTCAGGGAGGCAAGCTCGCGCACGGTGGTTGAATTCATGAATGTGTGCTGCTCACTGGTTATCAACGAGACGGTATCAATCTCCGGATCTAGGCGGCGGTTGGCCAGTGCCATACGGAATTCTTGCTCGAAATCGGAGAACACGCGCAGACCCCGCAGCAGTACCTTTGCGCCGATAGATTCGCAGAAATGCACCGTCAGGATGCGATATCCATGGACGGTTATGTTCTTATCGTCTGCGAATGCGGTGCGCACCAGCTCGATACGCTCTTCCGGTGAGAAAAGCAACGATTTCAAGGGGCGATCGTACACGGCCACCACCAATTCGTCAAAAAGCGCGCAACCCCGGCGTGCAATGTCGATGTGACCGAAGTGGATTGGGTCGAAGGTGCCGGGAAAGACTGCTCTCAGGGCCATGACTTCAACTTATATCGCCCGCGCCACTTTGCATGCTCCTAGCTGCTTGCTCGGCCAGCAGGCGGTGTTCGGGCTGCTCCAATTCCGGGTCATGCTTCAGAATTCGGTCTGCTTCGTTGATGGTCAGGTCTATCAATGCCATGTCGCTCAGGCGCGCCCACTTCAGGTTGAAGCCTGCTTGGCGGGTGCCTAGAAATTCACCAGGCCCGCGCAATTGCAGGTCTTTTTCGGCAAGCACGAATCCATCTGAAGTAGATTCCATCGCTTTCAGGCGCTCACTGACAGGGTCGTTACTCTGGGGCGCGCGTCCGTTTTTCCCCTCCGACACCAGCAGGCAATACGATTTCTGATCGCCTCGACCGACGCGCCCCCGCAGCTGATGCAGCTGTGCCAGCCCAAAGCGTTCCGCGCCCTCTACTATCATAACAGAGGCGTTGGAGACGTCGACGCCGACTTCAATCACAGTGGTGGCAACCAGGATATCGGTTTCTCCGTTGCGGAACTTGTTCATCACGGCATCTTTCTCTGCCGCCTTCATTTTGCCGTGGAGCAGCCCGAGGCGTAAGTCCGGAAAGATATCTTTTTCTAGTCGCTCATGTTCCTCCACAGCTGCTTTCTCCTGCAGCTTTTCCGATTCTTCCACCAGTGGGAAAATCAGGAATGCCTGCCGCCCCTTTTTGATGTGGGCGCGCACGAAATTGTACGCACGCTGGCGCTCGATCGGGTAAATCACGCGCGTCTCTACCGGAATCCGTCCGGGAGGCATCTCGTCGATCACGCTCAGGTCAAGGTCGCCGTAAGCGGTGAGCGCCAGCGTGCGCGGAATCGGGGTGGCGGTCATTACCAGTAAGTGTGGTTCTTGGCCTTTTCCTCGCAGAGCGGCGCGCTGTGCTACCCCGAAGCGATGCTGTTCATCCACTACGGCCAGCGCGAGATTGGAGAATTCAACTGTTTTCTGGATGAGCGCATGAGTGCCGATGAGGATCTTGACGGTGCCGTTGGCCAAACCGGCAGCGAGCTCGTTTCGCTCGGATTGAGGGGTTGCGCCCAGCAATAACCTGACCGCCGGCATTCCTGCTCCGCCGAGATCAAGGTCCGGAATCTTGCCAAGCAATGTGCGGACGCTCTGAAAATGTTGCTCTGCAAGAATGCTGGTCGGGGCCATCAACGCGCCCTGCGCGCCGTTGCGCGCAGCGACAGCCAGGGCCAGAGCGGCAACCACTGTTTTACCGCAGCCGACATCACCCTGCAGCAGGCGGCACATCGGGGTGGGGATGGAGATGTCGTTGAGCACCGCTGTGAGTGCGCGCTCTTGGGCTGCAGTGAGCTTAAACGGCAGCATGCCAATGGACGAGACTAGCCAGTCGTCATCACAGGCAAGTGTTTGACCCGTGTGTGCCTTCCAGCGGTTTTTCTGGCGGCGCATACCCAGTTGCATTGTCAGCAGCTCGGTGAAGGCCATCCGCCGGCGGGAAACAGCAAGATGTTGCTGCGAATCCGGAAAGTGTACGCCGCGCAAGGCTACGTCCACTGGCGGCAACTTCAGGCGTATGCGCATTTCCTCTGTGAGAGGGTCTGGCACCTGTTCCGAGGCGCGAGAGACCACGCTGTGCATCCAGCGGCGCATGGTTTTCGCAGTGATGCCTGTGGTCAGACCGTAAGTGGGTACGATTCGCCCGGTGTGCAACGCCTTCTCGTCCACCGGCTCCCATTCAGGATTAGAGATAACTTTGCGCCCGAGAAACAAGTCAATGCGCCCGGAGACCTGTATCTGCCGGCCGGGGTATATCTCTTTTTCTAGCCAGGGCTGGTTAAACCAGCTGCACTGGATTGAACCAGTGCCATCGCTAAGTTCACTCTCCACTATTTGCACATTCCCGCTGCGCACTCGGCGTAGTCGCGTGTGCCCTACGCTTCCGATGATGGTCACCTCGTCGCGGTAGCGCAGGCGGCTGATACACTTGAGCGCGGAGTAATCCACGTAACTATGAGGGAAATGCTGCAGCGCATCTTGGATACAAATCAGCCCGAGTTTCTTCAGTTTTTCCGCGTGGTTAGGCCCGATGCCGTTCACTTCGGTGAGAGGGGCGTTCAGTAGAAGTATATCTCCCAACTCTTTTGCGACTGGAGGATGATGAGCCTGCACGATCCCAGAACTGGTTGGCGCCTTTTTCTGTTCAATGTGGTCGGTTTGCTCCGGGGACACTTGAGTTGCAACCATGGCGATAAGCTTGCTCACGGTGGATTCACGTTCCGAAGGCGACAGCGCGGCGTAGCGCCGCATCTCTTGAAGTACGGTCGCGATAAAATCGTCACTGAGACTGGCGGCACGCGCTTGTTTTTCCCACATTGGTACAAGCTTGTGCAGACCGCCGATTACCGCCTTGTCTGCATGCCCCCCGGCGGCTTCGGCCTGGAGAATCTTGTGCAGGGTATTGTGCGCGGTGCTCATGCTGTGGCACTCATTGTGGCACTCATCTCGTTGGCGTTAATCGCTTTCTTCGCACAGGATGATACCCAGGCCGTCCGGACCGATAAGGGCAGCCAGCGCTGGCCCGAAGATTGCGTTTGTGACGCGCGCATCCGGGTATGCATCAGCCAACCGTGAGCGCAACTGGCGTGCGGCGCCGGCCACGCGGGCACGACCGCGCAAGACCGTCATTTGTTCAATATGGGGAAATTCGCTCGCAAATTCTATCAGCCTTTCCAGCGCCTGTGTGCGCGAGCGCACTTTTGCGAAAGGGATGATTTCGCCCGACTCCAGCGCGATGATCGGTTTTACCCCGAGCATGGTCGCTAGCTTTGCCTGGGATGTGTCTACTCGGTTGCTGTGCTGCAAATAATTCATCGTTTCCAGAAAAAAGATGGCATATACATTGGATATGCGCATGCGCACTACGCGCGCGGCCTCCTCCGCAGAGGCACCCGTGGCGACGGCTTCCGCGGCTGCTTCGGCCAGCAGACCGAGCCCGGTGGAAGTCGTGAGCGAATCCATTACCATGACTTCCAACCTACCTCTCACCAGTTTGGCTGCTTCCTCAGCATGTTGCCATGCGGGACTGAATTTGCGGGATGCGCATATGCAGATAATCTGTGTGCTGGTGCGTCCGGACTTATGGAAATGGGCGGCAAAGTCCTCCACCGAAGGTGCCACGATCTGTGTCTGCCCGTTTCCATTGGCCAACTGTTCTAGGTATTGCTCCGGAGAAATGCTGCCTAGTCCATCCGCTAGCACGCGCTCGCCGATGCGGATGCAATGCGGTACCACACTGATTTTGTACCGGCGCGCGGCCTCCGGGTTTGGAAAATGAGCGCTTCCGTCGGTTATGATTCGCGTCTTCGTCATAGCGTTCGTTGGTTGTTCTCTACTCCACGGAGACAATGTAATGGTAATTCGGCTGCCCACCCGGATAATTTTCCACTTCCACATGAGGGAAGCAAGTCTCGATTTCTGTCTGCACACTCTCGGCCGCAGCCGGGTCGGTTTCTTCGCCATAATACAGCGTCACCAACTCGTATTTCTCAGCACCGATGACGCGCAACAGCTCCAAAGTGCATTCTACGGCCGTCTCGCCAACGCAGGCAATTTTACCGTTGTGCAGGCCGATTATCTGCCCCTCTGTTACGTTGTGACCGTTCAAATTTGCGCTGCGTGTGGCGGTGGTGATTTCTCCGCTTTCCACTTCCGCTGCTCCCGCGCTCATGGCAGTACAGACCTCCTCGAACACGCCATCGGGGTCGAAAGAGAGAAGCGCGGCTACGCCCTGCGGCACGGTGTGAGTGGGGATGACGTATACTCGTTTTGTGCTCACTTCGGCAGCCTGTTCGGCAGCCATCACTATGTTGGCATTGTTAGGCAAGATGATGACTTGTTGGGCCGGAAGGTCTTCGAATGCTGTCAGTAAATCCTGAGTGCTAGGATTCATGGTTTGATGGCCGGGCACCACCGAAATCGCCGGTGCAGCGAAAATATGTGTGAACCCAGGCCCCGGAGAAACAACCACGGTCAGAATCTGCCCAGGCTGCAACTCGACCTGCCGCCCGGCAGTCCTCGCCTGTTGTTCAAGTTGGTGCATCAGGTTCTCCATGTGCACGTTCACCACAGTACCCAACGTTTCTGCAGACTGGATCGTCTTGAAGCGATTTTCTTCCGGGAGGTGGATGTGCACTCGGACGATATCGTCACCTTCGCCAATCTGAATGGAAGTCCCCATTGAATCAAGCTGCCTGTAGAAGCCGTCCAGATTGAGACCGACTTTTGGTTGCAAATCCAGCACCACTTCCCAGTCCTGGCCGGGTTCGATGGTTTCAAGCACACTGTCGATGCTGGCCAGATCCAGCGGCTTGATGCTGCGCTCCGGTGCCACGTCGACCGGTTCGCCACGCAGCTGCCGCAGCATCCCCTCGAAAAGCAGCTGTAGGCCAAACCCGCCCGCATCGACCACGCCGGCCTGTTCCAGTACTGGCAACAGATCTGGTGTGCGCTCCACCGATTGCTCACAGGCGGCGACGACTTGCTGCAGGAAATTCCGCAGGTCGTCTTCTTGTTCTGCGGCGGCGGTGGCGGCGGCACTGGCATCCTTTATCACGGTCAGGATGGTACCTTCCACTGGCCGCACTACACCGCGGTAAGCAGTTTCAGTGGCATGCCGCATCGCCTTCGCGAAATCTTTCGCGCCGAATTGCTCCATGTTTTCTAGGCCACGCGCCAGCCCACGCCATATCTGTGAGAGGATCACTCCAGAGTTCCCCCGCGCGCCCATCAAAGCGCCGTGTGCCATCAGGTGTGCGACTCTGTCCGCGCTGTTGCTGTCCCCGGTATCAAGCTCGGCGCACGCCGCTTGCATGGTGAGGAGCATGTTGGTTCCGGTATCTCCATCCGGAATCGGGAAGACATTGAGCGCATTCACCATCTGGTGATTGGCACGCAGCCAGCATAGCGCTGCTCTGCCCATCTCAGAGAATGCGGACCCGTCGATACGGGTTAGCGGCGCGTTATCAGGTTGCTGGGTCATAAGCGCTTATGCTGTAACCTGATCGGGGTTCCCGATGCGCAGACCTTGCACAGACCTTGCACGTACGGGTGTACGGTTCCATGGCTGCCACGGCTATGCAGGTTGCCTGTTCCACCATAAAGCATACTGATTTTGGCACGTGGTGCGTATCCGTAGATACGACGCCGTATGTACGCCGCAACGCGTGTCTTAGAGATGTTGGCGATGGCTGTGGGAGCGCTTTCAATCCGGTCGTCATGCGTGGGTTCGGCTCTCATAAATGCTCACTCCAGTTCGCGGACTCTCCGGTGTGTGGTAGAATTACGCGCCGGCGAGGCTGGTGCGAAGGATCATTATCATGGCTAAATGTGCTCATTGCGGCAAACGAACTCGTTTCGGGCGAAATGTGCCCAAGTCGATGCACTCTACGCGCCGCACTTTCAAGCCAAACCTTCAGAAGGTAACCCTGTGGGAACAGGGTAGGCGCCTGCAGAAAGTGCTGTGTGCCAAGTGCATCAAGACGCTGGCAAAAGTCTGACTGGCACTCAGGTACCTCCTGAAAAGCTGCCAAAGAATTAAGTCGGCGGCTTTTTTGTTTAACTCGCTCCCGTGGGAGCCGGCCTGTTGTGCCCAACCCGCCTACAGTGATGATACCTGAGTGCGCTGCAACTCGCAAGGGCAACGGAAGCGGGGATGCGCCCTCAGGCCTGATGATATAATCATTTTCTGCCTCCCGCTCTGGTTGCGGTCATGCCCGAAACACTGATCTCCCTCGATATCGAAACTACAGGCCTCGACCCTGATAACGATGTCATCATCGAAATCGGTGCCGTAAAATTCAGCAACGAACTTGTCGAGGCTGAGTTTCAAGCGTTGGTGAATCCAGGGCGGCGAATACCAGCCTTTGTATGCCAGTTAACAGGGATCACGAATGACATGGTAGCCGAGGCGCCCCCGTTGACCGCGGTCATCCAGCAGCTGGCAGATTTCGTGGGAACAGCACCGGTGCTAGGCCACAATGTCGGCTTCGACCTCGGATTTGTTAGAAAGCAGGGCGCGCTGCAAAAGAACGCGCACATAGACACAATGGACCTTGCTGCGGCTGTCTTGTCGCCGGCCCAGGATAGGCGTTACAGCCTGGGCGCGCTGGCCACCGAGCTCGGGGTCGAGTTGCCGGCTACTCACCGTGCTCTGGAAGATGCCCGTGTGACCCATGCGGTGTATCTCGAGCTGCTTATCCTTGCAGGGGAGTTGCCGGTGGATACCCTTGCGGAGTTGGTACACTTGGGCAAAGGAACAGAGTGGGGTGCGAATATACCGTTGCAAGCGCTGCTGAAGGTGCACTCTGCTAAAACGCACCCACAGGGCGAGAAAACAGCTCCATCTCCAGCTCCAGCCCCAGGGCTGTTCTTCGATGATCCCGCTCAGGAGGGCCCTGCCCTGCAGCCCAGAGATGACCCGCAGCCGCTGGACATGGCTGCGCTGCAGGCGCTGTTTTTGTCCGGTGGGGCGCTAGCGCGCAATCTGTCGCAGTACGAACATCGCGCGGAACAGGTGGAAATGATGAAGGCAATCGCGAATGCCTTCACGCGGCAGCGTCACCTGCTGGTGGAGGCGGGCACCGGCACCGGCAAGAGCCTGGCATATCTCATCCCGGCCATCCAGTGGGCGTGGTCGAACGACCTGCGCGTGGTGGTCTCCACCAACACAATCAACCTACAAGACCAACTAGTGAAGAAGGATTTACCTGCTGTGCGCAAGATCCTGGATGTGCCTTTCCGGGCGGCGCTGCTGAAGGGACGTGCGAATTATGTCTGCCCACGCAGGTTTTACAACCTGCGCCGGCGCGGGCCCCGCGATGATGCCGAGATGCGTGTGCTGGCGAAATTGCTAAGTTGGCTACCCAAATCTTCGAGCGGTGATCGCGCGGAAATTACCCTGACCGGACCATCCGAAAATAGCGTCTGGATGCGGCTTTCGGCCGAGGATGAGGGATGCACCATCGAACGCTGTGCCGCGCACATGGGCGGAATATGCCCGTTTTATCGGGCGCGTCGAGCTGCCGAGACTGCCCATGTGATCGTAGTTAATCATGCCTTGCTGCTCGCCGATGTGGCCTCAGAAAACCGGGTACTTCCTGATTACCGTTATCTGGTGCTGGATGAGGCCCATCATCTGGAAGCGGCGACCACCGAGGGGCTCAGTTTTGTCGCCCGGCAGCGCGAGTTCGAATTGCGCCTGAAGGAATTGGGCGGGCCGACCGGCGGACTGCTGGGCGAGGCGCTAAAGCGTTGTGCCAGCATCATGCCGAAGACTAGGTTCAAAACCCTGGAGAGCAAGGTCGCTCACGCAGGTGATGCCATCACCACGACCCTGCTGCATTCTGGAAATTTCTTTGACGCGTTGGAAACCTTTGCGCGCGAGGCTGATGAGGGCGGGAACCCCGCCTATGACAAGCGCGTGCGAGTGGTGCCTGGGGCGCGGGCCAGCGCTGAATGGGAACAAGTGGAACTCGCTTGGGATAATTTGCACCACACGCTCACCCCGGTCATTGACAACCTGAACGGGATTGCGCGCCGCCTGGCGGAGCTGGAGGTTCTCGAATCCAGTGAGCGCGAGGAGATGGCGGCTAGCCTGAGTGCAGCTGCGCGGCGAGGGATGGATTTTGACGCGCGTGTAAATGCGCTGGTGACTAAGGTGGAAGAGGAACAGATCTGTTGGGTTGAGCTTTCCAGTGATGGCAAAAAGCTGGCGCTGCGCAGCGCGCCGCTCGACGTCGGTCCGCTGGTGGAAGAGCATCTGTGGTTCGTGAAAGACGTGGTGGTCATGACATCTGCTACACTCACGACTGCCGGTGAATTCAATTATATTAGGGGTCGTTTGCGCGCTCATGATGCGGATGAGCTGACGGTTGGTTCTTCTTTTGACTACGAGAACAGCACGCTAGTTTACCTTCCGGATGATATTCCGGAACCGTATGATAAGGAGGGCCACCAGCGAGCATTGGAGCGAGGTTTGGTGCAACTGTGCCGCGCGACTGGTGGGCGCACTCTTGTGCTTTTCACCTCGCACGCGCAACTTCGTGACACGGCGCAGGCGATCCAGGGGACGCTGGAGCGGGAGGGAATTGAGGTGTATGCCCAGATGGGTAGCGCCTCGCGGCACCAGCTGCTCGTTAAATTCAGTAAGGCGGATAAAGCAGTGCTGCTGGGAGCGCGCAGCTTCTGGGAGGGGGTGGACGTTCCGGGCCCGGCGCTTTCGGTATTGGTCATAGTGCGGCTGCCGTTTGATGTTCCTTCCGACCCAATTGCCCTCGCGCGCAGTGAGAGCTTTGATAATCCCTTCCTTAATCACTCCGTACCGGAGGCTGTACTGCGGTTCCGGCAGGGTTTCGGTCGGCTGATCCGCAGTCATACTGACCGCGGCGTAGTGGTGGTTTTCGACCGGCGCGTGGTCAGTAAGAGGTACGGCAGTCTGTTTATGGATTCGTTGCCGGGATGCCAGGTTAGGCGAGGAAAGCTATCCTTGCTGCCCGAGGCAGCTGTGAAGTGGATTGATGGCAGAGGGTGAAAAGGCCGGGGCGCAGCGTACCATCGGTGCCCGGATGCTGTTGTGGTGGCTCCGGGTTCTTACGCCACCGGCGCTGGCGCTGGCGCTCTACGTGCCGGTGCTGCGGCTGCCTTTCTTCTGGGACGACGTAGCTAACTTTACCTTCATGCAAGGGCGCTCGCTGGCGTCCTTCTGGTTTTCGGCAGCCGGTTTTCCCTATTATCGTCCATTGGGATTCTCTCTTTTTCGTGTCTGGCAGTCTATATTCGGAGCTACGAATACGGCAGCATTCCACGCACTGAATGTACTCATGCTGGTTTGCAACGGATGGCTGCTGGGCGCGCTGGCGCTGCGTCTGTGGCACGAAGCCACGGAGCCGCAGAGAGCAACCGGTAGGGGCGGGTATGACACCTCGCCAGCTGGCCTGTTTGCCTGGCTGGCGAGCACGCTGCTGTGCGCTTTTCCTTTTGCGGCCATCGTTGTGCCGCTGGTAGCCTCGTTCTTTCACCTGCTGGTCACCGCGCTGGTGCTGCTGGCAGGGATTGCCATGCTGCGCTATCGGAACGGAGGGCATAAGCGCTGGGGTGTGTTGATGGTAGTGTTTGCTGGGATGGCTCCGTTCGCGCACGAATCAGGCGTTGCTGCGGGGCTGGCGCTGGCAGCGCTCTGGATCGTCCTCTCGGTACCAAGAGCTCGACAAAACCGACTGGCGACAGCGGGGTTAGGACAGGTGTTTCTTGCGGTTATCCTGGTGGCTAATGCGCTCTTCCCACTCTGGTGGGGCCAGGTGGATAAGATGCGCACGGAAAGTGGTCTGCCCGTGCTGCGGCCGTTCGTAGAGCTGTGGCACAATGCGGTCTTTTTCTTCAATGCGCTCACTTTTCCTCTGCAGCCTCTGGCGAAACTCCTGTCCCAAGGGTCGCCGAGAGGCGAGGTGTTCTGGGTGGCGATAGTAGGTGCGCTGGGTATTGGCTGTGCTGGACTGCTGTTGTGGCGTGCCGGAAAGACACGCCTGCTGCTGGCAGGATTAGGGTTTTTCGTGGCGCTCTCGCTTCCAGCGATATTGACATTGCCGCAACTGTACGTGGTGGTCAGCCCGCGCCTGACAGTCTTGCCTGCTGCGGGCGCGGCGCTGCTGTGGGGCGGGGCGCTGAGCGTACTCGCTTTACGCAACCGGCGCAGCCTGCTACTGGCTGCGCTACTGGTGACTGTGCTGCTTTTAGTCCCTGTGCGTTATATCCTCTCGCGGGTGGCGCTGCACGAGCGGGCGCTCGCGCCTGTGTGGGGGCTAGCCCGAGCAGCGCAGGCCTTTCCACATGAGCGCCATCTGGTGGTCAATGCGACCATGTGGTTGGCGCTAGCCGAGCACACCTATCCGATTGTGCACGACGGGGTGGTTGTAATACCGGAATATCACCACCCGGGCAGTCTTGCGGGTATACATACGG
>Ga0310123_10003933_pt1 | contig 11356 bp, 8 predicted proteins | sample CB6_AW_1057_MG_FD_203505 | JGI IMG/M metagenome (GOLD analysis project Ga0310123, IMG submission 203505) | Marine microbial communities from Western Arctic Ocean, Canada - CB6_AW_1057 | ecosystem: Environmental > Aquatic > Marine > Oceanic | place: Canada: Western Arctic Ocean | collected... | reverse complement strand
CGGCGAAGCTGAGATTGTTGCTGGCGCTGAGAAACTCCCGCATCTCGGCCAGGGTGAGACGTTCGGCATGCTGCATGGTGACTTGCATTCACCCGCAGTGTGCCCTGTTCTCGCCAGATCATTTTCAGGCTCATCTTGCATTGGACAACTCTGGCGCCGATCCAGCCGTGGGTCGAGTCGGTAAACTGAATCAGCTCAAAGCCCGCGCCCGAATAGCGAGTAATCGGCTCGCGCCAGCTTCGCCCGCCGTCCCCGCTCGCCAGCAGAATCGTGGAAATCGTAGCAGCGGACGTGTGGACATTGCCAATCAAGAAGACGTCATCTCCCGCGTTTTCGATTGCGGTCAGTTCGAGGAAAAGACGGCAAGGAGTCACATCCGAGCAAACGATCCCGGCACGCGAGAAATGATCGTAGGCGCAGTCTAGAGGTACGACTAACGGAGACCCCTCGTAAGACATCACCGGGGGCTCCGGCGGCGGTTCCTGCTGGGGCTCGTCTTGCCCGGCTGCCGGATGGATGGTGACGGCCAGCGCCAGAGCGGCAACAAGCGTCAAGGAGGCGGCCCGGACCGAGCGCCGCCGCAAGTTGGGCTGAGCGCTCAAACTGCCGGTCATTTTATCAGACCTTCCCACTCCTGGCTATCAGACCATCACACCCTCGCCACATTCGTCGTGACGCCCTTAGCCTAGGCTAAGCGGGGCTAGGCCTGGGCTAGGCCGAACGGTCAGTCCTGGCAGGCTGCCGGCTACGCCTTGACGATTTTCTGCTTGCGTTCGTCCCAGGCCAGGTATTCGCGGTGGCGGTAGGACTCAACGGCCATCAGGCAGGCCATCGTGGCGTTGAAACCAAGTTCCACATCGCATTTCAGCGCTACGTTCTTGCGAATTGCCTCGTGCAGATTGTTGTGGTGAAGGCGCATGTCCTCCCCGCCTGTCTTGTGATAGACGACGCCGGACGTCTCAGACATATACTCCCGCTCGGGCTCAATGACGAAGCCTTCCCGATTGAACTCCAACGTCGCTTTGTGGCCGCGAATCATGTGCCGGACGGGAGCGCCACTGGCCTGTGACGATACGAGCAGTACGGTCATACCGCCGGGGTATTCCAGCATCACATTGAAGGTGTCGGGAATCTCCGCCGGGCTTTCGCTGAAGAAGTGTTTGCCGCCCGTGGCCACAACACGCAGCGGTGTCTTCAAGTCGCAGGCCTTAATGATGCGGGTGAGGCGGTGGACGAATAGGTCGGTGGCAATGCCGCCCGAGTAGTCCCAGTAGCGCCGCCACGCGAAGAACCTGTCCGGGTCGAAAGGACGTTTTTTGGCGGAGCCCAAGAAGGTATCCCAATCCAAGTTTCCCCCCGGCTGGACGTCGTCGTCGAACGGCCTGGTCCAAAAATCGTCGAGGTGGTTGCGCGAGTAATCAATCTGAGAGAGAACAACTTTGCCAAGAGCGCCGTTCTTGATGTAGCGTTGAGCCGTTTCGTAGGACTCGTCGGACATGCCCTGCACGCCGACTTGCATCTTTACGCCCGTCTCCTTAATTTTCTTGACAACCTTCTTGCCCTCTTCGATCGTGCGGGTCAGCGGCTTTTCGCAGTAAATGTGCTTGCCCGCGTCCGCGGCGTCGAGCGTTATGGGCGCGTGCCAATGGTCGGGCACGGAGATGACAACGTAGTCGACGTCGGTCTGATCGAGCACTTTGCGGTAGTCGTGATAGGGGCGTCCGCCGGTCAACTCAACAGCCGCGTCTAGCCGCTTCTGATAAATGTCGCAGACCGCCACCATTTCGACATTGTCCTGCTCGCGCAGTTGAAGCAGAGCCCGCATGTGGCTGTTTGCATTGCCTCCACAACCGATCATGCCTACTCGCAGGCGGTCGTTGGCTCCAATCACTCGAGTGGCGCCGCGGGCCGTGTCGGCAGTGGAAACCGCGACGGAACTTTGAACAAACTGGCGTCGTGTCATGGTGAATTCCTTTCGTCTCCCATTATGTCTCGAATACCCGACGGCTGGGTTTCCGCTATTGGCGGTTTCCCGACAGGCTGTGATAAATCCTTTGGGCTTCGGCGTCTGGATAGTCAATGTTGCCCAGGTAAAGCGCCATCGCTTCCCTTGCGCGGTCTCGCTCTCCCGCGTTCAAGAAAATTTGGCCCAGCGTGCGCGCGCAGTTTGGCAGCTCCGGGTCGTGCGCGATGTAGGTGCGGCAGGCGCTTTCGAGATGATCTCCTACCCGGGTCTTGCTCATCGCGTGCTTTTCGATGAGCGCCCGATTTTCCGGAACATCGCGGGCATAAATCAAAGCTTGAGCGTCTTGGTACACGAGCTGCCAATCAGTTTCAGAAGTATGCCCCAGGGCCAGCGCAATCGGGTAGACGGCTCCCGTGACAAACTCGAAAGCGTTGGTCACCACGATTTGGACCCCGTAGCGGTCGAGAAGTTCAGCGCGCGCTCGGCGGCTCTGTTCCGGCGAGCTGGCTTGGCTGTAGAGGATCTTCCGGTAGTCGTTGTAAACCGACTCGTTCAAGGCCCTGCCGTCAATAAATGTCCGCTGCTGCGGCGACAGGCTCCATATCAAGTAGCCCCCGTATTCATAGGTGTTAAAAATCGGCGCCTCGACCTGATTTTCTTTGAGGAAATTGGCCGCCCCCACTGGAAACTTCCATTCCGCCACGCGCAGTTGATACAAATTCCCGGCCCAAGTTTGCTGGATGCACAGGACGCCGAGGCCCAACAAGAAGCCGATGTCAAGTGCCTTGGCCGATAATCGTAAGGAGCTTCCACCTGCTAGTTTTGCGATCAGCGGCCAAGCGTAGGCAGCCAGCAAGACCGGTGCCAGGAACGCAATAAATCCGACATTGCGAAACGCCAGCAGCGAAGCGGTTCCAAACGCCAAAAAGAGCAGTGCATCCGGCAATCGAAGTTTTTTCCATGAGAGAACTACGCCGGCGGCGGCCGAATACAGCAGCAGGTTGTAGGTATAGGGCGGCCCCCACAGGAACGGCTGCTTCCATTCCATCAGGGTTCTTGTCAGAAAGCTTTGCCGGTAAGCGAGCAGAATCTCGAATACCCGGAATCCGCTTGGATTCAAGCCGCTGGCCAGAACGGACACGGCCGCCACAATCCACAGGCTATTGCGGCGCGCCACCGGCAGAGACCAGCCGCCCGCCGCATAGGCCCCCAGCACCACCCAGCCGAGAAAGAAGCCTCCATGCGAGTTGGCCCAAATCCACTGCAGCGGGACCAGAAGCCATAGCCACCCGAGCCGTCCGCCTTCACGGTATGTCTCCAGAATCACAACAAAGGCGGCCACCAACGCGAAAGAAACCAGCGCGGGCCGGTCGGCTGCAAGCAGCCCCAGGATCGGCACCCCCGCTAGCGAGGCCACGATGCCCACGTGGAAATTCGCTGAGCGCCGCGCCGCTAAGAAACCGGCCGAGCCGCAGACGAATGCGAGAAGCAGCGCCTTCCAGATCACCACTGCCGGAAAACCGCCAATGGCGTAAACGACGTACCAAACGAGCTGCGCCAGCCATTCGTGTGTCAGGTTGAAGTAGCGGACATTTTCTTCGCCGGCGTAGGAGGGGTCTCCCAGGTCCGACGTGTAGGAAAAAGGGTCGGGAACCGGGAGTTTGTGTTGCTCGAAGACGTATTGGCCGGTCTTGAGATGCCACCAAAAATCGGTGTCGGCGATTTCGGTGCTAAAGATCCCTAGCAGGAAAACGGCACACACAGCCGCCTGGGCGATTTGCCCTGGACGGTAAGGTGCTTCGTCTGCTTCGTGATCCGCAGCCGGAGAAGCCGCGGGCTGCCCTGGTTCTAGCGCCGGCCGAGTTCGTTTCCTGGTTCGTTTCGACAGAGACTTAGCCTAGCGTTTGCGCCACGAATCCGGCAAGCGGGGCGTGACACCGAGGCGCATCTTCAACTCGACACACCTCAAGGCCTCGGGTCCGCGGCAACCTGCTCCCAGCGCGCCACCACGGCCGGCGCCGCGCAGTGGCTCAGCACGTTCACCGATGTTCGCACGGGATCTATCAGCGCGTCCACACCCAGAAGAATGGTCAGCCCTTCGAGTGGTAAACCAAAACCGTGAAACAGGGCCGTCAGTATCACGAAGTTGGCCCTAGGAATTCCGGCCACGCCTTTGCTCGTCACCTTGAGCGTCAGCAAGATCAACAACTGCTGCTCGAACGACAAATCGATCCCAGCCGCTTGCGCCACAAACAGAGCCGCCATCGCCAGATGGATCGTGCTGCCGTTCAAATTCAGGCTCAAGCTCAACGGCGCGGTCACGCCCAAAATTCGTTTCGGGACGCCGAAGCGCTCCATGTTCTCGAGCGTCCGCGGCAGAGCCGCCGCACTGGACGTCGTCGCGAACCCAATCAGGAACGGCTGCCGGGCGTAGTGAGCAAAGCGCCGAAGAGGCACTCCCGCCATCAGCAAGCCTCCCACAATGACCGCCGCCAAGAAGAATGCCTGCGCGAACCACGCCGCCGCCGTGAAACGCATCAAGCCTTCCAGCGCCCCGGCCCCGTTTCCGGCAACCGTGGACGCCATGGCGGCAAACACTGCCGCGGGCGCTAGATACATCACGTAGTCGGTGTAGCGGAAGGCCACCTCCGCCACCGTATCGGCGAAGTCGACCACCGGCCGCGCCTTTTCTCCCAGCGACAGACAAGCCAGGCCGAACAAGAAGCAGAACACTACGATTTGCAGCATGTCGCCGCGGGCCATCGCGTCCACGATGCTGGTCGGAAAGGCACCCTCGATCATAGACCTCGCCGAGAATTCGCCTGCCTCCAGGACCTCGCCGCTGGTCGCCAGCACCACGCCCTTGCCTGGCTGCACATAAGCCACCGTGAACCAGCCCAGCAACAAGGCAATCGTTGTCGCGACTTCGAAGTAAACGACCGACTTCCAGCCAATCCGCCCCAACTCCCCCATGCCCCCCGCGCGGCCGATGGCGCGCACCAGCACTCCGAACAAGACCGGCGCGATGATCGACTGAATCAGCCGCAGAAAGATCGAGCTGAGGATCTCAAGCCGCAGGGCGAACTCGGGAGCCAGCATTCCGAGCACAGCCCCGGCGGCGACTGCCAGCAGCATCCACGATGTGAGAGAAAGGCGCCGGAACGTCATGTGGTCATTTTTCACTGCCCGGAAAGATTATTGAAACGAAAGAGGTTGCTGGATGGGCGTATAAAGTTTCTTTACAAAATGTCAGGAAATATCAGGTTTCGTCATGTTTTCGGGGTATTTTCCTTGATTCTAGCGGTACCCGAACCGTTGTCTTGGTTTAATGTTTTTGTTTTCAATGGTTTGGATTGAGTGGCTCTGGCGTCTCGCTGTCATGGTCTGTCACAACGTGGCAGTTTTTTCTCGGGTTTCGATTTCTTGACGGACCGGCCTACTTGGCTGGACACGGGCTTCGAGGTGGTACGGGCAAAGACATGTCGCCAGGAATGGCGACACGGCCTGTCTGGAGACGCGCGCCACGCCGGCTGTTTCAGCTCTTCGTAGTTTGTCCCCCTTTTCCTTGGCTTCTTTCCGTTTGCATTGTAGCAGGCGGGGTCCGGTTTTTCGGTTCGTTTGGTGGGGATGTGTGGAGGTAAGTGCTTGAAAACATGGGGTGCAGGTTTTTTGTTTCTTCGGTGACTGATCGCGCGGGTTTTCGATGTTGGGCCAAGAGGAGCAATGGGTGGCAGACCCTCTTTGTCCGCGGCTCGTCCGGGTTAGGAGTGCGTAGCTGACTCTGTTTCCATCACCAGCCCTCCATCGAAAAGCTCAGCGCGTTGCGGAAACCGCTTGGCGAGTTCCAAGCTGTGCGTAACCAGCACCAGCATGGTGTTTTCTTCCTGGTAAAGCTCTAGCAGCAGATCGGCCACGGTTTCGGCGGTGCGCCGGTCGAGGTTGCCCGTCGGTTCGTCGGCCAGCACGAGCGGAGGCTGATTGATCAGAGCGCGCGCGATGGCCACGCGCTGCCGCTCGCCGCCGGAAAGCTCGGCGGGGCGATGATCGAGGCGGTCCGCTAGCCCAACCCTCCGCAGTAGCTGGCGAGCCCGTTGCCCTGGATCTTCACCCGTGTGAGCCGGAGCCGCCGCCATCGTCGGGATCAGAACGTTTTCGAGAGCCGAGCACTGCGGCAGAAGATGATGATCTTGGAAGACGAATCCGACTTGCCGGTTGCGAAACGCGGCCACGCCGGCTCCGTCCAAGGAGAACGGATCCTGGCCGTTGACGCGGACGGTCCCGCTGGTCGGCGGCTCAAGCGCCCCGATGATGTAGAGCAGCGTGCTCTTTCCCGAACCCGAGGGACCCATGATCGCCAGCGCTTCGCCGCGATTGAGCGAGAACGATACGTCGCGGATGATCACCAGCGGATCACCAGGAGTTGGATACTCCTTCCGAAGATTGGCGACTGACAGGTCAGGCTGGCTCATACGAGTTTCGTCATTGCCTTAAGATGGGCGGCTTTCCTCGATGTCGTCCTGCCAGCCCTTAGTTGCGTACGAGTCCGTCTTGGTTCAACTGATAGACGCAGAACTGCCCGTAGCTGTCGTCGAGTTCGATCTCGAGTCCGGCCGTGGCCTTCGAGCTGCCGCGGCCGATGTTGGCATGCTGGTACTCCATGCCCTCGTCGATCGAGATCGATACTCCGTGAACACCGCCCGTGAACGGATTCGGGATCGGGGAGCCGGTCGATTCAACGAGACCGGCGACGTTGATCTTTCCTTGGCGGGCCTCGACATCGATTTCTACATCGACCGGCGCGTAGAGCGTTTCCTTGACCTCGGCCACGAGACTGCTGAGGACGTTGAAGATCGTCGATCCGGGTGCGGTGGACTCGCCGTGCAGGATCTTGAGCAAAGCCTCTCGCTGCTCCGGCGTTGCGCTTTCATCGATGATCGCTTGCTCATTTCCATTGCCATCAGCGATTTCTCCTGGGAACGCGATGAGTATGACCCATTTCAAGTCGTCCAAGCGAACGTCGTTGAAGCGGCCCTCATCGAGAATGCCGCCGACGACAGCCTCGCAGAAGCCGTGGGTGGAAGGGACTTGGAATTGACAAGGGCAGGCATAGCTGCAGTTGCAGTTGCCGTACACCGGTCCTCGGATCATCCACTGGTCAGCCACCTTGAGTCGCCTTGCGCCATGCTATTGAATTTATCGACCCCGAGCCGAGATTGCAACCCGGCAACACACCGACGACAGAGCTGGAGCGTCGTCGATGATCCCTGTCCTAACAGCCCGTGGTGCAAGTCCCACCACGCGGAAAAATGGAAAAGAGGACAGCCATCCGATTTCCGCACGCACTAGTGCTGGAAACAAACCAATTCGGCGAACGAAAATCGATGGCAGTCTCCCGGTGCTTATTTTACTTTCGAATATCTCAGCACGCCTCGGGAGCCGCCAACTTGGGCGCCGAAGACAAACTTACCGGACACTGCAACCCCTTCGGCTCCACTCGTTACTATGGAGAGCGCGGGGCTTGGGTCTGGGATGAACGCGGTGAGCTCACCAGTCCGAGCGTCGCCAATGTAGATGCCTCGCTTGAAGCCAGGGTTGCGAGGTTTGCCGGTTGAATCGGGATCGTAACCTGAATCCGAGTCGGCGACGTAGATCTTGTCGTTCTCATCGATATAGATTCCACTCGGTGACCCGAACTGAGTCCATGTGTCCAAGTGGTTTCCATTTTGATCCAGTATTTGGATTCTCTGATTGGCCCGGTCGCCTACGAATATTCGACCCTGAGAGTCGATGGCTAGGGCATGAATCCCTTGAAACTCTCCAGGTCCCGAACCTTTCTTACCCCAAGCGGCCACAAACTTACCGTCTTTCGTGAACTTCACTATGCGGTTACTTCCGCCATGGCCGTGGTTATGGCCATCCCCGACGACGATATGGCCGTCAGGCAAGATTAGGACGTCGGAAGGGCAACTGAAATTGTCCTCTCCACCTCCGGCCACGCCTGCCACCCCCAGGCTCATGAGCAGCTCCCCGGCCGGGCTGAACTTGTGAACTTGATGTCCCTTGCCATTTTCCCTGCCTAGCTCACAGGCGGTGTGAACCGCATCGGCTACCCAAACGTTACCCTGATGATCGACATGAATCCCATGGGGCCAAACGAACAAACCTGACCCGAAGCTGCGGATGAATTTGCCATTCAAGTCGAAGAGCATGATCGGATCAAGATCGCTTCCCACGCAATTGCTCTTGGCGCAGCGCTCAAACACCCATATGTTTCCGGTGAGATCTCCCTCGCTGTTGCGGTGGGGGTAGATAGCGCTAGTTGATCCCCAGACTCGCCCCTCGGGAAGGCTTCCCCATTGTTCTCCGGCGCTATAGGGATTCGGTGCATGGTTTTGGGCCGCGGCCGGGGTCCCAACCGCGATTAGCAAAAGCATCATCCGTGCTGCGTTGTTTTTCGTCATTGCGTGAGGGATTCGGACAGGAATTTCAAACCGGGCTCTTGGTCTTTCGGCCTTTCAATACCTCGCGCACGGCGTAGATGGGCCGACCCTGGCTTTCAAAATATGTCCGCATCAAAATTTCGCCGATCAACCCGGTGCAAATCATCTGAAGCCCGCTCAGCGCTAAGATGGCACCGGCGATCAGCAGCGGACCATGCTTGACCATGATGTGAATGCCGCGCAGCTTTTGTACAAGCAGCCCCGTGAGAATCAATCCACCGAGGCCGCCGCAAAGCAACCCAATCGATCCGAAGAAATGCATCGGGCGAGTGAGGTAGCGGGCCAGAAACCGAATCGTGGCGAGGTCGAAGAGGACGCGGAATGTCCGTCCCAGTCCGTAATGGGAATGGCCTTCGGCACGGGCTACGTTTTGGATCGGTACTTCGGCAATCCGCGCTTCCTCAATGCTTGCCAGCGCGGGGATGAAGCGATGGAGTTCACCGTAGAGGCGGATACTTTTGAGCACGTCGCTGCGATAGGCTTTGAAGGTCGTGCCGAAATCGTGCAGGTCGACTCCGGAGACTCTGGCGATCAGCGCGTTGGCCAGGCGTGACGGCAGCCGCCGCGTCAGCAAGTTGTCGATCCTTTCCTTTCGCCAGCCGCTGGCGATGTCATACCCTTCTTCCACTTTTGCTAGCGGTGCCGGAATGTCCTCCGGGGCGTGCTGAAGGTCCGCATCCATCGCTATGACAATTTCACCCTCGGCGAGGGCGAACCCCGCCGCGAGCGATGCCGTTTGACCAAAGTTTCGGCGCAGGAGCACGACCCGCAATCGGCCGTCGTGCTCGACCAGATTGCTGAGAAGCGAGCGGCTGGTGTCGGTGGAGCAGTCGTCGACGAAAAGGATTTCAAATGGCCGGCCTAGCCAATCGAGCACGGCAATGAGGCGATCGTAAAGGGGCAGGAGTGTCTTTTCTTCGTTGTGAGCCGGGATGACAACCGACAGGAAAGGGGCGTCCATGGCGCAACGCTATTCTAGCATCTCTGCCGTTGCCGTCAAGGACATGTTTCCTGGAAGCTGGCTGGCCCCAAGCTGCTAGCCAGTCCACGCCGACGCGGCTGGTCACGAGGACGGGTTCGGTTTGCGGTTGTCCTGGGCGGCTCGGTAAATCGATAAACGTAGAAGCTGGTTTCCCAGTGGTTCCATCCTGACCCGGGCCAATCCGTCGTGAACCATTCCGAGCCGGTCCGCCGCGGCATAACTCAGATCCAGAACTCTGCGTCCGGTGAACGGACCCCGATCGTTGATACGAACGATCACGGAACGTCCGCTTACCAGATCCGTCACTCGCAGGGTCGTTCCAAACGGCAATACCTGATGAGCCGCGGTCAGATCATACATGTCATAGATTTCACCACTGGCGGTCAGTCTGCCATGGAATCCGGGGCCGTACCAGCTTGCTTGTCCCAACTCAACCTGAGGACCAAGGTAGGGAACGGGCCTCAGGTCGGCGAGGCCAGCCACCATCGGCGCCAGAAAGCTCAAGATCGTAATTAGCGTGAGTCTCATAACGTTATGCCCCTCCGAGGCACAAAAGTACTCTCGGACTGCTGTGACTGAACGGGATGAAAAAGGCCAAGAGCTGCGCGGATGCCGGCAGACTTTAAAAATGATTGATTTGAGAAGGAAGAACTAATCTCATACTAGCATCGCGTAAGGCGAACTCGGAACGTGGAAGACGTTCCCACTAACCTGATCGGTCAAAAGTGGCCACGGCTTAAGCCTGACGGCGGGTTGACGGCACGAAACCGTCTTTCGTTGCGCTTGCTCGCCGTGCTCAACGTACTAGGTTGAGGTGGTGTCGCCAGGAATGGCGGCACGGCACGCAAGAATGCGTGCGCCACGCCGGGACGGCCTCTCACACACTTCGTCTCGCGACCTCGTCAGGGGCTGCTGAGCGATCGGTAGATGCGGGCGGCCTGCTCGATCTGATCCAAGACTCTCTGTTTCGCTTCCACGTCAGGATAGATGCCGAGGTTTTCAACGTAGTCCTTCAGATAATCGATCTGATCCAAGAAGAGCGCCGGGGCTTCTCCGGGATCCACCGGGCGGCCCTCGATGCTGACGTAGACCGGGTTCGTGTGGGCGAACACCGGCATGCGGAACCAATGCCCTGGAGGTCCGCCGTATGCCAGCATTTCTCGTCCGTAGCTGCGAGCCGCTACCCAGCCGCTGCGATCCAGCTTGATCGTTTTGGTAAGCTCCGCTGAGTAGTGTCGGCCCTTCGGCTCGGCGGACGCCACGACTTTCCCGTTGTGGATGACCTCCAAACGTTCATAGGGCATCCGAGATTGGGATTTAGCGCGGACCGTCACTTCAAAGCCGCCGTTGCCGATCGAGGCCTTCGAAAGGCGGATATCATCTCCCGGGCCTCGCCCGTCCACGTCGATTTCGATCAGCGGAGCCGTCGAAATAAACGTGTTTTCTTTGCGGATACCCTGCACCCAGCTTGGGTAGTCCACCGTCGAACCGGTTTTTACGTAGACTCGCGCGCTGCCCATCGGCACGGCCGGACCCATTTTGTCCGATCCCGAGGAGGCGCTTACCCGGAATCCACAATTTAGATAGGCGTAGTAAACGTCGATCGGCGCCATGTCGTAGACTTTCGGCCCGTACATCTTGTAGATGCGCCGCAGCGTCGGATGCAGCTCAAAGGGATCGCCCGTGGTCAGAATGTCGAAGGCGTCGATCTTGCCCAGCGCCACGTCCACAGGACATTCCCCATTGGGGTAGGGGAAGTGGGCCCAGATCACGACGCCGCCCTGACTCCGCGCCAGCTCCGCGGCGTTGGCGTGGGTGGGAAGCGCATAGCCGCCCCAGCCGTTTTCGGGCTGTTCGCCGGTAATAATCGGCCAGACGAGCTTCTTCAAATTGAGGAAGATGAGGTGA
>Ga0310123_10003931_pt1 | contig 11358 bp, 11 predicted proteins | sample CB6_AW_1057_MG_FD_203505 | JGI IMG/M metagenome (GOLD analysis project Ga0310123, IMG submission 203505) | Marine microbial communities from Western Arctic Ocean, Canada - CB6_AW_1057 | ecosystem: Environmental > Aquatic > Marine > Oceanic | place: Canada: Western Arctic Ocean | collected... | reverse complement strand
CCGTATCTTATCGATGCGAATATAGGCGGTGATTTAAATCCACCAGGCGCGGGAGTTTGGGAACTGCCTGGACTGGGGATCAACCGGCCGGCAATCGGAGAGCGTTACGTCCCGACTGAATAACGCATTACCGTCGCCTCGACTATCAGACACACATCAAACCCAGTCTATGCCGCATATTGTGAAAGCAAATTCGTCTTACTTCCCCTTAAGTCTTGGATGACTGGTATTAAACAGCCTTCATCACATGAGCCATTTTCTGGCTATCATCATAGATCCAGAATTCTTTGATTTTGCCATCTACGAGCTTATGGTAATGACCAAAATTGGCATCCAATCCTTTAGCTTTAGCATGTAACTGAGTGAAAACCTGATCACCATCAACAATCATGTTAGTCGGTGTTACGCTGAAATCTTCATATCTTGGAGGAATTGAACCCAACACTTCCATCCAGGCATTAATACCTTTATGAACACCTGAGAATCTGTGCATACCATTTATGGTGACCACGACATCCTCGTGATACAGAGAAACAAAGGTTTCCATACCCCCCGTATTAAAGCATTCGTAGTTTTTTTCAATTACTTCTTTTGGCGTCATTTTTATTCCTTAAGATATTGTATGTTCTTCTAATTATTTTTAAACCGTTAGAGAAATTCAGGATTTAAGTACCATGTCGGCAAAGGCACACGACAGCTTCGCGGCAACCTCTGCGAACATTGTCACATGGCGACCAGATTATAGTGTCTTTGCTATAAAACGGATCATCCAGTCTTTCATGTTCTATCCCTTTAAATAATTTTTTATCTCTAGGGTGTTTTGCCAAGCACCCATCAGAGGCTACTAGTCCTAATCATCCCGCCGGCATCCCACAACTTAACAATCAAAACCCAGTAGATAGTCATGACGCTCTCCCCCATCCGTTATGACAAGTTCATCAACGACTGACCTTTTTCACTGCTCGCCGAGATTGTTCATTTGCTCGCGATCAGTTGGGCCTTACACTGAACCGCACGTTTGACATTGTTTCGGCACGCTTTCCAAGAGCCAAGATGATTTATGGAACATGAATGGCTTGAATCAAGCACTAGAAACACTGCTTACATGGGGTTTCTTGCAAATCCGTTTTGTCGATGTGGTTAAGATCAACATCAACACTTTTAGGGGTTTATGAATCAGGCGTGGGGAAAAGGCCCGACAGGCTCTCCATTACACTCTTCCCTGATTGTTTCCAGGGGAAGTATGATGGTGGTTGGGCTCGTTGAAGTGGAACAGATTGCGTTGTGACGCTTTGGCGGGGACACCTATCACGTTAAGTCGGTGGCCGTTGATTTTCGCTACCGTAATTTCTGCACAAGGAATATAAACCATGCCGCTACAGAGACCGGACATCGAACAGGTGAAAAATCTTGCGGGGAAATTTAAAATTGATCTTACTGACACCGAGGCACGCTTGTTCCGCATCCGTATCCTTGAACATATTGAGGCCATGGAACAGTTCCAGGAACTTCGTATCGAGGAAGATCAACCGCCTTTGCGATACTTTGACCGAGACCCGGGCTATCGACCAACTGAAGCCGAAGATCCTTTGAATGCGTTCATCCGTAAATGCCGTGTTAAGGGCGCCCCGGATGGGCCGCTCGCTGGAAAAACCGTTGGCCTGAAGGATCACATAGCCGTGGCTGGTGTGCCACTGACGCTGGGTTCGCGTTTCATGGAGGGCTATGTGCCGGATTTTGACGCATCGATTGTGACTCGATTACTCGATAACGGAGCCACCATTGTTGGCAAGATGAACATGGAGGATTTCTCTTTCGGCGGGCCCGGCTTCAGTGGTGTCGGGGATTTTGGCCGAGCGCTCAATCCACACGACACAAGTTACGTGACAGGAGGCTCCTCGTCTGGATCGGCAGCGGCCGTGGCCGCAGGTGAAGTTGATTTTGCGTTCGGTGGAGACCAGGGCGGATCGGTACGGATACCGGCAGCCTGGTCCGGCTGCGTTGGCCTGATGGCAACTCATGGACTTGTACCGCACACCGGGGTGTTTGGGCTTGAATCGTCGATTGATTACGTGGGACCGTTGACCAAGAATGTGGAGGACCTAGCTACAGTGATGCGTTGTGTGGCCGGCCGGGACAGCTACGATCCCAGGCAGGCCAAAGTGCCCGAGCAGATTGCCGATTTTGAATCAGCATTGAACCAGGAAATTACTGGCCTGCGGATTGGAATTCTAAAAGAAGGATTCGGTATTGATGGGGGCGAGGCCGATGTAGATGACGCAGTAATACGGGCACTTGGCGTCCTAGAAAGAGCCGGTGCGTCGTTAAAAGATATTTCAATACCCGCACATCGGACTGCGGCATTGGCGATACTTCCACTGTACATCGAGGGCACAAAACTTCTGTATGACACAAACTTAGGGGGGGCATTCAGCGACACTTTCTATCCGTCGTCGATTATGACAACGTTTGGTCGGGCAAAAGAAAGCCATAGCCATGAACTGCCGCTTAATTTCAAGTTGAATCTGATTTCCGGCGCTTATGCCCAACGCCACTACAACGGCCGGCTCTATGCCAAGGCGCATAACGTTCGACCGGGAATCATTAAGCAATTTCTGGATGCTTTTGAAGGGATCGACCTACTCGCTATGCCAACAGTCCCACGTAAAGCGAATGCCTACCACGACCCCGTCGATTATCAAGATGCAATAGACCAGACCCTGTTCGGAGGCCAGAACGGCAGCGATATTCGCCTCATCATTGCGAATACTGCACCGTACAACTACACTGGTTTTCCGGCTATCGCATTCCCTTGTGGTAAATCCAACGGCCTGCCGCTTTCAATACAACTCGTCGCCCCCCATTTTCGAGACGACCTGTTAATCAAGGTCGCGCACAGATACCAAAGGTTGGTCGACTAGTAGCGTTTGCTCTAAAGTCGTTGAGCAATGGGCGCAGAGAAAATCATCGTGTTTGATAGCCAAAATTTTTACAACGCGCCATGACTGATCACGACCTTGCTTATATGTCGGCGCTGGATCTGGCACAGAGAATCAAGAAAGGTGATCTGTCATCCGTCGAGGTTGTTGCAAACAGCCTGTCCAGGATTGATGACGTCAACGGTGAGTTGAACTGTTTCTGCTTTGTCTACAATCAGCAGGCACTTGAACAGGCCCACAAGGCCGACGAGGCGATAGCTGCCGGTGATGCTATTGGCCCTTTGCACGGTGTTCCAATTGCGATCAAGGACTTTACGCCAGTCGCCGGCCGCTTGACGACCCGCGGCTCAAAGATTCATGAGAAATGGGTGCCTGAGGTAGAACCGCCCCTGGTGGCTCGACTTAATGCTGCGGGCGCGATTCTAGTCGGCAAGACAACCACACCAGAATTCGCTTATTCGGGATTTACCCGCAGTCCGCTATGGGGTGAGACATCCAACCCGTGGAATACCAAACATTCTCCCGGCGGCTCGTCCGGCGGCTCGGCCGCGGCGGTAGCCGCGGGTTGTGTGCCGCTCGCCGAGGGTTCTGATGCGGGCGGCTCGGTACGGATACCCGGCGCTATGTGCGGTGTTGTCGGCCTTAAGCCCAGTCTAGGTAGAATACCCGTCGGCATCCTGCCAACGGCATTTGATTCTTTATTTCACTTCGGTCCGTTGGCCCGAACGGTATCAGATGCGGCGTTGTTCCTGCAGGTCTGCCAGGGTCCTGATGCCTGCGATCCGCTGTCGCAACCCGCCCCTGAAAATCTTGCGATCCCGGTGCCAACCTCCGTCAAGGGACTGCGTATCGCCTTCACTGTTGACATGGGCTTCTATGTCATTGACCCGGAAGTCGAAGCCAATACAAGGTCGATGGCTACCGCGCTGCGGGGTCTCGGCGCTCAGGTCGAGGAAATTGAACTTGGCTGGCACAGCGACATTGTCGACGCCTGGAATACCCATTGGAGCGTGCTGCTGGCGGTTTGCTGCGAGGGTTATCTCCATCAGTGGCGCTCGCAGATGGATCCCACGCTGGTCCAGCTGATTGAGTCTGGACTCACAATGTCCGCGATTGAATACAAGCGGACCGAGGTCGTCCGTACTCAAGCGTGGAATAGGCTGGCGAGGGTTTTATCTAGTTATGATGTTCTTATCTGCCCGACGACGGCAACTGCCGCACCACTCAATACCGCAAACGACACCGACTTTCACTGGCAAGATGCCGCTGGTTACCACGGGATCTACATGACACAGCCGTTTAACTTTTTTGGCCAATGTCCAGTGATCTCGATTCCTTCCGGTTACACAGCCGCTGGACTGCCGACTGGGCTGCAGGTTGTCGGCCAACGATTCGATGACGCGACGGTTCTTAAGATTGCCGCAGCGTTAGAATTGGATCGTCCGTGGGCTGCACGGAGGCCCCCGCTTTGAACTCTGCCTGACCTGTGCCTGCTTTGGATTTGATCTATGATCGGGCCTGGTCGCTGGGCAATGACATGGCACGATTATTGGGGTACAGGCTTTAGCACGGCGGCAGGGCTTTGTACCAATCGTTGGCCTGCTCGTAGGCGTACGCCGTTCGAAGCACTGTGGCGTCGTCGCCAGCCCGACCTTGCAGCATTAGTCCAACCGGCAGTCCAGTCTTGGTAAAGCCGCACGGGACCGAACACGATGGTTCCCCGGTTACGTTTGCCGCTGAGGTAAAACTTGCTCCCTTGTTTAACACGGATACGATGCGCCCGCGTACTTGTACTTCCTGTATACCATGTGGCGTCGCCGGTAACGGGCAGGCGGGCGTCGCCAGGATATCGATAGTCTGAAACAGCCGGTGGAATGCATCCTGGATGCGGGTTCGGACCTGTTGCGCCTGGAGATAATCGGTGGCCAGATAAAACGATGACGCTTGCAAGAGGTTCTGGACGTCGGGCCCATAGTCTTGGGGACGTTTGCGGAGCCACTTGCGGTGGTAGTGCGCTGCCTCCGCCCAGGCAATGACAAAAGCACAATCCATCGCTATTGACGCTTCAGGAATGTCGATAGAAACCAGGCGTGCTCCCAGTTGTTCGAGGTTCGAAATCGCATCGCGCACGAGTCGACCAACGGAGGGATCAACGCCTTCGAAAAAATAATGCCGTGGTACACCAATGCGCAGTCCACGCACCCCTTTTTTGAGTTGACGGGTAAAACTCGGCACTCGGGCCTTCAGGCTCGAGCGGTCCGTGGCATCGTGGCCGGCGATTGCCTGTAGCAGGATAGCCGTATCCTCAACAGTTTTGGCCATGGGGCCGCCGTGATCAAACGACCAGCTTTCTGGAAAGATACCCGTCCTCGGCACTAGCCCGTACGTTGGTTTGTGCCCGACGATGCCGCACATGTGGGCGGGAATTCGAATTGAGCCAGCAGTGTCACTACCAAGACTGCCCAGGCCCTGAGTGGTCGCGACAGCTGCGGCCGATCCCCCCGAGGACCCGCCCGGAATGTACCCATGTTGCCACGGGTTATGACAAGTGCCGAAGAACGGATTATCCGTACTGACTCCACAGGCCCATTCGTGTAGGTTATTTTTTCCAATTAAGACCGTGCCAGCTTTCTCCAGGCGGGTTACGGTGGTCGCGTTGTCCGTGGGCACGTGGTCCACTAGGATGAGTGAACCTGCTGTGGTTCGAATTCCCTTGGTTGAATACAGGTCTTTTACCGAAACCGGAATTCCATGCAACGCGCCGCGGTATTTACCCTTCCTGATCTCACGATCGGCGCGCCGAGCCTGGCGAAGTGCATGCTCGGCTGTGATGGTAATAAACGCGTTGAGCGTCGGCTGTAGTCGTTCAATTCGCGCTAAGCACGCACGGGTCAATTCAAGCGCGGAAATTTTCCGCCTCTTCAGCAGTCGGGCCGCTCGGACCAGAGTCAGTCCGTCAAGATCGAGGTCATTCATTATTCAGTGACTACCGGTTGCTGGAACGCATACTCGACGCCATCGACATCAATCTGGTCAAGACGCCGGGCTCGATCCTGAAAGCTGGGCAAGAGCTTCGCGAGGGTGCGCTGGCGTGACCTGTCAAACGGAAGATCAGCCCATTGGCACAGGTTATCGACAGCAGCCAGTTTCAGTGTCGATTGATCATTCATGTCTTGTCTCCCGAAGTCTTGTTGACAATGATGGGCATCGTGTTTCTATCACCACGCGATTGAAACAAAACGCATCAGGTGCGCAACGTGGCCATATCATCGGGGAAATAGCAAGCCACCCGGCGATCCGATTCATATATTTCGAATGGCGGATATGCCTCCAAGCACCGTGGCTTAACCCATGGGCAGCGTTGGTGTAGGTGACATCCTGTCGGCAGATCGATGGGACTTGGAATTTCTCCTTCCAGTGTGAATCTGGACAACTGGATTGCCGGGTCCGGATACAGGACTGACGACAGCAAAGCTCGGCTGTAGGGATGCAGCGGCTTTTCAAATATTTCTTCTGTCGCGCCGGATTCGACTATTTTTCCCAGATACATGATCGCAACGCGGTCACATACACGCCTAACCGCGGTCAGGTCGTGACTGATGAACAAGTAGGCAATGCCGAGTTCATGCTGAAGATCGGATAAGAGGTCGAGAATTTCCGCGCGAACCGATACATCCAGCGCAGATGTCGGCTCATCGAGAACGACCAGGTCTGGCTTGGTAACAAGGGCGCGTGCTATACCGATACGTTGTTGTTGCCCAGCGCTGAATTGATGCGGGAACTGGCCAATCGAGTATGGTTCTAGGCGTACCAGTTCAATCATTTCTTCAACGCGATGGCGTCGCTCCTTGTCGGTCAGGCCACCGGCCAAGCGCAGTGGTTCTTCAATGATGTTTCCAATCCTCATTCGAGGATTCAAAGAATCATAAGGCTCCTGGAACACCATCTGTATTCGGGGCCGCATTGCGCGAAAGGTGGCTGGTTCCATCTTGCCGATATCATGTCCATCGAAGACAAGGGTGCCTTGTGTTGGTTCGATCAGACGCAGAATGCAGCGTCCCGTTGTTGTTTTTCCGGAACCGCTCTCGCCCACCAGTGCCAGAGCCTCCCCTTTTCGAATGGAAAATGACACATCGTTCACCGCACGCACTGTTTTTGTGCGAGTCAAAGGAAAATGCTTAACCAGCCCACTGACCTCGAGTAGCAAATCGCTCATCAGTTCGAGACCAGGCCGCGAGCAATTTCATCATGACGCAGGCAGCGTACCAGGTGGTCGCTCTCCTGAACCTCGAGATCAACCAGGCCATCTTCGCAGCGCGATTCAACAAGATTGCACCGCGGCGCATAGGCACAGCCCACCGTTGCAGGTGGCGATAGACTTGACATGCGTTGATCAGTTGCCTGCCGGTCACGGGCTGCAGCAGCGGAACGGAGTAATTGTTTGCTGTAGGGATGAATGGGGTTGGAGAAAAAATTCGCTATTGGCGCTTTTTCGACAATTCGCCCTGCGTACATGATGGCGACCTGATCACAATAGTGTGCGATTACGCCAAGGTCTCGCGAAACGAGCAGTACAGCAAGGTCGCGTTTCTTAATGAATTCTTGAATCAAGTCGAGAATCTGTCGCGAAATGGTTACGTCGAGGCCCGCGGTCGGTTCATCGACCAACAGAATTTTGGTTTCATGGGCCAACGCCATTGCAATGATGATTCTCTGGCACATACCGCCACTCATCTCGTGCGGATAGCCCGTGAGGCGCAATTCTGGATCTGGAATGCCGACCGACGTCAGCAGGTCAACAGCGACATCGAGCGCATCTTTGCGCGAGATATCACGATGAGCACGAATCACGTTCACCAGCTGCGTACCTATCGAAATCAATGGGTTAAGGTGCTTGCGCGGTTCAGCGGTTGTCAACGCGATATCGCGGCCGCGAATTTTCTCGAGATCCTGTTCGGCAAGACCAGCCAGGTCGATGCCTTGGAAATAAACCTGTCCTTCGTCGACAACCAGCGGGTACTCAATGAGGCCAAGGATAGAGCGGACGAGAACCGTCTTGCCCGATCCCGATTCCCCAACGACACCAATCGTCTGGCCCGGTTCAATTGCCAGGTGTATATCGCTCAAAATCGGGGTGCGCGTCCGTTCTTCGATGGCAGACACGGAAAGTTTTCGGATATCGAGTAGTGTTGCCATCGCCTAGGATTTCTTCACCGGGTCGAGAAACTCCTTCAATCCGTCACCGGCCAGTGCGAATCCGAAGACCGTAATCCCGAGTGCGAGACCGGGAAACAGCGCTGTCCACCATTGCCCCGTCATCATATTAGGTGCACCGATCGCGATCATCGATCCCCATTCGGGCGTGGGTACGGGTACCCCGGCTCCAACAAAACTGAGACCGGAGGTCAACAATATGGAAAATCCGATGGTCGGAGAAATGTTGGCAACCGGGGGTGTCAACGCATTGGGTAATATGTGAAAGAAAGCGATTCTCCACTCCGAATTGCCCGCGCATCGAGCCGCTTCAATAAACGGTCGCTCGCGGACCTGCAGCACGGCACCGCGGGTGATGCGAAGGAAAAAGGGGATATTCAGGAAAGCCAGCGCGGCGATGACATTAATCGCCCCGGGGCCGCGAAATCCGACCAGCGCCAAGGCGAAAATAAAGACTGGAAACGCTTGAATAATGTCAGCTCCTCGCATGATGATTTCACTGGCAAAACGAGCCGGGCCTGTACCGGTGGCAAAAAATCCGGAGATAACGCCGAGCACTAGTCCTAAGGAGAATGCAATGGCAGTCGATACCAGGGCAATGGTGAGATCAATTCGCGGTGCTGCGATAACACGCGAAAATATGTCCATATTTGATACATCGGTGCCCATAACGTGTTGAAACGACGGCGGTTGCAGCGGCGGACCCGGTAACGCGGTTTCAGTTGGATAAGGACCAATATACGGCCCGAATATCGCCAGGAAGAAACTGATGCTAACAATTACCAGGCCAATCAGAACCCCCGGTCGCCGGGAAACAAAGTGGCCAAATTCCCGTAGCTTACCGACCCGGGTGGCATTCACCCTGACCGTTGCAGTTGGGTCGAATGAAGTCTGTAGCTCGCTCATTAACTTATGACCAGGAAATGCTTACTTCATTCGCGGATCGACCGCGAAATAGGCCAGGTCAACGAGTAGAAATACAAACATTGTGAAGATTGCAGAAAACAGCACAACACCTTGAAGCGCTGCGTAGTCGGAGTTAACCACAGACTGGACTGCATATTGTCCGAGACCGCCCCAGGCAAAAACAGTCTCGACCAAAACGGCTCCACCGAGAAGAAACCAGGTCAAAATTCCGGTCACTGTAATCACTGGGGGCATAGCGTTGCGCAGGGCATAACGCCACTGCATCATTTTGGAAAGCCCGGCTGCACGGGCAAAGGTGACAAATTCTGAGTTCAGCATGTCTTCCATTGCGGAATGCGCATTTTTCAGTACCAGTGGCATGAACACGAACACAAGCGTCAAGACAGGCAGAAATAATTGCGCGGACGATGATGCCAAAGCCTCCCAGTTTGCGGTCACGATCGAGTCAAAGGTGTACATGCCCGTGATTGTTTCGGGTTGGGACACCATCAAGTCTAGGCGCCCAATTGGGCCTGGTAACAGGTCGAATGAGTAGAAGAAAACAAAAATCGCGATCAGTGCAAACCAGAAATCCGGCAAGGCCCCAGCCATCATTCCATACACATAGACCACCCTGTACAGTACCCCGCTATTACGTATCGCCGTATATACGCCTAGCGGAACCCCAATAACGACAGAAAATATAACCGCAAAGAGAATCAACTCCATAGTGGCAGGCAACCGCTGCTTGAGATCTTTCATGACCGGCTGAGACGTCCGGTGCGACATGCCGAGATCTCCCTGGACCAGTCTTTGCATGTACTTCGTGTACTGAACATAGATTGGCTGGTCCAGGCCCAGTTGGCTGCGAACTTCTGCTACTCGCTCAGTCGTGGCGAACGGCCCGGTGTAGAGAAATGTAGGTTCACCGGGCATCTGGCGAACCAGGAAAAACACGATCAGCGACACGATAAGAAGCTGCAGAGGAAGCAGCGCTATTCGGCGAGCGGTGTATCTAAATATGCGCATTTTGCGACGCAATCTCCACGCACAGTGTCCAGCGACGACTAACAGTAATGTCGCGACGCGCTACGGGCGGGTACAAGAAAAACCTTGCGCCCGCCCGCAGAACCTGTCGAACAAAAACTAGATTGTAGCGACGTTATTTATAGAGACGTTCGTAGTGCATATTGTTGTCGGGGTACCAGGAAAAGTTTTTCCATTCAGCCTTCATTGCTTCGCGCCAGCCGGGATTGACGAGATAAATCCAAGGCACCTCTGTCCCTGCAATTTCCTGAATCCGCATGTCCATCTTCAGGCGCTCGGGGCCGTACTGAGTAATCAGTATATCTTCAGTCAACTTGTTCAGTTCCTGATGATCATTTTTGACGGCATTCATCACGCTGTCTTTCGGATGGGTCAGGTAGACCCAAGCGGTATAGCCCGTGTCCGCCACCCATGGCCATTGAAAGTTGTCACAGTGGGCCATCTGCTTCCTGCTGAACTTCGTGTCTGAATACACGGCCGACGGCAGTCCCTGTAACTGTGCGCGAATTCCAATCTTGTCGAAATTACTCTTGATCAGCGTACAGGCTTCTTCCATCTCCGAGATTGCTTTGTCGTAGGAAATCGTCATATCAAAGCCATTCGGGTAACCCGCTTCAGCCAGCAACTTCTTGGCTTTGTCAAGATTGGTCTCGTAGGGCCAGTATTTTTCAGTGTAATTCGGATAGATCTTTGGCGTAATGGATTTGACCTGGTGACCGCCACCAAAGTACACCTTCTGGTGAATGTCCTTGTACGGAATAGCCCATGCGAGTGCCCGACGAACAGCCGGTTTGGCCATTATTTCGTTGGTTTGGACCATACCAAAATAGGGAATGTAATTGCCCGGGTGGTATGCGACCTGCAAGTTGGAGTCTTTCATTACTTCGTTGTATTCCCGCTGACGCAGGCGCATTGCATAGTCAACTTGACCACGCTTGAGCAATGCGAGCCGAGTGGCCGAATCGGGTACGATTTTTGCAATCACCTTGGCAATGGCCGGGCGCGGTTGGAAATTGGGGTTGCGAACCAGAATCAGCTCCTGGCCTGGTATATGTTTGGCCAGGTGATAGGCACCAAAACCAGCCGTATGGGTCCTTAACCACGCTTTCGCCCACGGATCATCGGCTGTTGCGTGTTTGCGTGCTTCAGTTGAATCAAAAACGCCGCCGTAGTAATTCATCGCCAGCATTTGCAGAAACAGTGGATTCGCGGCCTTAATCTTGAATTGAACAGTGTAGGGATCGGGGCAGCT
>Ga0310123_10003930_pt1 | contig 11359 bp, 11 predicted proteins | sample CB6_AW_1057_MG_FD_203505 | JGI IMG/M metagenome (GOLD analysis project Ga0310123, IMG submission 203505) | Marine microbial communities from Western Arctic Ocean, Canada - CB6_AW_1057 | ecosystem: Environmental > Aquatic > Marine > Oceanic | place: Canada: Western Arctic Ocean | collected... | reverse complement strand
CCCCGTCTAATCCGCCCACGAGGCACAAAGAGTATCTACCAGAGTAACTGCCCTTCAACGAATGCGCGCGCTTCTTGGCTCTTTGCGTGAGCCAAGAAATCCTCGCTCGCAGCCTGTTCTAGCAGCTGTCCCTGGTGTAGAAACAACACTTCATCGGCCAGTCTTCGCACCTGGCCAAGATCATGTGTAACCATGATGATTTTGCTGCCGGCATTGCTGACCTGTTGGATAACATCTTCAATGGCAGCCGTTGCAGCAGGATCCAGATGCGCAGCCGGTTCATCCAGGAACAGCACTCGGGGGCGCAAGGCCCATGCTCTCGCCAGTACCAGGCGCTGCTGCTCACCACCGGACAGTACACGCGCCTGTCTATGCGCAATAGCAGTCAAACCCGTCGCCTCAAGTACGCGGTCTGCGCGTTCCCGGGCGTCCTTTTTTGCGACACCCCGAACCGACAGGGCATATTCCACATTGGCACGTGCACTTCGGCGGAGCAGTACAGGTTTCTGAAACACCATAGCCTGGCGCTGTCTCTGCTGGCGGGAAGAACCCGCCGCCCACCGCACCGTTCCGGTTGTGGGCGACAACAACCCATGGCAAAGCCGCAGCAATATACTCTTGCCAGCGCCGTTGGGCCCTACGATAAACGTTCGACCGCGGGCGCCCAGCGAAAAACTGACGTCTTTGATCAGCCATTGCTCCCGGACACTGAATCCCAGCCCATCGACAACGAGCGGCAACATGTCGACCGGGTCCTGGTTCAAACTGTGATGATATTCTGGGTCTGCCATCTGCCGGTTACCCCTGCTGTCTATCAATCAGCCACTGCACTGTAGAAGTGATTCCGTTTATAACTATGACAATACACAACAATACGATGCCAAGGCCCAGGGCCAGTGCCAGGTTGCCTTTACTGGTTTCCAGCGCAATGGTCGTTGTCATTACCCGCGTCACATGATTGATGTTACCGCCGACAATGATGACCGCGCCCACTTCGGCACTGGCTCGGCCGAACCCAGCCAAAACTGCCGTCAGCAAACTGTAACGCGCATCGACCAACAAAGTGAACATCGCGCGCAGTGGCGTAACGCCCAGAGACTGTAACTGCTCCCGGTATTCACGATATAGATCTTCGATCGTCTGGCGCGTCAATGCAGCGATGATCGGTGTGATCAATACCGCCTGGGCGATAGTCATTGCGGTCGGGGTGTAGAGCAGCCCGTATGCCCCCAAGGGCCCGGCTCGTGACAGGACGAGATAGACCGCCAACCCGATGACAACCGGCGGCAGACCCATCATCGCGTTGAGAACAACGACAACACCGGACCGTCCAGGAAAACTTCCTATCGCAATTGCAGCACCCAGGGGCAGTCCAATCACGCTAGCGATGACCACTGCCACCAAACTGACCCGCAACGACAATAAGACAATCTCAACCAGATCGGGATCCAGCGAGATAATCAGATCAAACGCGACGAGTAATGAGGTTGCGAGATCGGTCACAGATCATCCGTTTCGCCGCTTGAAACACTGGACACGAACAGTCACTGACGATCGTCTTAGCCGGTCGGTACCCACTAACGCTGCCAACTGTCGAGAACAGTCAGACGGACGACGACTGAACGTTTCTTGATTCGCCGATCTGGGTACCCACGCCGCGGTCGGTGACTGTCTCAAGTAGAGTCGCATGCGGAACGCGACCATCACTGATCGTGGCCGTACGCACACCGCCCGCGACGGCCTCAAGGGCACACTGCACCTTGGGCAACATGCCGCCACTGATCACACCTTGCCTGATCAGATCCTGGGCCTCAGTCTCGCTCAACCGTTCGAGCAACTGGTCGTCTGAATTCAGCACACCCGGCGTATTGGTCAGCAGAATCAGTTTTTCGGCCTTGAGTGTCACCGCCAATGAGCCGGCAACCGTGTCGGCATTGATGTTGTACGCCGTCCCATCAGCACCTGCACCTATAGGTGCAATTACCGGGATAAAATTCGCCTGATCGAGCGTATCGACAACTTCTGGATTGATCTGTTCAATCTCACCTACCTGTCCAATATCGATCACTTCACCTTCGTTATCAGATTGGCTTTGCCGAAGTAACAGCTTCCGAGCCTGGATCATCCCACCGTCCTTGCCCGACAAACCGACTGCTCGTCCACCTTGGGCATTGATCAGTGCCACAATACTCTTGTTGACGAGCCCGCCCAATACCATTTCCACCACGTCAATGGTTTCTCGGTCAGTAACACGGAGTCCGTCCACGAACTCGCTCTTCTTGCCAATTCGCTCGAGCAAGTTTCCGATCTGCGGGCCTCCTCCGTGAACCACCACTGGATTCATTCCGACCAGTTTCATTAGAACGACATCTCGGGCAAAGCCGCGCTTCAGTTCCTCGTCGACCATGGCGTTACCACCATACTTGATCACGATGGTTCTGCCATGAAAATGCTGAATATAGGGCAGCGCCTCGGCCAATACATTGGCGATGTCAGTCGGATTGTTTGTCTTCCTGCTCATATCAAAATGATCATGGAGATAGTCCCTATTAAGGTCGAAGTATACAGGGTCGTTTTCCTGTTTCGCCGTAGAAAAAGCTCAATGCGAAGCACAATACGAAGAAGGGCCGGATGACCGGCCCTTCATGCTGATTGTCTGGCTAGTCAGGTCAGTTGATCTTAACTTCGACCTGACGTGGCGCCACAGCGGCCTTCTTGGGTATCGCCAGTTTCAACACACCGTCCCGGTACTCTGCTGACACCTTGTCTTCGTCAATGTCTTCTCCAAGCCGAAGGGAACGGGCGTACTTTCCAGAATATCGCTCATGACGGAGCACTTTTCTTTCGTCTTGGCTGACTTCATCTTTGGGCTCTGCACTGATCGTCAGCAAGTTCTTGTCGATCGTAACTGACACCTCATCCCGACTGATGCCGGGCATATCGGCAGTGACGACGTAGGCCGTCTCATCTTCGATGACATCCATTGCCAAACGACGAAAATCAGCGCTCGTGTTCCAGGTCGATACCGGTGAATCGTGGAATCCCCGTAGGATACCGTCGACATCGGAAAAGAGACCCCACGGCCGCCTACCGTCTGCAATTCTGACTAAGTTGTTCATAATAATCTCCATGGTTTCGGCGCCAGTGCTCAATTGCCACGACGCGCTTCTGCCTTATATCTGGTGGCAGGCTAAGAAATTTCAAGTCCCGTCACAGCCCACGCCAGACAAACTCTGCTCTTTCTCGTCGCACCCGGTTAGCTAGCCGTGGCGAAATGCAGCCTCTAGAATCAGCAGGCCTACGACTCTTGGTTAGTAAAGAAGGAAGTTCAAGGATGACTAAGACCTACGAAGCGGTCATTATCGGCGCCGGTATCATCGGCTCGGCCATAGGCTGTGGATTGGCGAGACGGGGTTGGCGGACATTGAACATAGACCGCCACTCCACATCCGGTCAGGGTTCCACCAGCAGTTCTGTTGCCATTGTCCGTACCCACTACTCCACTCTGGAAGGCTCCGCCCTGGCCTGGGAAGGCACTCATTGCTGGGAAAACTGGCACGATCACATCGATGCTGAAGATCCGGCCGGCATGGCGGAGTTCAGACAAACCGGCGTACTGTCTCTGAAAACCGAAGAAAACGGGCATTTGAAAAAACAGATTTCTGTTTCCGATGAACTGGGCATCCCCTATGAAGAGTGGTCAGTAGAAAGGATCGCTGACAAACTGCCCGGCTGGGAAACGAAGAAGTTCGGCCCACCTGTATTGTCGATACACGATCGGTTCGGGCAGCACACCGGTCCCAGCATCGAAGGCGCCGTGCTGTTTCCACGTGGGGGCTACTGCAACGACCCAAGGCTCGCTGCCCACAACCTACAGGTTGCAACACAGGCTGCGGGAGGCGCATTTCGATTTAATGCCGAAGTCACTGCCATCCAGACTAATCAAGGTCGTGTAAACGGCCTTGTGGTTAATGGTTCTGAGTCGATTGATTGCCCGGTAATAATCAATGCAGCCGGACCACATTCAGCCAAAATCAGCGAACTCGCCGGTGTTGCCAACAAGAGTCGAATCACAACCCGCGTCGTACGTCATGAATACGTCCGCCTGCCACGGCCCGAGCGTTCCGATCCAGACGAACCGGACTTCATCACCTTTGACAACGACATTGGCAGCTATACCCGACCGGACCTCGGTAATACGATTCTGGCCGGCAGCGAAGGTACCGAAGCGGAAGGAGAGATAACAGCAGACCCGGATGATTTTGATCGCAATCTCAGCAACAAGGTGCTTGAACCCATTTACCGGCTGGCCCAGAGACTGCCCACGCTCGGGATTCCCAACAGTCCCAGTGGCATCGTCGACCTATGGGATGTCAGTGACGATTGGATCCCGATCTACGATCGCTCAGACCTACCGGGTTTCTACCTGGCCGTCGGCACCAGCGGCAACCAGTTCAAAACAGCACCGGCGGTCGGTGAACTGATGGCCGAGCTCGTCATCGCCTGTGAAGCAGGCCAGGACCATGAACGTGACCCGGTCCAGTTTCACTTGTCGCGTATCGGTCGCACGATCAGCCTGGTTTTTTTCTCGCGCAATCGCGCAGTCAATTCAACCAGCAGCTTTTCGGTTCTGGCCTGAAACAAGCAGAACTATTGTAATCTACCCAGATGACTGTTGAACGGTGATCGACGTGAAGCACGAATAATTGAACAGTATGCTTAATGACGATAAACGGTTACTTAAGACCATGGCTGCATGGTCCAGCGACAGCCGTACTCTGGCATTGGCATTTACCCTCAGGACCTGGGGATCAGCGCCCCGCCCCGTCGGCAGCATGCTCGCAATTTCAGACAACGGAGAATTTGAAGGATCAGTCTCGGGGGGCTGTGTCGAGAACTCGGTGATCGAAGAATCCAAAGAAGTAATTAGCACGGGTGATCCTAAACGCCTCACTTACGGGGTAACCGATGACACAGCGTGGAGCCTCGGCCTGCCGTGCGGTGGCACCATTGAACTACTGCTGGTCAGATTGAATGATCAGGCCTTCGCCCAAAATCTACTTCAGCAGTCACCCACAACACTGTGCATCCAGCTTTCGACCGGGAAGATGGCAATTGGACACAGTGGACACTGGTCGGGCGAGTTGGCTCAGGACACTGGGTTTTCACAGATCAGTGAGAAACTCATCCATTCGACACTTGTGGACGTACAAGTCAACGAGGAATTAGATGTCTTTATTCGGCCTTTTGCCGACCCCTGGCGACTGCTGATTGTCGGTGCAGTACACATTGCCCAGCCGCTGTCGACCATGGCTTCGTTGGCCGGCTTCCAGGTTACGATCATCGACCCCAGAGCGGCCTATCTGACACCGGAGCGGTTTCCTGACCTGCCACTGGTCAACGACTGGCCAGATATAGCACTCGCCGAACTCAAGCCGGATGAGCGAACTGCGGTTGTCGTACTGTCCCATGATCACAAGATCGATGATCCTGCACTACAGGCTGCCCTTTTATCACCCGCCTTCTACATTGGTGCACTCGGCAGCCGTCGCAACCACAACCGGCGGGTAGAGCGCCTGCTGCAAGGCGGTGTGAAGGACAATCAGGTCGAGCGTATCCATGCGCCGATTGGACTGGATATCGGCGGTAGCAGCGCCGGAGAAATTGCCGTTTCTGTCATCGCACAACTGATCGGCACACGAAACAAGAGATTTTCAGGTGAGCCCCCAGATTGATGCCATCGTGCTGGCGGCGGGTCTTTCGACCCGCGCCGGGGAACGCAACAAGCTGTTGCTGCCCCTGGCGGGAAAACCGCTGATCGCCCATGCCGTAGAGGCCGCACTGGGTTCGCTAGCCTGCAAGGTGCATGTTGTCACCGGCCATCAGTCGGATGAACTGGCGGCAGCACTGAATGATTACACAGTGAATTTTGTTCACAATCCAAATTACGCAGAAGGTATGAGCAGTTCGATCAAGTCGGGGATCCGAACGCTGCCCACAGATCTTGATGGCGTCGTTCTGTGTCTGGGTGACATGCCCCTGGTGGTTTCGGCTCATCTGGATCTGTTGATCCAAAATTTTGCCGCCGATGTTGCCTGTGCACCCTATTACAGAAGGCGCCGTGGCCACCCGGTACTGTTCCCAAGGTCGATGTTTCCCGACTTACTGCAACTCAGTGGTGACACTGGCGCACGTGAATTGCTGGAACAACTTGAATCGACTATCTTGCAAATCGATGTGAACGACGAGGGTATTTTCTTTAACGTCAACCAACCTGCAGATCTGTAGGCCAAGACAACAATTGCCCCCGTGAGCGATCTGTATCGCATCACCGCCGGCGGGCACTACGCCTTGCACCGTGGAGACCCCTAGACGCCAAAATGCAACTCATCGGGGAATCTGCAGGTTCTCCAAATTTGACACCCAGGGGGAAAAGGCAATACTTGAGGTGGAATTACACCCAGATTCGATTGAAATGCTTGAATATGCTCAGGAAACCTATGGTTTTCGATCCACGTCCAAAGCGTTACGGGTGATACTGGACTATGTGGCCACCGACGCAGACTGGGAGCAGATTTTCCTGAATCAACGCTGCCTCCGATGCGGCGCTGGCAAAGGCTGGGAAAAACCAACCTAAGGCCATGCTCCGTCTTAAACCCGTAGGCCTTGAGTGAGTGACGATCTCTCTAACACTATTTACGAACTCTTTTAATAGTGACCCACATCACCCGCAATAACCACCAAACAGTATGCCTTATTGAACTTGCTTTGAATCGGGTGTGCGATAGCTCAGTTTTGACCAGTACAGATAACAGGCGACCGCAATGCCGGACGACCCAAAAAGCATACACATCACCAGAATCTGGTAACGCACAGCGATCAGCGGTGAAATGCCAGCCAGCACCTGACCTGTCATCATGCCTGGCAGTGAAACCAACCCAACGGCCAGTAGAGAGTTAATCAACGGAATCAAAGCCGCTTCAAAAGCTTTCCGCCGCGCTGCCACATGATTGAGGCCACTACTGAACTCAGAGACATAGCGTTCAGCAGCGATACTGACAGAATTCATGGCACTGGCGAATATCATTCCGGCCAGTGGGATCAGATACCGCGGTGCATACCACGGCGTGATGTCCAATACCCATTTCGTAGTCAGGAACAAAACTGGTAACCCAGCCACAGTGATGGCCATAAGTGCCGCTGGATACAGACGGCGGCGCTCGGTTGCGATCGGGCGGAGAGCAATCCAACTCGAGACGGTAATCATGACCACCAGTACCAGCGAAACCAGAACAGCATGTTCGGATTCGAACAGAAACAGCAGCACGTAACCAATCAGTAACAGTTGCAATAGCATTCTGCCGATCGCGTACAGCGATGTCCGGGCGGACAGTGCCCAGCGAATCTGAATCACGACGACTATCAGGACGGGCACAAACAGCAATGCCAGGCGCTGTAACGGAATTGGCTCTACCGATGCATCCATACGCAGGCGTCTGTGTAGCGATCTGTACCGCGCTCAATAGGACTTGGGCAATCCCATGACATGCTGACCAATATAAGCCAGGACCAGATTGGTCGACACCGGTGCCGTAAGGTAAAGCCTTGCCTCGCGCCACTTGCGTTCAATGTCGTACTCTCGCGCAAAAGCAAAACCGCCAAAAGTCTGCATACAAGCCTCAGCTGCATGCCAGGCCGCGTCACCACACAGCAATTTGGCCATGTTGGCCTCAGCACCGCAGGGTTCGCCATCATCAAACAACGCTGCTGCCTTGCGGGCCATGAGATCTGCGGCCTCCGTCTCTGCGTAAGCGCGGGCCAGAGGGAACTGTATACCCTGATTACGTCCGATCGGGCCGCCGAAAATTTCGCGCTCGTTTGCGTAGTCACTCGCCCGTCGTAGAAAGTACCGTGCATCACCAAGGCATTCACCCGCAATCAACGTACGTTCAGCATTCATACCATCGAGGATGTAGCGAAATCCCCGTCCCTCTTCCCCGATCAGTGTATCGGTCGGAATTCTTGCATCACTAAAGAACACTTCGGTGGTGTTATGGTTAATCATGGTTTCTATCGGCTGGATTTCAACGCCGTTACCGCGTAACTCCCGCAGATCAATCAGAAACACCGACAGACCTTCAGTCGGCCGGCTCACTTCTTCTTTGGGTGTAGTCCGGGCCAGCAACAGCATCAGGTCGGAGTACAGCGCCCGGCTGGTCCAGATTTTCTGGCCGTTCACCACATAATGATCTCCGTCCCGTACCGCCCTGGTACGAAGACTCGTGGTATCTGTTCCCGAAGTGGGTTCTGTAACCCCGAAAGCCTGCAAGCGCAGATCGCCGCTTGCGATCTGTGGCAGATACTTCTGTTTCTGCTCGTCGCTGCCATGTCTAAGCACAGTACCCATGGTATACATCTGCGCATGGCACGCTGCGGCACTTCCCCCCGACGCGTGAATGGTTTCCAGGATGACCGCTGCGGCCCGCAGCGGCAGACCCGAACCACCATAGGATTCTGGAATCAAGGCAGACAACCAGCCCGACTCGGTCAGTGTACTGACAAACGCCTCGGGATAAGTGCTCTTAGCATCCATCTCTCGCCAGTATTCTCCAGGAAAATCATCACATATCCGACCCACTGCCTCCCGGATTTCCGGAAAATCTTCTCCCAGGTTCATCTGCTTCAGTGCGTCTCCCATAACCCTACTCTCCCTTGAATTGTGGTTGTCGCTTCTCGTTATAAGCGAGAATACCTTCGCGTCGATCAGCCGTAGGCACCACCTGGCTGTAGGCGTCTAGTTCTATCCGGTAACCTGCTTTGATACCGCCCTGGCCCGCATGATTCAAGGCTCGTTTGGCTTCCCGCACCGCAATGGGCCCGTTGGCTGCGATCGCAGCGGCCGTATCAAAAACCTGATCGAGTAATTGATCAGGTTCACACACCTGATTGATCACACCCCACTGTAGACCTTGCTGCGCACTGAACGGACGGCCGGTCAGAATAATCTCCTTGGCCCGCCGAATCCCGACAGCACCCGGCAGATACTGTGTACCGCACATGCCCGGGAGAATCCCTAGCGTGGTCTCGGTCAGCGCAAACCGGGCCGTGTTGGCGGCATACGCAAAGTCACAGGCCAGCGTCATCTCCATTCCACCGCCAAATGCTGCGCCGTTAATCGCCCCGATCAAAGGCACTTGAAGATCCATCAGCGCCAAACCGAGTGTTTCAAATACCGCATGCTGCTGTATCCAGACCGTATCGGTCATTCCTTTTCGTTCCTTAAGATCCGCACCAGCACAGAACGCTCGGCTACCGGCACCTGTCAGGACAATGCACCGTACAGCTGCAGCTGGTGCCCCGGGACCGGTCAGTACGGCCAGAATTTCCTCGGCCATTTGCGTATTCATCGCGTTCGCTGAATCCGGTCGATTCAGGGTCAACAACGCAATATCGTCTCTGATCGACAGCTCGATGGTGTTGAATTCAGGCACGATTGTCTTACCCGTCAGAAACCTCATCCGAATAGGTATCATTGTACTCACCCAATGCCGGTGCCCGGTGACGGGCGGGCGGGCGATGACCGTCAAAACTTACAGGCGGCCCCATGAGTGGCATTGCACCTTCATCGGCACGTTGAATAATGCCCAGCGCCTCGACCTGTTCGTGCGCCAGCACCTCATCGAGCTGCTGCAGCGGCGCACAGGGTATCCCAAGTTCGTTAAACATCGTCTGCCAGTGTTCGCGACCGGCATTACGAAACAGCGGTTCTAGCAACTCGTTGAGCTGAACAAGATTGCCGAACCTGTCAGGGTTGGTTGCAAACCGCTCGTCCTCCGGCCATTCGGGATGCCCCAGCGCTTCAGCCAGTTTCCTGAACAATCGGTCATTGGCCGCACCGACAACGAGGTAGCCATCAGCACATTCATAGGCCTGGTAAGGCGCAATTCCACGTACACCGGACCCTTGTGGCTTCGGTGCTTCCCCGGTTGCTCGAAAATCGGCGACATGAAAGCCCATCCACGCCAGTGCAGTTTCGAGCAACGACGTATCAACGACCCCGCCTCGACCTGTCTGCTGACGGGCATTCAACATGGACAACACGCCAATCGCACACCACATCCCGGCGCCCTTATCAACTATTGAGGTACCCACGCGCACAGGTTTGCGGCCCGCTTCACCACTGACACTCATCAACCCGGAAAAAGCCTGCATCAGCGGATCGTACCCAGGCTGTTCCCGCATCGGACCGGCGGCTCCAAACGCTCGAATATTGCAATAGATCAGCCCAGGCAGTTCTGTTGTCAACAGTTCGGCACCTAAACCTACGCTGTCAGCAACACCCGCTCTGAGATTCTGGACCACCACATCGACGCCGTCAGCAATGAAACGCCGCAATTTTTTAACCTGCGCCGGATCTTTCAGGTCCACTTCCAAGGAGCGTTTTTCCCGATTGTAGGTATGAAACATGGTTGAGGTCTCTTCCCAGAATGGTGGCCCCCAGTAGCGCGCGTCATCTCCTTTGCCGGGACGCTCCACCTTGACGACTTCTGCGCCGAGGCTTGCCAGGATCCAGGTTCCGTACGGTGCGGCGACACTGGTGCCCAGTTCCACAACCCGGATGCCCTGCAGCGGTAACGCTGCAGGATTGATCTGTTTCTGCTGATTGTTCATCGTCGGTCTCTTGCCCCCGATCCAGCGCATGTGCTCATCAAGTCGTTAAGCCCCTGTCGACCAGTGCCTGATAGGCCAGTACCCGAAGCTCGCGTCGTAATGTATAAGTACTCGACGGTGTCAGCTGGGTCAGAAACATCGCGGTGATGTCTTCCATCGGATCGACCCAAAACACGGTACTGGCTATGCCTCCCCAGGAGAATTCTCCCACAGAGCACAGTGTGCGTGCCCGGACCGGATCAAGTACCACAGAAAATCCCAAGCCGAACCCTACACCTTCACCGGCAATACTCCAGCCGTCGAAGTCTATATCACCCATCTGTGCCAGGTCGCCGGGCAAGTGATTCTGGGTCATGAAATCTACAGTCCGTGAACCCAGAAGATGCGTACCATTGAACTCCCCCCGGCAGCGGAGCATCTCGACAAATCGCAGGTAGTCCGCTGGCGTCGACAGTAATCCGCCACCACCTGAAAACGTGGTGACGTTTTCTGCAGCGTAAAGCGTTGATCCCGGGGCATCGACTGGGGCGAGCGTATTGCCAGCGCCTGTTGCTTCATAGAGCGTCGTCAAACGATCCAGCTTGTCAGGAGTGATTGAGAACCCGGTGTCGGTCATCCCTAAGGGTTCAAACACGCGCTGCTGCATGAAGGCAGCCAGTGACTGTCCTGAAATCACCTCGACGAACCG
>Ga0310123_10003927_pt1 | contig 11364 bp, 9 predicted proteins | sample CB6_AW_1057_MG_FD_203505 | JGI IMG/M metagenome (GOLD analysis project Ga0310123, IMG submission 203505) | Marine microbial communities from Western Arctic Ocean, Canada - CB6_AW_1057 | ecosystem: Environmental > Aquatic > Marine > Oceanic | place: Canada: Western Arctic Ocean | collected... | reverse complement strand
CTGACCACAATGCAGTGGGCGTGTGGACCTTCTTGCCTTGTGGTGTCGACGCTCGAGCCTTTGTGTTGAATGAACGACGATGACTCTCCCAGCGATCCGTCCTTTCGCACTGGAAATGCTGCCACGCTGCCTGTCGTGTAGTTGGCGACAACCACCATTTTTCCAGTCGCGTCGACGTCCAAATAGCACGCCGCAGAGCCGAGGGCCGACTGCCGATTCAACAACTTCAACTTTCCGGTACGTCCTACGATTCTGAAGGCGGCGACTTGCTCATGCGCCTTTCCCCCGAACTGTCCCGGCGCATGAATGGAATACAAAAACTGATCATCCGGTGAAACTACTATGAAAAAGGGGTGTTCTACGTCGGTCGTCCGATGAACATGCTTCAATTGACCGGTCTCTAAATCCAACTGGTAGGCATGAATGGCCCCGTCGTCCCCGGCTGCGAATGCTGAGATGAAAACGGTCAGCTCATTGGCATCTGCCCTTTGAACTCCGAGGCAAAACAGCACACTGACGACAATCAGAAACAGATATCGCACAAGATCACGTATCATGGTTCACTCCCTGGCGAAGGGCATGGATTTCACAAGGCCAACACTCATGATTATATCGAGTGAGACCCTCTGTGCCAGGTAATCCCCTGGTTTGGATCCGGTGTGTGCGGCCAGAAATTCTGGCATTCTGAACCCGGGTGGCCCGACCGGCTTGCGGTCGGGTGCCGTCAGGCACAAGAGATCAGTCCCTCGACGAACAACAAGAAAAGATGTCTCTTTTCTGATTGGATAACGAAAGGCGCAGGATTCTTGTCGCTGCGCGACCCGGCCACGAGATGGCCGGGCTACCCCAGACATCCTTTTTCCTTCCAGAAAAACTTGCCGCACACAACCCTTTCGCTCTCGGCTGCTGTCGGGCAAAATGGGAGAAAGCCATGTACAGTGTCCTCTCGGTCGCCTGCAGATGCCGGACACTTCGAGCAGCGGCACAGTTCGCGCTCTGAACCGATTCGCCATTCTCTGGAGAACAATTGATGGCCGCCGAATCAACTTCTTGCAGATTGTCTGCTTCATCTCGACGAGACTTTCTCTGCACCGCCGCGCTCGGTGCCGGGGCGGCCTTGGGAACCAGCCTGACTTCCAAACCGGTTCCCGCTGCCGACCCTCCGAAACGGCACAGCGGGTCGTACATGAAACTTTCTCTGGCGGCCTATTCGTTCAACCGCTACTTGTCGAACCGTTTCCGTCCCCCGAAACAGAATGCCAGCATGACGCTGATGGACTTTGTCGACTACTGCGCCGAACTGAACCTCGATGGCTGCGAGCTCACCGGTTATTATTTTCCACGCGAAATCAGCCGAAACTACCTGATGCAGTTGAAGGAGAAAACATTCCGATTGGGACTGGACATCTCGGGGACGGCCATCGGCAACGACTTCTGCAAGACCGGCGACGCGCTGCAGGCGGAATTGAAAATGACACGGGACTGGATCGACTATGCAGCCACCCTGGGCGCACCGGTCATTCGCATTTTCGCCGGGCGGGTGCCGAAGGGTGATACGGAAGAGCCGGCTGTCGAACGTTGTGTGGCCGGTATCAACGAATCGCTGGACTATGCCGCCAAACGGGGCGTGTTTTTGGCGCTGGAGAATCACGGGGGAATCACGGCCACGCCGGCGCAGATCTTAAAGATCATCCAAGCGGTCAAACCCTCGCCGTGGTTCGGTGTGAACTTCGATGGCGGTAACTTCCGCACCGATGACCCGTACCGTGACCTCGAACAGATCGCTCCGTATGCCATCAACGCGCAAATCAAGGTTTCGGTCACACGCAACGGCAAGAAGGAACAGGCAGATCTGTCCCACGTGATCGAAATTCTGCGACAGGCAAACTACCGTGGATACGTGGTGTTGGAGTACGAAGATAGTGAAGAGCCGAAACAGGCGATTCCGCGGCATATCGCGAAATTAAGAATGCTGATTCACGGCTAGCGCACCTCAATCTTCGATTGACGGGTTTGGGAGGGCGAGGCTCCTCCCGAGCCGCAGCAGGATTCACGGAAAAATGCCGGCTCAACGGGATCTTCGCCCTCCCGATCAAACCCGTCATTTGAGATTTGACAAGGCACTAGCGCTTTCCGCCAAATCACCCGCAGGAACGAGTGGACAAGACGACCTCATGAGGAAAAATGCGGAGAAGACGGAGGGACACCGCCCGGTTTGGAAGCGCTTGTTTCAGCAGCCGTTGCCGCTGCAGAATGAAACAGTCCGCTTCGTGCTGGCCAATGCCCTCGACGTCTTCACTACGTATTTGCTGCTGTGGCTGACGGCCAATAGGATGCTGAACGCCTCGGTGATCGAATCGAACGCCGTCGCCCGCTTTTTCCTCAATCACTGGGGCATCAAGGGGCTGGTCTACTTCAAGTTCGCCATGACGGCGCTAGTGCTGCTGCTAGCTCAATTGATTGCCCTCAAGAAACTCGAATCGGCACGCTGGCTGTTGAACGTCGGCACGCTGGTGGTTGCCGCGGTCGTCGTTTACAGCCTGGTAATGCTTGTGCGGCACGCGTCGTGGCTTTAAGAGACCCGGAGATTCCATGTCTAAGACCGTTCCCGAGCAGCTTGCAGCCAGACTCGCCGCTCATAATCAGACTCATCTACTGCGCTGGTGTGAGGAACTGAGTCAGGACGAACATCGAACGTTGATCGAACAAATCGAAGCGGTCGACTTCGGACTGATCGAACGGCTGATTGCCGAAGCGAGATACGACCCGACTGCGGCCACAGAGACTTCGCAAGCCCGCGCCGAGCGGGCCGATCCGCCCTGCAATCTGGTCCAGCTGCCAGGTTCGCCCGCTGAACAAGACGAGTGGCAAGAACCGATCCGCCTCGGTGAGGAGCTACTCGCGGCCGGCAAGCTGGGAATCATTCTGGTGGCCGGCGGTCAGGGGACGCGACTGGGCTTCGAGCATCCCAAAGGCATGTACCCCATGGGACCGGTGAGCGGAAAGTCGCTGTTTCAACTGTTGGCCGAACAAGCGCTGGCCCGGTCGAGGCAGGCGGGTGTCACCATTGCGTATTACGTCATGACCAGCGACGCCACGCATGCCGAGACAGTTGCGTTCTTTGAAGAGCACGATTTTTTCGGGCTCAGCGCCGATGACGTCCGTTTCTTTCGGCAGGGTAACATGCCGGCTGTCGAGATCCTCACGGGAAAGCTGTTGCTGGCAGACAAGGACTGGCTGGCTGACAGCCCCGACGGTCATGGCGGCATGCTGGCCGCACTGTCGGGAGCCGGTCTGCTCGAAGACATGCAGCGACGGGGAGTTGAATACCTGTATTACCACCAGGTCGACAATCCGACGGCCATCGTCGGCGACCCGGCGTTTCTCGGATTTCACGTGCTGCGTGATTCGAAAATGTCGACCAAGGTGGTCGCCAAACGTTCGGCCGAGGAGAAAATGGGCGTCGTTTGTAGCCTTGACGGTCAGACGCAGATCTTCGAATACAGCGACATGCCGCCCGAAATCGCGGCGAAAACCGATGCTTCGGGCCATCTGCTGCACTGGGCCGGAAACACGGCCATCCACATGTTCGACCGCAGCTTTCTTGAGCGGCTGGTTGCCGACGAGTTGTCGCTGCCGTTCCACCTGGCGCACAAGAAGGTCGATACCATTTCAGAAACAGGCGAACGTGTGCGGCCGACAGAGCCCAACGCCATCAAGTACGAGCGCTTCATTTTCGATGCGCTGCCGCACGCCCGGCGGGCGCTGGTGGTCGAGGCCGACCGCCGACGGGAGTTCAACCCGGTCAAAAATGCCGAGGGAGACGACTCACCGGCTACGGCAAAGGCAGCAATGATAGCCCTAGGCAGCGATTGGCTGCGACAGGCCGGCGCGAAGTTCCCGGACGGTGCGGCAGTTGAAATCAGCCCACTGTTTGCGATGGATGCCGATCAGTTACGGCAAAAAGTGGAACCGGGAACAGAGTTCATCCAGTCGGTTCTTCTGCAGTAAATTGATCGAGCGCGCCCACCCGGTTCGTGGGCTGCGACAGACTCAAGCTCGAATCACACCCCTCCATCCTCTATCCGAAGTCTCGATAAGGTCGAGATCACGGTTTCCCGGCTTCCCAATACGATTCCTAATCGAGTGGCCTCAGTAAAAACCTCGCCTCATGGCGATGCCCCGATGGTATCAGTCAGAGGCAAAGCCACTGCGCACGCCGTTCGGCACAGTCGATTCTAGCATTCCTTTTCACCGGGAGCCGTACCATGAACAGTCCAGACCTGACACGACGAGAGTTCCTGAACACGGGCCTCAAGGCGGCCGCCACCGGCATGGCGACCCTGACGGACGCTGACGGTCTGCTGGCCGAAGCCCGCCGGAAAGCCGTGCCGCTCAAGCTGAAGGTCATCGACTTGAAAACATTTGTTGCCAACTCGGGCAACAAGAACTTTAGTTTTCGTCAAGGTTTATACGAATCAGGGCCTCGTCGGTTTGGGTGAAGGATCGATCACCAGCAAAGCCCGCACGGTCGAGCAGGCGATTCTCGAACATCGGCAGTATCTCGTCGGTCAGGACCCCACCAACATCGAGATGCACTGGCAGGCGATGTATCGCTGGCCGCGATGGCGCGGCGGGCCGATTCTCAATTCGGCGATCAGCGTCGTGGAAATCGCCCTGTGGGACATCTTGGGACAGGCGGTGGGCCAACCGATTTGGCGTTTTCTGGGCGGAAAAGCCCGCCAGAAGGTGCAGATGTACGTGCATGCCGGCGGCAACTCGCCGGAGGAATACGCAGAAAATTGGCTCAAAGCCAAACAGGCCGGATGGACCGCTTGCAAAGGAGGCTTCCTCAGGCCGAAGGAGTTGATGGTCGATCCGCTACGAGACGTCCGCGAAGGACTGGCCCAGCTCAAAGCGGTTCGGGAGGCCGTCGGACCCGACTTTGGTATCGGCATCGACCTGCACGGCATTCCGACGCTTCCCATGGTGGTCGACTTCTGCGTGGGGGCCGAACCGTATCATCCGTACTTTATCGAGGAAGCGACATAGATCTAAGACCTCGACGAACTGGCGCACCTGCGGTCCAAAACGCATATCCCGCTGGCAACCGGCGAGCGGTTGTTTACGAAGTATCGGTTCTCGCAGATCTATGCTCGACTACATCCAGCCGGACGTGGTACACTGCGGCGGAATTTTGGAGCTGAAAAGAATCGCAGCCATCGCCGAGGCATTTCGCATTCAGTTGGCCCCGCACAACCCGCAGAGCATGGTCAGCACGTTGGCCTCGTTACACGTCGATTTTTCAACGCCCAATTTCGCCATTCAAGAGATCAGTAGCAAGCCGTCGCAGTTCTTTGAAGATCTCTTCTACGGCCAAGGCGCGCGGTTTGAAAACGGCTATGCCTTGCCGCCGGATCGCGCTGGCTTGGGTGTGGACCTTGATAAACAGGTGGCCGCCAAGCGTCCCTACGTCCCGGCGAACCGTCCGCGGATGCGGTTTGCCGACGGCGCGGTCACGGATCACTGAAACCGACTCTGTTCAGGTCATTCCGGCAATGGATTCGACGGACGTTCGACTCGGCGAAACCACCTGACTCAGGCGGCTCGGACGGCGGATTTTTGCTGAGCCTTCGGCCACAGGCGGTGTCTCAAGTGGACTTTCGAGTAGCGGATGCCATGCGCGTCGTAGAAGTAGATGACGTTATGGTCCGAGGCCCAAATTGCTCCGAGACGAACACTTCTGGGACCGTGCAGCGAGAATTGCAACCCGCAGTCCCGGCCGCGACGAGTCAGTTGCATTTCCGTCATTCGGAACCGATCTTCGAGCAGGTTTTCTTTTTCGCAGAGCGTGCGATGAATGAATGCTCTTAAATCGCACAGTGAACGGACGTCGTCAGCCGATTGGCACATGCTGGGTCTCAAACCCGGACTATCTTGGTGGTCAAAACTGGCGGTGTGATACCGGCGTGTTGGCTTGGCTTGGTACAAATCGGCCAATTCATCCCGCTGCTTCGTTTTCGCCCGTTCGGGCCGTTTAATCTACCCGTTGTGAGTAACCGTCGAATTCGGCGTAATCTGAATTTTGAGAAAACGGCTGAAGCCAACAGACGGCGACCTTGAGGATTGTGCCGGTTTTGACGCCGTGGATTCTTCAACCCGCGTGACACGGATCGGCGGACCCGCAAGGGAGCGATGCACGACAGCCACTACCAATCGGCACTTAACAATCCCACACCAACTCACTACGATCAAACAGTATAGCGCGCAAACCACTCAAAAAATCGTTTCTCGTGTCGCACCTCGGATTTAAGCGCACTGAGTATCTGGCGAGAGAGGCAACCGCCTTGCGAGTTCGAACATTTCACCTTCGACCTTTCAGATTTCCGGCACCGATCGTCGGCTTGTTGCTGGGGGTCACAATCGGTCTGGGCGAGGAACCTGTGGCTGAGCGGGATTTCGCCGTGACGTCATCGCTTCTGAAGCAGTTCTGTTTCGAGTGCCACGCAGACCAGCACGCGGAAGCAAAGATCAATCTTAAGCGAATGACGTCTGGGGCCCCCTTCGCAACGGGCTTCAATACCTGGAAGAAGGTCGTCGACAGGCTCGCCCAGAGGAAGATGCCTCCGCAGGATGCGCGGCAACCGAGTGATTCGCAGCGCCGGCAGTTGATTTCCAAAATCCGCGAGCAACTTCAGATTGTCGCGAAACAACATGCCGAAGATCCCGGTCAAGTCATCATGCGGCGGCTCACGCGAGCTGAGTACGCTTATACGTTGCAGGACCTCACTGGGTTCGATTTGAAGCTGGAACACGACTTTCTCAGCGATGCCGTGGGGGGTGAAGGATTTACGAATGTGGGCCTCGTCCAGTTCGTTCAGGACTCGACTCTCGAGCGCTATCTCGAAGCTGCGAAGAAGGTCGCTGCACACGCGGTCATCGGAGCGGGGCCACTGCAGTTCTTTCGGGATCCGGGCAAGACTGGCTTCGAGCTTTCTGCGATCAGCAGGATTCAGGAAATCTATCGCCAGCACGGGTTCAGAACGGGTGCCGGAGAAGGTGGCGAAGCGTTTGGCCTCGATCGCTATCCTCGTGCTTTCTATACGGCCTGGCGTTTCCAGCACCGCCAGAAGCTGGGTTTGGGCAACGTTACCCTTGCAGCGCTCGCCGCCGATGAGGGGCTTGAGTCTCGCTTTGCCGAGTACATCTGGTCGGTCTTGACACGACGAACGTCTTCATCACCCACGTCGGAAATCGTGGCACGCTGGCGTCTGCTACCCGTGCCTGGCGGAGACCACAAACAGTTGGCAACAGATGTCCGCGCACAGTGCGAGGGCCTTTACCAGCTTTTGCACCGTTGGCACAACACACTCGGGCAGAATGCCGACGACAAAGAGCAAGCCTTTCTACTAACTGCGGATTCATTCGAAGTTGCCCAAGTCAAACCGTTTGTGATGAACCTCAATAATTGGCCGGACGGTGCCTCGCAGGTGATCGTGCATGTGTTCGTCGAGATTGTGCAAGGGGGTGGCAAGCAGAATCCCGTTGTGATTTGGCATAAACCGGCCATCCAATTCCGGCGGAAAGACCTGCGTCTGGAGGTTCCGCGGCCGCTGAACATGGTCCTGTCCAGGAAAAGCGCAGATCGACTTGCATTCGGGACGCATCCCAAAGGCGGGACCGTCGGCCGGGGTGACTTTGTGACAACCGGGGCGGTCTCGCAAACGTTTGATCTGCCGATTCCCGCAGGCGCGAATTCCGCGCTGTTGACCGTTGAAGCCAAACTCGACGTTGAGTACGGAGACGATTGCATCGTTCGTTGCACCATCTCGGAAACGAAGGACGCCCTGCAGGGAAAGACGGTCAGCGGACTACTCGCGAATCCGGATGGCTCGACCTTCAAGGCGTGGGTGCCGGGTGTGCTCGAGTTCGCCCGGCTGCTCCCTCAGGTTTCGCACAGGGAACCGGCACCTTCGGACCGGGATCCGATCCCGCCGCCGTTCGACAATTCCTACAACAATCCCGAACGCAACGACTATCATTACAAAATCAAATACCACCGCGACGACCAATTTCTGGTCGACAGGATTCTGGACGACGCCATGCGCGAACGGCTCGATCAGGCATGGACCGACCTGTGGGCCTCGTTCGAGTATCACGACGCGTTCTTGAGGTTCGTGATCGACAAGTATAAATTGGACATGGCTGGTCGTGGCATTGCAGAACGGGATCTGTCCTGGATCGAGACTCTTCCGGCTGAGCCTCGGAAGTACGTGCGGGACCTGCACCGCGGCTATGACTCAGTCCACAAAGCGCTCGAAGCCGCACAGTCGGGCCATGTCGAAGATGTCATTCGATTCACGAGCTATGCATGGCGGCGGACCTTGACTGAGACTGAACAGGCTCGAATGCGTTCGTATTACGAGGAACTGCGGAAGCGATCCCAGCTTGGTCATCCGAAAGCTATTCGCACTCTGTTGGCGCGCGCGCTCGTCGCCCCCGACTTCCTCTTCCGTACCGAAAGATCGAGACCGGATGGTAAGACCCCTGACTCACCGCTTTCCCAGTGGGAACTGGCAAGCCGCCTGAGCTACTTCCTGTGGTCGTCGCTGCCGGACGCCCAGCTCAGGCGCGCCGCACAGGCCGGTGAGTTGGACGACCCGAAACAGCTCGCTCGCCAGGCCCGGCGGATGCTTCGCGACCGAAAATCCAGACGGCTGGCGAAAGAGTTCTTCGGCCAGTGGTTTGGATTTTACCAGTTTGACGGCTACCGAGGCACCGACCCCCAACGCTTCCCGCAATTTACGGACAGTTTGAAGACGGCCATGCACGACGAGGCGGTCTCGTTCTTCGAGTACATTGTTCGCAACGACCGTCCGGCACGCGAAATCCTGTTCGCCGATTACACCTTCTTGAACCGTGAACTCGCCGAACACTATGGGATCGAGAACGCTGTTTCTTCGACCACAATTCCCCAGCGTGTTGAGGGTGTGCTTCGTTTTCATCGCGGCGGACTGTTCGGGCTGGGTGCCGTGCTAACGGTGACGTCGGCACCCATGCGGACGAGTCCTGTCAAACGCGGCGACTGGATTTTGCGTCGGGTGCTGGGGACGCCGGTTCCTCCACCGCCTGCCGACGCCGGTTCGATTCCGGCTGACGACGTACTCTCTGACGGCCTGACCGTGCGTCAGCGGCTTGAGGATCACCGACGCGACCCGTCGTGCGCAAACTGTCATTCCCGAATCGACCCGCTGGGGTTCACTCTGGAACACTACGATGCGATCGGCCGCTGGAGAGCGACGTACCGAGACGGTCAGCCGATCGACGCTTCCGGCAAGACGAACGATGGCAAGGTGATCTCTGGACCGCGGGGATTGCGTGACTACTTGGCGAGCCACCAGGAGTTGTTTCAGCGGACTTTGTCGACAAAGCTTCTGGGCTACGCTTTGGGGCGGCGTGTCTCGGTTTCCGAGGAGATTCTGATCGAGCAATTGATGTCGGAACAACAGGGCGACGGTCGATTCTCACACCTGGTGGAACGGATTGTCGCGAGCAAGCAATTCCGCTATCATCGCGGTAACGCCAATTGGCAGCCAAAAACAGGCATTGGGGGCGAGAAGAAACAATGAACACGACGGCCGAGCAATCTCGTGGCACACAGTCGCTCTCGCGTCGTAGTTTCCTGCGAGGTGCCGGGTTCACGCTGGCACTGCCGTGGCTGGAATCGCTCCCGTTGCGAGCCGAGGAGTCTGGAAAACTTGTCACGCCTCCCTCGCACAAGCCGCCTGTCCGGTTCGCGTGCATCTACTTTTCCAACGGCGTCGAGCCGATTCACTGGTGGGCGAAGGGCAGCGGTGCGTCCATGGAACTCGGCCCTGGCCTCGAGCCGCTGGAGCCCTTCCGCGAGGACATGGTCTTCATCCGCGGCCTGTTCAACGCCCAGGCCGTTGCCAACACGAGTCCCCATCTCGGCAGGATGCCCAATCTGTTGTCCGGGGCCTGGGTCAGCCTCGATCAGAACGACATTCGCGTGGGAAAGACGATGGATCAGGTCCTCGCGCAGCAGATCGGCAAACGGACGGCCTTGCCGAGCCTCGTGCTGGGAATCGAGCCCACCGAACTGCGTCTGGAAGACGGTCTGTCGATGATCTACGGCTCGTGCATTTCCTGGGCGTCGGCGACCAGGCCAGCCACCAAGGAGATTTATCCGGCGCGGACGTTCGATCTGCTGGTCGGCGATGGAAAGGGACGCCGTCTCGACCGCAGCATTCTCGATCAGGTCCTCGAAGACGCGCGGCGTCTGCGGATTCAGATCGCCCGCAGCGACCGCCGCAAGCTCGACGAATACCTGGAGTCGATCGACGACATCGAGAAGCGGATCGATCGGGCGTCCGAAGACGGGCGTCTTGAAGGCTGGAAACCAACTCTGACCGAACCAAACATGCCGCGCCCGAAAGACGATCTGCCACAAGACGTGCCCGAGCACATGACGTTGATGCTGGACCTGATCGTGCTGGCGTTTCGCCTGGACAAGACTCGCATTGCAACCTGCATGCTCAACAACGACCTGTCACAAATGAACTTCGGATTCCTGGCTGGCGTGAAGGGCAGCCTGCACTTGGACCTCACACACAACGGCCGCGACCCAGAATTGGAGGCCATGTACCTGAAGACGAACCAGTTCCACGTTCAGCAATTCGCCTATCTCATCAAACGGCTGAAGGAAATCGACGAAGGCGGACAATCGCTTCTCGACAACTCATTGCTGTTGCTGTGCTCGAACTTGCTTGACGGCGACCGCCACCAGGCCGATCAGATGCCCATGATCCTTGCCGGGCGGGGTGGCGGTTCTCTCAAACCCGGGCGCGTGCTGGACTATCTCGAACGAGGCGATGACAACCGCCGCGCATGCAGCCTGTACCTGACGTTGATGGATCGAATGGGTGTGCATCTCGACCGGTTCGGAGACGCCGATCGACATCTGGCCGGCATTTAACCGCGTTCCCAGCAGGAAACGAGTTGCCGCAACGCCAGCCCTTCGTGACACTGCGGTGCCGTAGAGTGAAAAACTCGAACGGCGGCGATGTCCATTGGCAATCTGGTGTTGCCCAACCCGGCGGAGCCGGAATCAAACAGTGAATGTCACAAAGATAATTTTGGTTAAGCTGCCAAGAGATTGAGGGAGAGACGGGGAAAGCGGCTGTGTTCATTTTCAAGTCTTTCGTCACGTGGTTTAGGCGTTCCAGTGGGCGTTTGTTTTGACCGTCGTGTTGAGTATGACGAGGAGTTTCCTCATGCAGGCCACGAGGATGACTTTGGGGAGTTTGCCTTGAGCTTCCAGTCGGTCGGCAAACGCGCGAATCA
>Ga0310123_10003926_pt1 | contig 11364 bp, 12 predicted proteins | sample CB6_AW_1057_MG_FD_203505 | JGI IMG/M metagenome (GOLD analysis project Ga0310123, IMG submission 203505) | Marine microbial communities from Western Arctic Ocean, Canada - CB6_AW_1057 | ecosystem: Environmental > Aquatic > Marine > Oceanic | place: Canada: Western Arctic Ocean | collected... | reverse complement strand
CTGAAAGGCGGGCGCGCCCACCTTTCAGCACACGCAACCCTCGAATCCCTTAATTCTCTCTGGTAGACTACTGGAAATCAAAATTCCTATCAGTAAGCGCGCAAACAGACCCACACTGTAAAATCGCGAAACTATCCGCACTTGCGAGGGAGTTATATATGGAGTCCCGGCGAGGCGAAGGGCGGGGGTAGAGGTTCAAACCTCCAGCCGCGACGGGTCCCATGGTGTTCGCAGCGGCTAGTCAATCGCATGTAACATCTCCGTGTCGCCAAGACCACGCCGCTTTTTCTCTGCCTGGCATCTTTCCACAAAGTCAGTGAACATCCGCAAGCGCTCCTGGACCGTTTTAGGATCACTCTTCTTGACCTGCTGTTCCTCCTGGGCTCTTTTCTCATAGGCTTGGAATGCTTTCGGTAGTGCCCATGTCCGCTTCCTACCCGAGCGAGACCGGTGAGAGAAGGGGGATACCATGAGGAGTCCCGTCTGACAAAGGGTTACGGATAGGGGATAAAACGTCAGTTCAACGCAAGTCCCAGACACAGTGCAGCAGCCCAAAAACGTGTCGCTCCACATTGCCGGCAGGTGACCGTGGCGGTTGATCTCGGGCTGCTTTTCCGGGTCCGGCGTAGCAATGGACTGGAGAGCTGGATGTTGAAAAGTAATCGACCCTCCGGACACGGCTTCGTTTCCCTACAAACCGTTCGTCGATATTACCTCTCTGCCCGCGCGGGTCGTTAAGGCGGCTAGAGTCTCCGCGTCAATGTTTTCCGACGTAAAATGTGCACTTCCGTCGGCACGCAGGAAATGACAGCCACCCGGATGATAACTGGAGAGCGAGTCGCCGGGGTCGCAGATTCAACGCTGCGCCTCCCAAATCGTTCCGTTCCCGCGGCCGACCGGCGGTTGAAGGCGACGGTGGTCCGTCACCTGTGGAAAGCTGACGCTAAACCCGAAAGGTCTGCTGTCTATGGAGCCGACTCGGAGAAGAGAAGAACAGGACCGAAAGAACAACGGGAAAGAACAACGGGAAAGAACAACACGAAGAACAGCAACAGAACAACACAGAACAACACCAAGGTCTGACGCGCCAACTGATCCAGCCAGCCCGTGTTTGGCTGCGTTTGTGACCATCACCAAAGCAGAATACGGTGAGTTGCTTGCGCGCACATGTGGGCGTGTCCTGGCTAGTTGAAAATGGGGGGTTGATATGTTGATTTGGCACTGCCAGGCGACGCATTTTTGTGCACTAAATCACAGTGACGTCGGCATTGATCTGTTATTTATAGGCGAGGCGAAGCACTAAAAACCAGCATTTCCGGGCGACAGAAAAATGTGAAGAACCCTGAATTCACGTAACCCCACATTTTCAACTGGCCAGGTGTGTCCTCGGTCAGTTGGGCGACAAACCCGACACAGGTTGGCGCGGTGCCGTTGCGCGTGGCGGAAATGGACCGCCGTACGGAAGAAATCTGGAATTCGTGCCTTTGGACGCCCGCTGCCTATCCTCTCAGGCAAGTGCCCGCAGGCGCATCGACCGCAGGTTTAGAAGTAACGAAACTTTTACAACAACGTGCTCGAAAGCGGGCCGTAAACACTTCTTAACGTCACACGAAGTGTGATTAGCGCTTGCCACGGTTCGACGACGGAAACAAGCGGGGCCCCCAACATAACATCAAATCAGCGATTGACTTTGAACTTTACAGCGTGAACACCTCTCCTGTTTGAACACCCACTAATCAAGGCACGCAGTGAATCTCTGAGGCGCGGAGCAGTGCGCCACCGAATGTACTTGGCGAACTGCCGTTTCTACCGTCGGTCGTGCACCCCGACGGCAGTTAAAGGAGCGCCAGTTCTTGCGACAGTCGTGAGCCCACCGAGACCCCCGCGTCGATGCAGCTGTCCTCAATTCGATTGCGCGACCCAGGGAAACTGGAGGACACGGCGAATCAGAACGATTCCTACACAGAAGTGCGCAAGCATGTTCCGTTTCCTCAGAGGTCGTGTTCACCGATGCGAGTTGGGACTGAAACAAAACCGCAGCGGTCGATGCAACCTCGGCGAGTTTCAGTGACGGCAAATTGCAATCGGTCGGGGCGACCGACGCAGGTTAGCGGCGGCAACGATTCGCCTGCTGGGCTGGAATCAAAAAAGGGTCCTTTGATGACATTCCGAAGAACCGGTCGAGTTGTTCGGAATCTGATAGCTGTTTTGTACCAGCCGGGTTTGCCGTGCCGTATCCCTCGCCGAGGCTGTGCAACTGAGCATCGAACCAGGGCCATTACGTCGAGATCCTCTCAAGACCGTCGACTCGTCACGGACTGGTTAGTGGAGGCAATACCGGTGCCGATGTCGGTTGGCCCAGTTCCTTGAGCATCCGAAATAAATCGCTTTCCGTGGACAAAATTAAGCGTGTATCTCCGTCGAGTGTCTCTTTCAAGACCTCCAGCCGCCGCAAGAACTCGTAAAACTCGGGGGACCGGCCATAGGCTTCGGCGGTCAACTGGATCACCTGCGCATCGGCCACGCCGCGAATCTCCGCGGCCTTCTGCAACATTTCGCCTTCGATTTGATCAAGCTGCTTCTGCGTTTGACCGAGGATGCGGTTCTTCTCCTCTTGGGCCTCCGAATCATACAACTTCGCGATCCGCGATCGCTCCGAGATCATGCGATCGTAGACGGTCGCGCGGACCGAGGCAACATAATTGACTCGTTTGATACGGACCTTGACCAGTTCCATTCCGTATTCGTTCAAATCGACGGCGTGGAGGATTTCATTTTCGACGTCATCCCGCCCCCTTCCCGCAACCTGGTCGGCTTCGGTGCGTTCCAGTTCTTCGGTCTCGTAGATGAGTTCATCGTTGGACTTGCGGACGACATCGATCAGGTTGTGGCGTGCGACAACGTCGCGCACAGCCGAATCAACCAGATCGTCGAGGATTTTTTGTCCGCGTTCTTCGTTCCGGACCTTCAAAAAGAAAGTCATCAGATCATGGATACGCCAGCGTGCCCAGACGTCAATATCGATTCGTTTCTTGTCTTTTGTTTGCATGCTCTCCGGCGCCCCGTCCCAGGGAAGCAACCGTTTTTCCAGGTAGTATGCTTCCTGAATGAAAGGGGCCTTGAAGTGCAATCCTGCCTCTCGAACATCGTCGACGGGCTTACCGAACTGTGTAACGATGACTTGTTTCCCTTCCTCAACGACGTATGCGCTCGAGTTCAGAACGAATCCGGCAATTCCGAGGATCATCACGAGAACGGCAGCGGTAATTCTTGTCTTCATCGCCCACCTCCACTCTCGACGCTGGGCAGAGGAGTACCCTGATCGAGATTTAGCAGAGGCAGCACACCACGTATTGACTCGTCAATGATTGTCTTGCCACCTGCCTGGGAAAGGATTTCTTCCATGGCCTCTAAATAAAGCCGTTTACGGGTCACATCGCGCGCCTTCTCGTATTCGGCTAACTGGGAGAGAAATGCATTAATCTTTCCTTTCGTTTCGAGTATGACACGATTCCGATATCCTTCGGCCTCGGCGATCGCCTTGTCCTTCGCTCCGCGTGCGGCCGGGATCTTGCTGTTCCGCTCGCCCAGCGCTTCGTTGACCACCTGTTCCTTCTTCTGCCGGGCGCGGTTGACCGCCTGGAAGGCGTCCTGAACCTTTTCTGTGGGTGGTGAGGTCGTCTGCAGCTTGACCGTGATGATGTCTACACCCGCCTCGAAGCCGTCCAGTTCCTCCTGGATCAGCTGCTCTGCCTCCGCGGCAAGCTGTTCTCGGCCGATCGTCAGCACGTAGTCGATGCTCGAATCACCAACGAGTTTTCGCATCACGGACTCGGCAACATCGCTAATCGTGTCCGGCACCGCCACGTTCACATCGGAAGTTGTCCCGCTGGGCAAGCTTCTTCTGTCGATCCTCTCGGTGCTGCCGATTTTGAAAAGAAAGTCCATCGGGTCCTTGACGCGGTACTGCACAATCCACTCGACGTGTCCCAGATTCAGATCCCCAGTTAGCATCTCGGCCACTGCAAGATCTTCGGCAGTCTCCGGGGCGTAGAGTGTATTGCGACCCGCCTGCGACGTTTCAAAACCAAACTCTAGGGACTGGATGCGCTGTACAGGGACCTTGTAGACCGTATCGATCGGCCAGGGCATTTTCACGTGAAGGCCCGGAGGAACCGTGGCCACCTTCCTGCCAAACCTGAGTACTACGCCTTCGTCGCTCGCGTCGACGCGATAAAGTGTCGACCAGCCGACGAGCAGTACGACGACGACTGGAATTCCGATCAGTGCGAGTCGAATCCCCTTGTGTATCTGATCCCAGGGGATGTCGTGGGAGTCAAAAGGACGGCCTTGGCGGCCGCCAAAGTCATTGGGTGAAGACATCAGTCGTAGGCCTTATACGTGATTGTGCGACTTTCGTATTCGACAAGCACCCGGCATGGACCAACAAGTGATGCGGCGAAGCAATGAAGGTCAGATGCTCGCGTCAAATCGCAGTCAGTTATTTCTTCGCGGTGTCCGCCGGTTGCTTGGTTTCTGTTTTTTCTGGCTTTATGTAGTCGCCGATGACGGTTTTAAGCGGGCAGACTGAGAATGCCGGACATTTCTTACAGCTGGCTGCTATGGCGATTGGGCATAAGGTCATCGCACTTCTCCTTCTATCGCCGTTTGAGCATCGGACAGAGCGTGACGCGGCTCTTGAACATCATTGTAAATGGGTCGGGGCGGAGGTGTAAATGAATTCAATTCGACTCAGAACATCCTAAAACGATTCGGGCAGCCTCGTCGACCCGCCGCATGTCGGTTGGGACGCTGAACCGATCCTGCCAATCCAATAGCACGCGTTCTCGAGGCCGCGCATCGCTGTCCGTCATCGCCCTGGAACGGATCTGCGTCATTTCAAGTCACGTGCCAGTTTTTGGAAGGAGAACTCACAATTCTCAGTATAGGCGATTGGCAGCGCTGACTCCATCGCTGGTAGTGTCCTAATTGTGTGTTGCTGGGTTCAAAACCGTGTCGAACAGCTCATCAAAGATCCAGAGGTGACCGGTCAGTTTCGCCATTATCGCGTCAGTTGGGCGTTTTCGCCCGGACTATGCTGAAAAGGGCCGCTCGATGCTGCATTCATCGATCGCGGCGAAAGCCGTCCCGGTGCTTGGAACACTTGGGCAGCTTATTTATTGTGATCGATTCAGAAGGACCGTCAAGCTGCCCGTGTCCGCCGGCGTCGAGTTCGGGGAGAATTCCCGAATGACACACAACCCCTACGAACCGCCCGCAGCAAACGACATCGAACCGGTGCAGCAACGGAAACTTCTACGGCTGCGGTTCATTCCCATGGTGGCATCACTGTTTTACGGCGCGTCGGCTCTTACTTCATCGGCTATAGCGGCAGTCAATTTCCTTTCTGTGCTGTGGGCTAATCCAACCGAATCGACGGGGTTGGGTTATTACATGATGGGTGTGGGGTTGTATGCCACATGAGGCATGTCTGGAATTCTTGCCGCAATCTACTGGATACAGTGGCGGTGACTGGCGGCGATAGTCGCGCACTTGATTAGCTTCGCCATTGCAGTACTCACGGCATTTGCCCCATGACGTTCTCAAACTGGCTACTTCATGCGCCGATGTTTTGCTGCCACGGTCCTCCCCGCCGTTCTTTGAAATGTGGCCCCACGGACAGGATTGACGGCATGGCGAAGCCGGCCGGGAAGAACCTATCCACCCGATGAGCAGACCTATCCATGGCTGTTCCAAATTGGGTCAATATACTACACGGGTTCTGACAGCGAGCTCAAGTAGTCAAAGATGGCTTGCATCTTCGGGTTGACGTACTCTTCGGTCGGCTGCGAGACGGGACCATCCTCCCATTCCTTCCACCTTTGCGTCGCGGCATCGTAGAATTCGACAAACCTAGACGCCGACGTTAGCATGTACGCTCTGAATCCGAGAGTTGTGGTGTGTTCGGAGAGGATCAGACCTCGCTTTATCTTGAGCTGCCACATCTCTTCGCCACCGATCGATCACCCAACGGGCTTCCTCCTGGCTCAAGAACAATTCCCGGTTCAACAGTTCGTCACGTAGCTTGCCGCCCGCCGACTCGACGTAGCCAATTTCCCAAGGGCTGCCTTTGGCGATGAACAGCGTCTTTACATCAGATCGTGCTAGCCAGCGACGAACTGTCTTGGCCACGAACTCCGGACCGTTGTCACTGCGAACGTGTCGTGGCGCACCTCGGACAGAGAACAGGTATTGCAGAATGCCGACTACGTCCTGGGCTGTGAACGAATGTGTGACCTCGATCGCCAGGCATTCACGCGTGGTCTCGTCGATCACAGCCAGAAGTTTCAGTCGACGACCGTCATCAGTTCGGTCGGACAAGAAGTCGTACGACCAGACGTGGTCCTTATGCTCTGCCCGACGACGTACACAGCTATTCTCGCTACCACCGGAAAAACGTCGTCTACGATGCTGTTTTCTCGGGACTTGCATATTTTCTCGCTTCCAGAGACGATGAACACGCTTGTGGTTTACCTGCCAATCACGCGGGACCAGCAGCCGATCAATGCGATCGGCTCCGCAGCGTGGACGTCGCCTGGCCAAAGCACGCATTTCACGAAGTCAACGTGGTTCATCATTCACTCGGCGCGACTGGTACCGCTGAGTACTGCGGGGTTGATCGAGGACACGACATGCTCGACGCTCCGACACCTTTTGTGGCCCCAAACGACGACGTAACTCTTTGATCGTTCGCCGTCGACGTTCGGGGCTTATCAGTTTCCCTTCGCGGCTTCCTTGAGGATCTCCATGTCCAGCGCCTGCTCGGCGACCATCTTTTTCAGCCGGGCATTCTCTTTCTCGAGAGCCTTAAGTTGCTTGGCCATCGCTGGCTGCATACCGCCAACCTTCTGCCTCCTGCGGTCATAGGTCTGCTCAGCGATTTCAAGCTGCTTGCAGACCTCAGGCACCTTTGCGCCCTTGCCAAGCAGCACATCCGCACGACGCAGCTTCGCAATGACCTGATCTACTGTGTGTCGTTTCTGACGCATCTGAAAGAATCCTTTCCGGGCCTTTGGCCCGACGGGATTCTCTCACTACAACTGGACCAATTTTAGGGGGGAGGTCAACGCAATGAAAAGAACCGGAAAAATAAACGCCTAGCTCCCGCCGAAGACCCCCACGGTGGCGATGAATTGGGTGATAGGGATTGAAATCACTGTCCGTTTTCAGGGGAGAAGATCAGAGTACCCGTCCGACTTCTTAATTGTTTGCCAACAAGCGTTTTTGGCGGGTTGCATCGTGGGTTAACCCACCTCCTGATCATCATCGAATTTCGTTGGTCCTAGAAAATTAACCGTCTCCGGTCGCCGTTGGAGTGAACCGAGCGGTCCCGTCACGGAGGCGGCTAGTCGTTGACCGGCGAGATCTGGATTTGAAAGATCCAGCGAGGAACCGGAGGAGGAATGCTCCTCTTGGTAGAGGTGCAGGGTTCGGGTTGGAAACGCAAAAGAGACACTCAATCGTTTGGCTAACTCCAAGATGTCAACAAATAGGCGGTGTTTTTCCCGCAACTCGACCGCCCAATCAGGGCACTCTAAAAAGCAGTACAGCATGATATTCAATGAGTTGTTACCGAAACCATTGAAGTAGACGTGATAGTAGTCCTTTCGTGTGTAGGGGTGTCGTCGGAGTAACTCACGGATGCCTTCGCAAAAGGCGTCGATTTGTGCTGCCGAGGTGTCGTACTGCACGCCCAGGATCGACTTGATCCGCCGATAGCGGCGACGGCCCATGTTATCCACAATCGCCGTAGTCAGGTTACTATTGGGAACCGTAATTTGGGAATTGTAGAAAGTACGGATTCGGGTACTGCGAAATCCGACCGTTTCCACAGTCCCTTCGACGTCACCAGTCACGATCCAATCACCGATCTCAAACGGTCTGTCCACCAAAACGGTAATGGATCCGAACAGATTACTCATGGCATCTTGTGCTGCTAAAGCTAAGGCCATTCCGCCGATAGCAGTCCCCCCGAGCAACCCCGCCATGGGAAAACTGAGAGTTTGAGCACAGGTAAGAATGCCAATAATGACCACAAAGACCTTCAAAGATTTCGACATCAGAGGAATAATCAGGTCGTCGAATTTGGAATTGGTCTTCAGTGCTTGACGTGCTAAATAAGCGGACAGCAGGTTGATGAGCAGGAATCCTGTCCAGATCCCCGCTACTACCGTAAAACATTTTAGCCCAACCAGCAGGATTGTCGTCATTACGGTTGGCAAATCGACCAGAGTGGTTCCGGTATACCAAATCACTGCTTGTACCAAGAGCCCGACAGGCCGCCAGAGTTTGTGTTCTATTTTGCGTTCTTCTTCGCTTTCCTGGTGTAGAAGGATTATGGAAGTAATTCGTCTGAGGAGGAAACGAGTCAACAGATCTGCCATAAATCCCAGGAAAATTAGTATCAGAAGAAAAATCCATTGATAGGTTGGCAAGAGAAAGTGGACCTGCCGCAGACTGGCTGGAAAGAGTCCGCGCAAACGTTCTTCCGGAGGCTCACTTCCTTCACCTGCTGTCAGTCCAGCGATTTCCTCGCGCTCTTCCCAGCGAGGCCATATTTCGTTGATCGCGTTGACTGTTGATTGACTAAATTGCCATAAACCGTCCTGGTTTCGCGTTAGAAAGATTTGCGACGCATCCTCCAGGTCTTGACTACCCTCCAAGTAATTAGAGAGGAGTGTTTCTCCCAGTTGGTAAGGACTGTCTGTTTCCGGATCCTCTGGAATTGCTTCGAAATCGATCCACCGCATGCGATCAATGGTCGCCTTTATGCGGTACGCTAAAACATCTCCATGACTTTCAGCATCCACTGTGCTCCGGTTGGATAAGTCCAAACATTGGGCTGCTTTTTTCTTGTCGTCTTGATTGATATGCGTAATCAACGACTGGATGGTCGCGCGTGGTGAAGCGAGCATTTTTAGCTGCTCGGGATCTATCTCAGATTGTGTTGTTTCGGCAGTCGATGCCTGTTCGTCCTCCTTATCAGCTTCCGCCAGGGCAATACTGGTGAAACAGAGCGACGCTGTTAGACAAATAGTGAAATGCAGCGAACGATACAAAAGATGGATTCGTCGCTGAAGTTGCCAATGATGGATTGCAGTTAAGGATCTTGAAAATGTAGTGACCACAAGCCTTTCTCCTGAAATCAAGGGGTTGTTTTCCGTGGAAGTGTGGCAGAGATCGGAAGATAAGGGAAGATCGTTTGACAAGTGATACCAGCGGACATTGAAGCGATTTGACACCCATTCGAAAGAATCCAACCCCAAGACAAACGTTAGAAATGTGGTGCGCGCATTTGTTCCAAGCATTCACAAATCCTTCTTGACGTCGAGTTCGTCGAAAAAATATTTGTTTGGAAGCCAATCTCACTGTGGGTACATGATCGTACTTATTTCCATTCTCCATGGCTGGCAATGTTGTCTGTGGTCAGCACTTGTCAGATCATTTGTAATAATCCTCATGGAAAGGTGGTAGCTTGCTGCGACCGTTGCGGCAATTAACCTTACTTTTGACGCGATTCGTTCATGATCATGTAAGGTTGTCTCTTGACACGCTGCTACGCCATCTGGACCTAGAGGTTGTTCCACGCAAACAAAAAAGGTAGGCGAGCAATGGCATCGTTATTCAGACGAGGTGGTGAGAAGACCAAGGTCCACTATTACGCATCGTATATCGGCCGCAACAGTAAACAATCGACAAAATGCACATTCACAACGGACAAGGTGATGGCAGAATGCATCGCACGCAAGTACGAAGGCAATGCGGCTCTGTGGCGGGACGGGGGGCACAGCTGATTTCAGTACTCGTGAAGTACGCCACGAACAGAGTGTTGTCGTCGGTTGGGAAAGGTGGCCGATCTTGCATTTCGACCGCGAACGGACGAACCAATCGGTTCGAGAAGTATGCCCGCGCACAATGCAAACAGGGCTGCCGTTCGCCATCCGGCGCGAATCCGGCGCGAAAAACTCGAAATCAGCCAGCCATACCTCTCGATAATGGCGCAGCCGGTCCACGTCAGACTTCCCCTTGCCACTGCTTCAGAATCGGATACTCTAACGAGTCAATGAACCGATCCTCGAAACACAGTTTCAGCATTTCGCGGAAAATCATTTCGGGCCATTTGGGGTTGGGTATGCTCCCGGTTGCCTCAATAGCCTCGTACGTTCCGTCCGCTACGTTGGCCTGCACGCGCACCCATTTCTGCATTGCCATTTTGGCGGCCCGCAGCGTAGACAGGTGCCAGTTATAGCGTCGGTCATCCGTGTCTCGGGCACCATTACCGGCAAGCTCATCCGACCCAGCCGCATAGCGGCGACGGTCTTTGTCAGACAGCGACCGATGGAGATTCACCATTAGTTTCGCGATACAAGCTGAATGCATTTTCATCTCAGAGCCCTCCGTGAGTTAGAATGAAACGCGCCAGCAGTATACCGTCTCCAAATGAGGAAGTTATTTTTGAACAGATCCGCAGCGTACAATTCTGTTCCATTGGTAACCAGACCCCAGTTATTACTGACAAGGCACAAATTATCAGAGTTCCTCATTGGGAGACTACGAACATGAAATCACCGACCTGTGAGATGCTGGATATTGAATTCCCGCTGGTCACTTTTAGCCACTGCCGGAATGTGGTTGCCGAAGTATCAAAATCCGGAGGTATGGGTGTTCTGGGAGCAGCAGGCTTCAACGCGGAAATGCTCGAAACGGAGCTAAAGTGGATAAACGATCACATGGATTCAAGAAAATCCAACCGAGCAGTAATTTATGAATTCATGCAGGACTTCATAGCGGCTTACCAACGCCGTTGATGAATGAGGTCGAACTGGTAAGAAGCTTCCTGAGGTGTCACAGCTTCCCATGAATTCCAAATTGCACAGCTTCAAGTGGTTACTTCTATTTGATACAGCGTTACTCGGTTGCTGCTGGTCACTGTATCTTCGGGGAAGCCATACGCCGGCCGTTTCCATCTTAGGGGCTACGATTGGGCTCGTCATTTGGCAGATCGTGCTCGCCGTGCGCCGCCCGCGCGATCCCACTTGTTTTCAAATCGAATGGAACATCAGACGGCAACACTATCTACAGGCGTTCATTCAAGCGTGCCACTTCGTCTATTGGGGCTGCTATTGGGAAGAGGTCAGAGTGTGGACTCTGCTGATTATCGCCCAGTTGTTGTTCGCCTATCCACTTGACGCCCTTCTGACTTGGTCCCGAGGGAACAAGTGGCGTTTCGGATTCGGCCCCTGTCCAGTCGTTCTGAGCATCAATCTATTTCTCTGGTTTCGGGAGGAATACTTTTATTTGCAA
>Ga0310123_10003925_pt1 | contig 11366 bp, 6 predicted proteins | sample CB6_AW_1057_MG_FD_203505 | JGI IMG/M metagenome (GOLD analysis project Ga0310123, IMG submission 203505) | Marine microbial communities from Western Arctic Ocean, Canada - CB6_AW_1057 | ecosystem: Environmental > Aquatic > Marine > Oceanic | place: Canada: Western Arctic Ocean | collected... | reverse complement strand
CGCGCCCACTCCCCCGGCCTTGGCGGTGGCGGCCGTGTCCGGATCGACCACATACAGTACGGCGGCCTGCGGCAGATCCCGCTCAACGAATAGACGCAGGATTTCGGTGCCGTCGCCCGGCGAGCCGCCACCCGTGTTGTCGCCCTGGTCGGCCAGAATGATCGGATAGCGATCTGCCGCTTCGCCCTGTTCCAAAGCCGACGCGGGCGACAGAGGTTTTCGCTGCCAGGTTTCACGCCGATCCCAAATCCAATGAGCCAACTCATCCGCGAGCTGTTGCGCCAGCTCCGCGTCGTTGTCTGTCACGATGATAGTCGAGGCGCCTACCAGCGGGTTGTCGATCCACTGATAACCAACGCCAATACTCGCCGCCAGCACCTCTGGCCGTTGGTCCAGCAACGTTAACTGGGCGACCGCTTCCGACATGGGTGGCTCGGTATCGATCATCTTGGGCGCGGCCCACAGCAGGGGCAGGGAGCGCAGGGCCATGGTAGGTCGTACCTCGCCAGCTATTGTTCGCGCCAACAGGCGCGTCGCTTCGCGCGCGCGCTGGGCCATGTCGACGTGGGGATAGGTCCGCTCAATGATCAGCGTGTCGGCATTGTCGACCATCTGACGCGAGATGTTGCTGTGTAAATCATGGACGGCCATAATGGGACAGTCAGGACCGACTTCGTTGCGGATTCTCCGCAAGATCTCGCCGTCGGCATCGTCGATTCCGTCGGCGGCGAAAGAGCCATGCAAGCTCAGGAGCACACCGTCAACCGGTCCAGCGTCGCGAAGGTGTCCCAGCAGTTCTGCAGTGAGCGTCTCAAATGTTTCTCCGCTAGGTGGCCCTCCGGAAGTCGCTTTGGCCCAGGAAAGCGGCACCAAGTGCATCTCGCACTCGCGAACGCCTTTCACGAAACCGTCCACGATGGTGTTCGCATCTCCCAGGCTTGCCAAGTCTTCGCCACGGACCGTTCGACCCGCGAAATCTTCTAGCGTTGTCGGATCGGAAATAAACGAGGAAGTTTCGTGCTCGACTCCGCCGACAGCGACACGCCATGACATGTGTTTCTCCCTTTCGACTTGGGTCCCGGTCGCTCGGTTGCAGTGCAACTCATACTATTACTTAAGCCAATAAATGCGGTAGAAGAGTTCTTCTGTGGACAGCGAGTCCTTTCACGTGTGGCCACAGACCTTTAAAAATTTCCTGCACAATCTCCAGTTCAGCCGCCGCCGGATGGCCCACCCACAACGTCATTGTAAGGGTCAGAACCGCAAGGTGCACACTCGTCTGTCTATCATCCAGTTGAAATGGCGTGTGCGACCGGTCCATCTCCAAGTCAAGCTTATCAGGAGAATAGTTCGCGAACCGGCTGACCTTCGGATAGGCGATACGGTCGTCCACTCGCGTCGTGAATCTTGGTGGCCGGGTCCACGCCAAATCGGTCGAAGACGGTGGCGGCTAGATCTGCCGGTGTCACTAGATCACCGTCGACAAAGGCCCCCAATTTGTCACTGGCTCCGTACACGTAGCCACCTTTAATTCCGCCACCCGCGAGCACAGCGGTGTAGCAGTCGGGCCAGTGATCACGTCCGGCATCCTTGTTGATCCGGGGCGAACGACCGAACTCGCCCACGGCCACAATCAGTGTCGTGTCGAGCAGACCGCGCTCGTCCAGGTCTTCGATCAGCGCCGCGAATCCCTGATCCGCCGCTGGCAACAGGTGTTCCTTGTGGTCGCGGAAATTATTCCAGTGGGTGTCCCAGTTCATGCCTTGCGTCAAGTAATCGTTCACGTTGATAAAGGGCACACCCGCCTCGACCATCCGGCGGGCCATCAGCAGGTTGAGTCCCCGCAAATTATTGGCGTACGCGTAACCCGGCCTGTTAATTGAGTTTTTTCCCTGGAAAGGTTCGACCGCCGGCCCGTAACCGTAACGGTTGCGTGTCGCGTCCGTTTCCTGACGGATGTCGAGAGCTTCACGTACGGTGTCTGAGGCGAGCAGATCAAACGCTCTCTGATAAAACACATCCATGGACGGAGCGTTGCCAGGCCATGTGGCCTCGCTGTTCAACTTTCGACGAAGCTGATCTTGTCCGTACAAACGCTTCCGTGTCAAACCCTCCCGCAAATGAGGCAGGCTGGCCGAAAACGTTAGTTTTTCGGGGTCACCCTCTACTACGAGCGGTTGGAATCTTTCCCCCAGGAATCCGGCGAATTGCGCTGGATATTCCTGATGGTGCATCATCACAAACGGCAGCAACGCGTGCGGGACAAGAATCGGTTGATCTTGCCAGGCATAACTGAGGCTGGCACCAATGCAGGGAAAGCTGTCACGCGGCTTGCCCTCAAGACGTTGGCCGGCCACAGGATCACGACCCGTCAAAGTGATATAGCCCGCCTCATTATGAGGTTGAAGAGAATGATGCATGCTGCGCACCAGCGCTACCTTATGCATGATCCGCGCAGTGTGCGGAAGATATTCACAGATGCGCAGGCCGGGCACCGAGGTGGCAATGGACTTGAACTCGCCGCGCACTTCAGGCGGTGCGTCGGGTTTCATGTCAAAGGTGTCAATGTGGCTGGGTCCGCCGTAATAGAAAATAAAGATGCAAGAACGAATCTTGCTCTCGGGTGGCACTTCACCCGGCGCTTCTGCCTGGGTTGATTGCAGCTGGAGGAACTGAGGAAGACCAACTCCCAACAGACCGAGGCTTCCGATTTGCAGTGCACTGCGCCGGTCAATCAGTTGTGTGAAATCCATCCGGATTTTACCCTCGAACGTCAAATACGAATGCCAAGACCAACCACATTCAGTTTACGTCAAACGAAACGAAATTTCCATGCCAAACCTAACCAAGCCAGGCTTTTTGGAAAACCAAAGTTGATGACGCTCTGAGTTTCGTCTGTAGCACGCTCTGCGGCCAATAGAGTGGCAATGGGTCGCCCGCTTGCACCGTAGTTTTCGGATGACTACGGTCGAGTTTTGTTCAGTTTGTGAACCACTTACATCCCATCCATCCACTGTCGCGAGAGCGCCGACGAACTTACGAAATGTACCTCCAGGGCGCAAGGAGATTGATAATAATCCACCAGGAACAATCTATACCGTATCACGAACTTGTCCAACCCACTTGACCGGTAAATGGACTCCATGCCAAGAGCTTGACGGCTCTCACGCTGCCAGTGGCGCAATGTCGCAAGGTGTCAACGACTGCCGATCCCGAACAATTCGGCAATCAAGTCATGGTCGGTTTGATGGGCGAGTTTGGCCGAACACCGCGCCGTAATTACGATCTTGTTCTGCCGTGGGACCGTCACCCGCCAGCGTGGTGCGGTGCCGAATGCGCTTGTAAGTACCTCGATCCCATGGCCGACCCCGGTGCAGGCAGCAGCGGTTGTCGTACACGAGGAGATCATTTGCCTGCCATGAATGGCGATAGACAAACGGCGATTGCGTCGCCCATTCCAGCAGTTCCTGTAACAAGGCTTTGCCCTTTTCAATCGGCCAGTCGATGCCGCGCGCTGCGTACGACCCAACCGACACCGCCTTCTTTCCGGACTCGGGGATCGTGCGCACTAGAGCCTGGTTGACCGGCCGCGTTTCTTTCAGGAAGGCTTCGCTCATCAAGTTCGGAGCGACTCGCGCCCGCGAGTACGTCAAGCTGTGCTCCACAACCAGACCATCCAGTCTGGCTTTCTTCTCTTCGAGTAGCGTTTCATAGGCAGCACAGAGGCTTGCGAATTCGGTTTCTTCTCCGTCAGGAGGCACAACCTTGGCGACGAGCAGCGAGCCTCGCAAGGGGATGCGTTTGAACGAGTCGTCGGACCGCCAAAGCGTGTTGCCTACGGTATAAAGGCTCCGAGGATCATCTGGCGGAATGATTTCCCCATACTCATCGTTGTTGGAGACGATTTCGATGGGTCCACACCGCTGATGGGATCATTCACCATGGTCATTTCGAGCCTACCAAAGCCTTCGCTGAAGGTAACATGCAGTTCGTCCGTGATGTCCTAATCATGAAAGACGAGCATGACGTGGTTGTACAGCACATCGTGAAGTCGTATGAATGTCTCGTCATCAATAGACGCGGTGATGTCCACGCCGTGAACCTCGGCGCCGATGTGTTTTTCCAGTTTTCGAATTGTGACTGTCACTGCGTTTCCTCAAATATTATAGGTCCGCATTGCTAATTTTTGTTTTAATGTTTTCGGCCACCCGGCCCACGGGGCGGTGGTTAAACTCAGCGAATCGCTCCCCGTCGGTCGTCGTGTTTGGTCTTATGAGGTCGCCCGTTCAGGGAGAAGACCTAGTCGCCATTCTGCGTCACACGCTCGGGGCAAAAGTCCTGACCCTTTTTCTCTCGACCCATGTCATTAGAATTGCCCCAACCAACAACGTGAACACCGATACAGGTTCGGGCACCGACGCGACCAGAGCCGGGCTACTGCCTGGGGAGAGCGTGCCGCCTTGGTTGCTTAGGCTTCCACCGACCGTGCCGCTGCCGCTGATGGTGCCCTCGGCCCCTATAAGTGTGCCATCGCCGGTGTTGAGTTGGTTGTTAATTGCCAGCGTTCCGGTCCCGGTCTTGGTAAGTGTGTTGCCCGTCAGATTCAGTAGATTATTGAACGATAACTTGGAGCCACTGGCGATGTCGACGGTGGTATCGTTGTGTACGTTCACGATGGCTTGAAATTGGTGTGTCCCCTGAACAACGATCGCCGGGTCTAATGGTGTTGGTGCCGTGTTTGCCACAAGGTTAACACTTCCGAGGCCGCCGATCGCATACCTGTTGCTGGTGTTGTCGAATTCAATTCGATTTACGCTTACTGGGTCGTTGGTTACAACCGTCGTGGGACGGCCAATCGCGCCGGCAAATCTGGCTGTGTGGTTGGGATGATTGGGGAACCCCTGACCCAGATCCCAATTCGCTGCCACGTTCCATTCTCCTACGCCGTCGCCATGCCATTCAAAGTGGCTTGGGAAGGCCGGCACTGCGATCTGGAGTTCTTCCGATATAGCGAAAACGTGCAGCAACGTGGTCTGGGCGGGATTAAAAAAGTGGAGCCAAGTATCATCGGTACGAAACGTGCGGCCACACCACGCACTTGCCGGGACCATGTCGTTAGTAGATGGCGATCCCAGATATTCGTTTGCCGTAAAGCCATTAGCAATCGATGCGGCAAGGCCATTGTCCAGTGACCCAGTCCACGCGTCCCCGCCCACTCGGCCCCCAAATTCGTCCCAATCCACGGATTCCAGGATCGAACCGTCCCACATGTCGGTCGAGTCTGTGGCGACGAGTTCCATATCCGAATCCGTATCGGTGTAATTCCTTGTGTTATATACCGGTGCTGTAACGATAACGTTGTCCCGAGCATTCACCGTTTCGGTGGAAGCGACGGCAAACCATGAGACACCTTCGCTGCCGCCAACACCGGCACTGTCTGCCGCTTCTTGGACGAAGCTATTGTAGTTCGCGATGTCACCGGACGTACCATCCCGTGTCGCGTTGGATGAAAAAATCAAATGAAACCGGTCTCCCGGTCCCAACTCTGCGGGGATTGGAATATTTCCGCCGAGGCTAATGAATTCCACACCGTCCACACGACACCTGATGTGCACAACGGAGACAACCGCTAGGAGGACTGCAATGATCGGCGGACCAGAATAAAGTCTCTGGAGGTAATTCATGATAGGTTGTGCCTGGAACTATACAGTGTACCCTAAATTTGCGAGTTTTATCTGGCTGACGAAGGATTTAGTCCGGTCGCCGGGGCGGTCATCACGGGTGGAAAATACGGTATACCACGCAACCAAGGCCCAGCGACCCTGAAATCCGGACATTGCCATATGCGCTGGGCGCCGCGGACGTGATGATCAATGGGTCGCTGGCGCTGATTGACCGCCTGCATGGAGAACCGGGATAGGCGAACAAAAGCACACTTTAGCGTATGTGTACGCATAAATCTGGGAGGTACCCTTTGGTTCAGTCGGGTGTCGAATTGGTCGTACTGTCCTGTCGTCGGTCAGGGCGGGGTCGTGGGCGGCGGTTACCTTGCCGGTACCGGTATTTACGATTCGCTCTTGGTATGGCGTCCCACGATTTCGATTACCGGATCAGGTTCATCACGTAATATCACATGTTCATGCACTGTCATGTAGGATGTTCATGGAGAGCTGAAATTCCGATTCCACCATCGAAAGGAGAAAGAACATGCTGTTTTTCCAACCCAGGCGCAACAGGGCCAATTGTTGCGGACTGTTGATGCGTGTGTTTGTGCTTGGATATGCGGGTATGGTTTTACACCAATGGGTGGCGGAATCGGTGACTGCGGCGGAGAATCTGGTCGAGTTAACCGGGAGGAACTACACCGTCACCGTGGGGAAAGACCTGCGGCTGGCGGTGCATCGCGGAGAGGAACGGTTATGGGAATCGTCGAGCGCCCAACTGCCGCGGATTACGGTCGGCGTTAGTCCGGATGAAACCACTAACCAACTGCTGGCTAATGCATCAAGTGTTGCGACGTCAGAATTCACAGAGGATCGCTATCGAGGACGGGCACTTCGGTTAAGCGGATACGAAAGGCTCAATGTGGAGTTGGAACTGACCTTTGCACTTGACGAAAAAACGGACGAGCTGCTTGTACAGATCGAACAGGTAGGCGGCCAAGATATCGTGCGCAGTGTCGAACATCTGTACCGTTTCGACAAACCGGTGTCGCAGGGAGGATACTTGGTGCTGCCGCACGGTTCAGGTCATCTGATTCCCGCCGACTGCCCGCATGCACTGCCTGGCGCGCACGGCGAATCTGGCGGGTTGATCGGACTACGCTGGTCGATGCCCGTGTTTGGTATGGTCCGTGAGGGCCATGGAATGTGCGTTGTTGTCGAATCGTGGTGGGACTGTAACGCTCTCGGCGAGCACGTGCCGGACGATCGATCGAGTTTCGACTTTCACTGGGTCCCAAGTCTCGGGAGACTTGCCTACCCACGCCGTTTCCAGATCCGCTTCGGGCAAGATATGGATTACGCGGCGATGGCCAAACATTATCGCCAAGTCGCCCAGACGCAGGGGCTTGTTCGCACCCTGACGGAAAAGGCCCGCGAGTTGCCAACCGTCGAGGATCATGTCCATAGCATCCTTTATCGTACCGCCGCTTGGAACGACGAGCATCTTCAGGCGTCCCTAGATGACATCCAAAAGCTGAAGGATCTGGGTCTGGAGATGCCCATTAACTTCTTTTTCCCGAAGTTCGGCGCATACTGGCAACAGTGGCTTCATCCGGAACCGCAAGTGGGTGGTTGGCCGCTGATCGTGGACTACGAGCGGCGGGCGAGATCGTTGGGCGTCCAGATTCAGTGCATGGTGATTCACGGGCACCAGTTGCCAGCGGACGATCCGAGAGTCCCGCCCGGCACTTACGACGAGGATCGAAATGCCCTGGCCGAGGATGGGAACCCTGCCCCGAGCTCTTTCACGAGCACAGACGACGCTGTGGCGAGGATCAAGCGAGTGCTGGATGGGGCCGAATCACACGGATTTAAGACGGACAGCGTTTATTTTGATGCCTACTCGGCCCATCAAGGTCCGCCGGAAGACTTTTCGCCCAACCACGTGTGTTCGCGGCGGAAGAATTTTGAAAACCAGATGGCATGCTTCGCCGAGTGCCGCCGCCGCGGGATCATCAGCGGCGGTGAATTGGCAAGGTTTTGGGCCATCCCGGAGTGTACCTTTTTCTTTTTCACGGATTGGTCCAATGATCGGTTAATTAACACACCCAACCGTGGCGCTGTGGATCACATCGGCGTGCCGGTACCGATGTTTCAGCTGATCTTTCACGACTGTTATGTCGCCGGTTTCTCCGGTGGCGGGTACGCCATTTACAATGCAGGTTATGATTGGTGGCCACATCGGACACCACGTTTGTACGAGCTGCTGTTCTGCTCGGTGCCAGCGCATAATTGGCTGCCCAACGGGTACAGTCCTGTTCGCGAATGGGACAGCACGGCGATGGTCAAGCATTGGGAGTGGCTTAAAACTTGGAGCAAATACCAACGCGGCATTGCGACGGTGAAACTGGTAAGTCATCAATTCCAAGATGATTGGAAGCACCATCGGATCGAATTCGCCAACGGAGTTGTGGCCGAATTCGACATGGCGAACAACCGGTACCGTATCACCGGCCTGGCCGATTTTGACGGTACTTGGCAAACGCCCCCGGATTTGTACTAGCTAACCTCCGTCCCAAAACTGGTACGACACACTTCCGATGACATTGCAAATCGTTGATTTCGCGATTCCGGCCGGCTTGGAAGCTCGTCGTATGCCCGCGAAATTACGTATTGAGACAAAGTCTCTACCTCAAACTTGAGATTTGGTATTATGGAGATGACATTGATAGAGAACTGATCACTGTGCCCCCTCCAGAACACGTAGGGCCCCCTACCTGCCATGATGCCAAGAATTGATGCCATTGTTGTCGCTGCGCTGACCACTTTGGCCATTCTCGTGGTATCGACTGACGGTGCTAACACAGCGGACTCGGCGGAGCATGAACTAGAGCCACCCGTTAACGAAGTGACGAAGCAGTTTTGGTCATTCCAGTGCGTGACACGTCCGGATCCTCCTCTTGTCAAACAACAGGAATGGATTCGCAACGAGATCGATGCGTTCGTTCTGGCGAAGCTCGAGGCCGAGAAACTCCGGCCGTCGCGACCTCTAGACAAGGTGGCGTTGTTGCGACGCGCCTATTATGACCTGACCGGCCTGCCGCCTCGGCCGAAAGCGGTGGAGGATTTCTTAGCGGACGAGTCACTGAACGCGTTTGAGAAAGTCATTGACGGATTGCTCGAGTCGCCGCACTACGGAGAAAAATGGGCGCGGCATTGGCTTGATTTGGTCCGCTATGCTGAAACGAACAGTTACGAACGGGACGCTGCCAAACCCGATGTTTGGCGATATCGCGACTATGTCATTCGCTCTTTCAACGATGACAAGCCATACGATCAATTCATGATGGAGCAGCTAGCGGGGGACGAGTTGGATGAAGTGACTCACGAGTCGATCATTGCAACAGGCTATTATCGCCTGGGTATTTGGCAAGACGAACCGGTCGACCGGGTGCAGGAATTGTATGAAGACCTGGACGACATGGTCCGAACTACCGGCGAATTGTTTCTCGGGCTAACCGTGGGCTGCAGTCGCTGTCACGACCACAAGCTCGACCCGATTCCGCAGAAAGATTATTACCGATTGTTGGCGTTTTTCCATGGCATCGATCGTGACGTCTTTTCGCAGCGCCCGATCGCCAGTGACCAGGAGATTCAAGAGCAACAGGCTGAGATCACGGCACATGAAGCAGAAGTTGACGAAGTCAACGTGAAGATTGCTGGCATTGAGAAGCTGGTTGTCGACGACTTTCAATCTGCGGAGAGGGAAGACTTCAAACATGAGCAACACAAGATTCCATTAATCAAAAAGCGAGTGCCCGAAGTTCTTACCCAAGAACAGTTCGACGAATATGTGGAACTGAAAATGCAGCAAAAGCGTCTGCAGGATTTTAAACCGAAGGCGCTTGACCAGGCACTTTGCGTGACTGAAATCGGTCGGAAACCACGGGAAACTTTCGTGCTGGCGCGAGGCAGCGCGCACACGCCGGGTGAGATGGTCGAGCCTGGATTTCCCGCCGTACTCGGTTTTCCTGATCCGGAAATCTCTGAGCCACGGCCGGGTATCCAGTCGAGTGGGCGTCGCCGCGCACTGAGCGAGTGGCTGGCCAGTCGAGAAAACCCTCTCACGGCCCGTGTGATGGTAAACAGAATTTGGCAGCAATTCTTCCGCCGTGGCATCGTCCGCTCGCCGAACAACTTTGGCTTTCAGGGTGTGACTCCAACCCATCCCGAGTTGCTGGAATGGTTGGCCTGTGAATTCATGGATGGCGGTTGGAGGCTGAAACGTATGCACAAGCTGATCATGTTGTCCGCGGCTTATCAGCAGTCGTCACGTGAGAATGAACAAGCATTGACAAAGGATCCCGAGAACAATTTGTTTTGGCGTCAGAACATGCGGCGTCTGTCGGCGGAAGAGATTCGTGATTCGATCCTGGCCGTCAACGGCAGTTTGAACCCCAAGATGTTTGGCCCCAGCATCTATCCGGTCATTCCGGACGAAGTGAAGCAAGGCCAGTCACAGCCCGGGTCCGGCTGGGGGGATTCGTCTCCCGAAGAGCGGGCGCGCCGCAGCATTTACATTCATATCAAACGGTCGTTACTGGTGCCGATGATGGTTGCCTTCGATGTCGCTGACACGGACAACACGTGCCCAATACGATTTGCCACGACTCAGCCTACTCAGGCGTTGGGAATGATGAATAGCGCGTATTTGAACCAGCAGGCAAAGGTTTTCGCCGACTCTTTGCGAGAGGAGGCCGGCGACCAATCGAAAGACCATGTGGAATTAGCGCTGCGGCGGGTGCTGCAACGAAACCCGACTTTTGACGAAATCGCCCGCGGCACGGACCTGCTGGATTTGCTCTGCCATGAATACCGTATCGACGCGAACAAGGCCCTTGAGTACTATTGTTTGGTAGCGTTGAATTTGAATGAGTTTATGTATTTGGATTAACAGAAGATGCGTAATTTCTGTGGTCGCACACGACGAGAGTTCTTATGGCAAGCTGGCGGTGGCTTTGTGGGTGTCGCGCTGAGTGGGTTGTTGGGTGACGATGGGTTTCTCGACCGGCAGACCGTGGCGGCGGACGGAGTGATACCGTGGAAGAGCCCGCTGGTGCTGCAGAAACCGCATTACCCAGCCAAAGCCAAGAGTGTCATCTTTCTGTTTATGTATGGTGGGCCAAGCCATATCGACACCTTTGACTACAAGCCCAAAATGAAGGGCATGGATAACAAGACCGTCAAAGTGAAAACCTTTGGACGCGGCGGGCACAAGAATCAAGGCCGCATCGTTGAGCCACGATGGAATTTCAAACAGTACGGCCAATGTGGCAAGTGGGTTTCCGACTTGTTTCCACAGCTGGCTACCCAGGTCGATAACATCGCCTTCCTGCGTTCCATGACGGCTGATTCACCGATTCATGGTTCAGCCATGTTGATGATGAACTCGGGAAAAATTGTCAGCGGCAGCCCCTGTTTGGGATCTTGGGTTAATTACGGGTTGGGTACCGTGAATCAGAATCTTCCCGGATTCGTGTTGATGTTGGACCCTCGCGGTGGCCCGATCAGCGGCGCGAAAAACTGGAGCAGTGGCTACATGCCGGCTGACTATCAAGCCACGGTTTTGCGGAGCCAGGGTCGTCCGATTCTCGACTTGGCGCCACCGAAGGGAATGCCCGCAACCGTGCAACGAAAGTTGCT
>Ga0310123_10003923_pt1 | contig 11367 bp, 9 predicted proteins | sample CB6_AW_1057_MG_FD_203505 | JGI IMG/M metagenome (GOLD analysis project Ga0310123, IMG submission 203505) | Marine microbial communities from Western Arctic Ocean, Canada - CB6_AW_1057 | ecosystem: Environmental > Aquatic > Marine > Oceanic | place: Canada: Western Arctic Ocean | collected... | reverse complement strand
AGGGCGTGAAGCTGGCACATGTAAGGAAACAGAGGCAAAGTATGACGAAAATGTTTTGGAGTGCGGTCGTGGTTACTAGCGTGTGTGTGGGATTCTCACCAGTGTTGACTGTGGTTTATGCCCAGAACGCGTCAGAGGAGACTGGCATTGGCAGCTTTCAGATCGAGGAGGCAACGATCGGCGATATACATCGAGCCATCCAGGACGGCCACACGACCTGTACCGCCGTCATTCGGGCCTATGTCGAGCGAGCACGCGCGTACAACGGCAGTTGTACGCAGCAGGTCACGAGTGACGGAGCCACGATCATCCCGAAGCTGGGTGCGGTCCGGGCGTTGACGCCGTTATCGTTTCCTGCCGAGACGGTGGCGGTCTCGGACATTCTCCCGAACTTTGACCAGTACGACGGACTTCCGATCGAGTACGGTCGGCTTGAACCAGCCGAGTCCGACCCGAGCGTGCACCTGCAGTACGGTATGGTGGTGGGCATCGAAGACGCGGGACAGATCAATGCGCTCACCACGCTCAATCTGCGCGGTGAGCGGTCGGTTACCTGCGAAGGCGCGTTTGATGCGCATCCTTCAACCGGGCCTTTACCGCCGGATGCTCCACCCATTTGCGAAACTTTTCGTCAACAACCCGACGCACTTGAGCGCGCCGCGGAACTCGACGCGCAGTATGGCACGGAGCCGGATCTGCAGGGGTTACCGATGTACTGCGTTGCCTTTTCCTTCAAGGACGTAATCGACACGACGGACATGCGTTCGACAGGCGGCGGCGACGTTAATTACGCGATGGATGCGGCTTCGCTCGATGCTACCGTTGTTGGGAGGCTACGCGAGAAAGGTGCAATCATTTACGCCAAGGCGAACCTGTCCGAATACAACGGCGGCAGCGGTAATCCTGGCGGGGCGGCCCAGGCATCGTCGAGGACCTTTGGCGCCGGAGCTCGAAGTTCCTGGGGAGGTCCGGCCTGCAATCCGTACGACACCGCACGCGAGCCTGGAGGGTCAAGCTCGGGGTCGGCAACATCAGTCGGAGCCAACCTAGTGGAGTGCTCGATCTGCGAGGAAACCGGCGGTTCGTGCCGCCAGCCCGCATGGCGCAACAACGTTGTTTCGCTAGTGACTACCAAAGGCCTTATCCCCTATGGTGGCGCCATTGGTGCCGATCCATATCTGGACCGCGCAGGCATTACGTGCCGCACGGTAAGAGATACCGCACTCGTGCTTGACGCACTGAGAGATCCAGAGCGAGGCTACTTTGATCCTCGCGACATCTACACGGCGTTACCCAAGTCGCTGGAGTCTACAGCACCGTACGCCTCGTACACGCCGGAGACTATCACGACAGATGACAAGCCGCTACGTGGACTGCGCGTCGGCATCGTACGCGAGTACATGGTTAAACACAGTGCGAACGATCGGAGCATGAGTGATCTGGTCAACGACGAAATCAAGAGGGTCCTACGTGATCGACTGGGTGCTGAGATCGTGGAGTCGGTCGATCCGTTATATCCGGACGACCCTTCTATTCCCAACATGGCCTATGACTTTCAACAGGCGATTGCCGAAATATTACCATTCCACATGGCTGAAATCCTGCAGCAAACTGGGGACGACGGTGCCCTGCTCTACGCCGTGCCTGGCTTCGATGTCACCACGCGCGACTACATGGTTAAAGTTAGCGAGGGCCACGCGCCTCTGTCGGCGAACCTTAATCTTCGCAGCATTAACGTAGGGCCGAGGTCGGCCAGCTTCGCATTCGACATGGCCAGATACCTTCTGCGACGTGGGGATACGAGGGTGACGAATTGGACAAGTCTGAACGCGAATGCCAAGTACTACAGCGATCGGCGGTCGGTGGCGATGAAAAATTGGGAGCACACGATGGACCTAGCGTCGGACGGTATCACGCAGGACCTGAAGATGCGGGAAGTGATGCGCCTCGTGATCCTCAAGGTCATGCGCCAGAACGATCTCGACGTCCTGGTCAATCCGACGACGACTATTCCTCCTGCCAGGATCGGATATGCGACGCAGCCGATCGTCAACAATCGATCGCTCGGACGATTTCCGACCAGCGCTAACCTTGGCATTCCTGAGATCACCGTTCCTGCCGGATTCAACGATGTTGTCTTTGAACCGCAGTACACGCTGAACGCCGCCAAGGATAACTACGTGTCGACTGCCAATGAGGACCGCCACATCACTCTCGAGTCGCCGATGCCGGTAGGGATTTCGTTCTGGGCGGGACCTGGGGAGGAACCGATGGTTCTCAAAGTGGCGGCCAGTTACGAGGCCGCAACCAAGCATCGCAGGCCGCCGCCGGCCTTTGGCCCGGTCCGTGATTCACGGTAGGCGATAGACCCATCGACGTCGTATTGACGTCTTAGTACTCGATCGTTTCTCCGGGAAGAGGTGGTACCAGCGGTGAGGACTGTCGCATCATTGTAGCTTGCTCGTAGTCGTACGCGTACCCGATCAGCTTGCCTTCGTCATAGGGTCGTCCCATAAGCGAGATCGTCATCGGAAGTCCCTGGGACCCGAACCCCATCGGAACAACGATTCCCGGGAAACCAACGGAGCTATAGCCCGCCAAAGTTGACGGACTGCGGATGTCGCGAGAGGGCACGTGTGTCGGATCATCGGCTGTGAAATTTGGATTGTTGATCGGTGCCGCAAAGCTAGCGTTGTATGGAAAAACCAGGGCATCGAGGCCATGTGTCTCGAACAGCTCAAGCTTGAGCTGTGTATTCAGTGGTAGAACATTTTCGATCAGGTTGACATAGTCGGGATGATCGGGAGATGTTACGCTGCCGCGTCTCAAGAGATCTATTACTGACTCCTCCGCAGGAAACGCGGACGCCGCCACTTCCGTGTCGTAGAGCTCGAGAAACTCATCCACGGTCTTTGGGACTTCAGGTCCAAAGGTTGCCAGATAGAGTTCCCAGTCGGTTTTGAACCGGTAGTCCGCGATTCTCCTGACCTCATCGACAAAGGAACCATCGAAGGTTACGGGATCAACGATCTCTGCACCCAACTCTTTCATCGTAGCGATCGCGGCTTCGGCGAGCGCATCGATCTCTGGGTCGCCGCCAAAGTAATCACGCGCCACTCCGAGACGGGCGCCCTGGAGCGAGCCGCGTTCGAGAAACTGGGTATAGTCGAGGCCGTCGGAACCATCGGGGTGCGCATCGTATACGCGCAGGCTCAGACCGTCGGCGTCGGCTGGATCGGGTCCGGCAATAACGGTTAACAACATCGCCATATCGGTGACGGTGCGTGCCATTGGCCCTGCGGTGTCGAAGTTTAAGTTCTTAGGCGCTATGCCGTCCCGGCTAATCAGCCCGGTAGTGGGTCTGAGACCAACGATTCCGTTAAAAGAAGCCGGACCCCGAACGGAGGTGCTTGTGTCTGTTCCGATGGCGAGGACAGTGAAATTCGCGCCGACAGAGGCACCGGAGCCGCTACTGGATCCGCCGGTTGATCGCAGGACGTTATAGGGATTGACGGTCTGTCCGTCGACGGAAGTGTAGCTACCGCCGGCGAATTCCCCCATCGAGGCCTTGCCGAGAATCAGCGCGCCCGCATCTCGCAGAGTCTGTGTGATGTATGCGTCGTCGGGTGGAAGGGCATCCTTTAAAATGACAGAACCGTTACTTGTTGGCATATCGTCGGTATCGATGTTGTCTTTCAGTAAGATGGGGATGCAGTGCAGCTCGCTCCGTGGACCGGTCGACGCGCGCTCTTCATCGAGTGTCTGTGCAGTGTCCAGCGCAAGAGGGTTAACCGTGATGATGCTGTTTAATCGCGGACCATTCTCGTCATACGCTGCAATACGGTTGAGGTACAGCTGTGTGAGTTGTTGACAGGTAAGGGCGCCGGCGTCGAATACGGCGGCAATGTCAGCAATCGTTGCCTCTTCTAACGTAAAGACCACTGCCGGCGGCTCGGGAGTGGGCGGGGTGCATGCGCTGCAAATGAGCAGCGCGCCGAGTGTCACGGGAGTGACGACCTGGCGTCTAAAGAGAAGATTCATGGTTGTATCTTTCGGAAAATGTCGGATTACGTCTGAGTTCTCAATGCGGTCCTGCCGCGTATTAAGCAACCGAAATCAATTCCATTTTACCCTTCAAGCTATGTAATTCGAAAACATGCGCCTATTTCTTAACGCGATTTGTCATTCTTTCTGGTGATGAGGGTATGTTTTGACATCAAGTTAGACCGCAGGTACTCTCGATTTTACAGACTCCGCCGATAACGCGACGGGTGGCGGCGAAGCGGTGTTCGAATTCGACGAAGGTTTCTGAGTGAGCGATTATTTCTTTCCGATTTACGAAGGAGCATCAGGTGCGTACAGGGATTACGCCGTGCAGTGTTGTCCTCATCTTACTGTTGGGGCTTACCTGGCCGATTATGGCTCAGCAGGGGGAGGCCGACGCTGAGTGGCGCAGCTATTCTGCCGATCTTGCCTCGACTAAATATTCTTCTCTCGGTCAAATTGACGCCGACAACGTGACTGGTCTGACGATCGCATGGACACGCGGGGCCGTCGATCAATCGATCCTTGATCAAGTACCCGAACTCAGCTACCTCGATAATTTTCGGGTGACCCCACTGATGGTCGAGGGTGTTCTCTATAGCCCGAACGCCGTGGGTTTGGTCGAAGCCTTCGACGCCGGCACAGGCAAGACGCTTTGGGTGCAGGAACCGGTCGGCGAGAAACCACAGGCGTATCGCGGCACAACGACGCGAGGCGTCTCGTTCTGGAGCGATGGTTCCGACTCACGTATTTTCGTCCAGCGCGGAGAGTACCTGACGGCGCTGAATGCGAAGACGGGTGCCTTGTATCTAGACTTCGGCGTTGGAGGACACGTCGACTTGACAGCCGGCTTAGGTGCCGATGCACGATATCGCTGGTCGGGAGCGCCGACGGTCGTTCGAGACGTTGTGGTGCTGGGGCAATCGATGGGTGATACCTTCGTCACTAAAGAGGGTGTTCGAGGCGACGTGCGTGCCTTTGACGTGCGGACAGGAGAGCTGCGATGGCGATTTAACACGATTCCTCAGGCTGGTGAGTTTGGAACGGATACCTGGGAGAATGACTCGTGGGAGTACACGGGGCATGCGCCAGTCTGGTCACTGTTCAGTGCTGACGAGCGCCTCGGATACGTCTACATGCCGGTCACATCCTCGACCAGCGATATGTACGGGGGCCATCGTGGCGGTAACAACCTGTTCAGTCAGAGCCTGGTATGTGTTGACGCTATGACAGGTGAGCGTGTGTGGCATTTTCAACTCGTGCACCATGGCCTGTGGGATTACGACCCACCAACTGCACCGATCCTGATGGACATTACCGTCGGCGGACGGGAGGTCAAGGCAGTAACGCAGCTAACAAAGCAGGCGTTTGCATTCGTATTCGATCGAATAACCGGGGAACCGGTGTGGCCCATCGACGAGCGACAGGTCCCGCAGTCACAGACTCCAGGCGAGCGGACTTCGCCCACGCAACCGTTTCCAACAAAGCCGCCAGCGTTCGACCGTCAAGGTGCGACGGTCGACAATTTGATCGATTTCACGCCCGCGCTAAGAGAAGAAGCTCTTGAAATCGTGAGCCACTACACCATGGGGCCAATGTTCACACCACCCACCGTTGTGTCTGATGATCCAAGTGGTAATCAAGGAACGGTGCAGCTACCTGGCTCCCAAGGGGGAGCCGATGTGCAGGGAGGCGGCTTCGACCCTGACACCGGCTATCTCTATATCCCATCGATCACGGCGCCGTTCGTGGCTGACATCCTTGAAGGCAATCCCGACCGGACCAACCTCCGGTATGTCAAAGGACGACGGCGTTGGATCGCCGGACCACAGGGCCTCCCTCTCTTTAAACCGCCGTATGGTCGGATTACTGCGATTGACATGAATCGCGGGGAGATAGTCTGGCAGGTGCCAAATGGTAATGGCCCCCGCAACCATCCAGCCATCCAACATCTAAACCTTGGCCCCCTGGGGTATCAGGGGAGGCCCTCACCGCTTGTGACGAAGACCTTACTGTTTATGGGTGAGAGTGGGGGATACACGCCGGGTGGTGCTCGCGTGCCGGCCGACATGCCTGTCGAGTATTCGCCTAACTACGGGGGGGCGTGGTTCAGGGCTTATGACAAGCTGACAGGGGAGGTTTTGTGGGAAACTGAGCTGCCGGCTGGGACAACCGGGAACCCGATCAGTTATCTGCACGAGGGTAAGCAGTACATCGTCGTCGCCGTCGGCTCGCAGGAGGTCGGTCCTCAGTTCGTAGCGCTCGCACTTCCATAGGTCGCTGGCTCTGTTGGCAGCGTGGCCCCGCAGTTAGCGAGCACCTCGCTTTCTACGTTGGACGGTCTTGTTGCACTTCGACAGACTCAGGACGAACGGACGTTGTCCTACTTCGTCTCGTAGTACCGCCGATAGTCCCGGACCACCCCTCGCCGCGCCAGCCATCCGCCGAAGGGGCCTAGCCACCGAAGCAAGAAGTCATTAATGATACCCAACTGGGTCAATTCAATAAGGTTACCGTCGCAGTCCTTCGCGAAAAAGAACCACTGGCCACCGTTGGGCGATCGCTCAGGGACACTGACGATCTCAACCCCTTTCGCCACGAGGTAGTCATGCCACTTCTGAGCGTTACGAATGTTGAAACAGAGGTGGGTCACGCCAGCTCGATTCCAGGAAAGCTCGGCCGGCGGCTGGGAAGGTTTAAATTCGAAAATCTCCAGCACCGCACCGCCCGGGATACGTAGCCACCCTATCTTGCAGGTCGCCTGGTCTCCGGGAACTCCGAAGAAAGACAAAAGCCGTTCGGGAGGCACGTCTGACACGCCGACAAGGGGACAACCAAAGACATCCCAGTAAAACCGAACCGCCCGGTTGAAGTCGGACACGGTGATGCCGGTGTGACTGAATGAGCGTATTCGCACGAAGGCTCCCTAGTTCGACACGGCGGCTGCGGCTACAGCCAACTCCGTCTCCTTGAGGTGATCCGCCACCCGGATTGCCTGTGCGGCAATGGTCAGTCCCGGATTGACGGCGGACGACGACGGAAAGAAAGAGGCATCGACGACGAACAGATTCTCAATGTCGTGAGATCGGCAGAACGGATCGACTACTGACCGAGTAGGGTCTGTTCCGAAACAGGCGGTTCCGCACTGGTGCGTAGTGTTGTGGTTAGTGTGGGCGTACACGAACCAGAAACCGAGTCGCCGCAACATACGCTTCACTTCACGCACGAGTTGACGATGGGCATGCAGGTTGTTCGGTTGGTAATGTAGCTGGATGTGACCATTACTGGCGATAACCACACGGTTGTCTCGCCGAGGGAGGTCTTCGGTCATGGCCAACCAGTCCACGCCCCGTGTCACCCAGGCGTTGTAGGCCCATAACGGCATTGGTATCCATGGGTATGCGGTTTGCGCCATGACGCCGTGCGTGCGGCCTTGTGACTGGATTTGGCCAAGTGGAAATGGGTCGTCCGGACCACGAAAGTAGAAATCGTTAATCGCAACCGTTTTTTGAAAGACGTCCTTGTTTTTTCTAAACGGGTGAAACCCCTCCATCATGGTCGCCAAGTGCGCCATATAACGTCGTCCGACCAGACCTGAGGAATTAGCGAGCCCGTTTGGGTGTTGGTCCGTGGCTGAGCGTAACAGAAGCGCTGCAGAGTTGACGGCGCCGCAGGATACGGCCGTCAACGCGGCCTCTACACGGTGTGTTCTGCCATCACGCTCGACATCGATCGCCTCAACTCGGCGACCAGTGGAATCGGTAAGAAGTCGCTGGGCTCTGGCATTTGTCCACAGGGTAACGTTCGGATAATCAGCGAGCGGACGGACGCAGCAGACATCGGCGTCGCTCTTGGCGTGACGTTGACAAGGGAACGAGTTACACGTGTTGCAAAGCACGCAGCCACTTGGATCACCGATATTACGAACACCGAGTGGTAGCGGCGAAGGGTGTAACCCCTGATCTCTAAGCGCCTCCACGTACCGAGCCATTCCATCAGCGTGAGGGACCGGCGCGTGTGGAAACGGTCCACGAGGCGCTTCGGTGGGATCGGATCCTGCCTTGCCGTGTACTTGATATAGATGCTCGGCACGCTCGTAGAACGGTGCCAAAACGTCATAGTCAATTGGCCAAGCAGGCGAGATGCCGTCGGCGTGTTCAAGTTCCCCGAAATCCTCGCGGCGTAGCCGAAAAAGCACGCTGCCCCAAAATTTTGTGTTCCCGCCGACACAGTAGTGGGTATACGGTGTGAACGGCTTACCGTCAGGACCGAGCCACGTCTCGTCGGCACGATAACGTTGGTGCTTCCATACGGCTTCTGGGTCCCAATTCTCAGGCTCCTGTGGTACAAAATCTCCACGTTCAAGCAGAAGCACCTCAGCGCCGGTGCTGGCGAGGGCGTGTGCGAGCGTGCCGCCGCCGGCTCCGCTCCCGATAATGACAATGTCGTACCGTTTACTGGGCAACTGAGTTCACAAGGGCGTGGATGTCTCGGCGTCGGCAGTCGCGTAAATCTGATCCATCAATCGCTGGTCGGCCATCGCTAACTCGAGACTCATTTCTGGGACTCGTTGTTCTCGAATTGCCCCGACAAAGTCACGATACATTGCCTGATAGCCTCGCATGTCACGGAAACCTGGAAGCAGAAGTTGCATCCCTCCTTTTCCCCGTACGAACACGCAAGCGCCGTTAGACTCGAATGAGATGATCCCGTCACGCCCGAATAACTTCGATAACCGTAATCCTCGAAAAAGTGACGGCACTTCGCGGGAGTAGTACAACGCCCCTGCCGCTCCGGTGTCGTATCTGAATGCCACGAGCATGCTCTTAGCTCGTGTGTCAAGATTTTGAGGTTTGACTGGAGGTCGAAATCCATACGCTTCAGTAATCGTCGGACCTAAGCTATTGGCGAGATGCAGCCAGTGGATCCCTTCTTCAAAGAACGCATCACCACCAGCCATTGACTCATCGTTACGCCAATCGTCAGCTGGTTTAAATCGCCGGAGAAGTGTTGTGAAGTGCGCCATTAACAAATCGCCGATAACACCCTGGTGTAGTAACCGTCGCAAACAAAGCGTCAAGGGCTTATAGTGATCATTCTCGCCGACAAGCACAATTCGACCACTCCGAACTCGAGCTGCTTGCACGGTTTGAAAGTCACTGGTGTTAAGGAAGGCCGGCTTTTCGACCAGCACATGCTTACGAGCCGTTAGCGCTTGAAGTGTCAAATCGAGATGAAACCGAGGCGGCACGGCAATGACAACCGCGTCCACCGACGGATCTTCGAGTGCAGAAGCGTAACTGGTGTAATGGGTGTGGCCGAGATATTGCTGGCGATAGCGTTCAGCTTTCGCACCATCACGACTGGCGTAGCTACAAAGCACAGCGTCGCCCAGTTGCTTTAGGTGACGGCTGTGAACCCCGGTGATGAAGCCACAACCAAGAAACGCGATGTGTACAGGCGCAGACACCGGTTCATGATATCCCGGCGGTGGTCTCGCCAAGAATAGCGGTAACAGTGAATCTGCCAGTCGCGAAACAGTCCGGTGAATTCGTGCTGGCCCCGCGACTGGTGGCCGAGATGAAATCAGTGAGATTTAGCGCACGAATCACAGGGGGGGACATCGCTCCTAGTACTGTTTTCGGCGGCACAATGCTAGAGTTCACGAATCCTACGAGGGAGAGGCGATGAACGTTTTGATAACAGGATCGAATGGATTAATCGGGTCGGCGTTGATGCCTTTCTTGAGGGACGGTGGTCATCAGTTTCGGCGGTTGCTGCGGACGGAGTCACACGAGTCGGACACGACCTCCTGGAACCCCGAAACCGGCACGTTTGCGCGCGGCGCGTTTGATGGGATCGAGGCGGTTGTTCACCTCGCCGGCGAAGGCATTGCGAGCGGACGCTGGACCGAGGGCCGCAAGATGAGCATTCGGGATAGTCGTGTCGTTGGAACCAGGAACCTATGTGAGGCGCTCGCGGTTCTGGATACCCCGCCGCGTGTTCTCGTGGCGGCATCGGCAATCGGGTTTTATGGAGACCGGGGTGACGAGCTACTCGACGAGTCCGTCCTTCCTGGAAGCGGGTTCCTGCCGGATGTTTGCCAAGCATGGGAGGCGGCGGTTGCTCCGGCACACGCACGCGGGATCCGGGTTGTGAATCTGCGGACCGGGATCGTCCTCAGTTCACAGGGCGGGGCACTGGCCCAGATGTTGACTCCCTTCAAGTTGGGAGTCGGTGGTGTTTTAGGATCGGGTAATCAGTACATGAGTTGGATCGCGATCGATGACATGCTGGGGGTTGTGCTTCACGCGCTGACTGACACTTCGGTCAGGGGACCCGTGAACACTGTTGTGCCGAGAGCGGTGACTAATTATGAGTTTACCAAGACGCTCGGTAAAGTGCTCCATCGACCCACGGTCTTTCCCATGCCAGCGTTCGCGGTCAAGTTAGTCTTCGGGGAGATGGGTGATGAATTACTCCTAGGCAGTACGCGGGTTACGCCAACCTGTTTAAACGAAACTGGTTTCGGGTTCGCTTATCCGGACCTCGAAGATGCTCTGCGACACGTACTGGGGCGAGAGCAAATCAATGTTACCTGACTTTTCGTGCTGGAAGGCCAGAGACTTACCAGAAGATATGGTACCGAGGGAGAGAGTGTTGTCACGGATACGGAGCCTTGTCGTTTGTGTGCCAGGACGTCATAGAAATCCGCGTCTGGTAGATGTCACTTGCGAGTGGAACCGTAAAGGACTGTCCAGGCGAGGCGACCTTTCCGTGCCAGTAATGGTGCAGAGGCCTGCACATCATCCGACAGGTAGGTACTTACTAGGAGAGGGAGACGAGACGTGAGCTACGACGCTTTCCGCGCTGCCGAAGCTGCGTCCTGCCTGTCACCGAGATCGAACACGAGCGAATAGTTGGGGAAAAAGATGACCTTAAGTAAATGGCAGATATCCGGAGAGTATTTTAAGACGTGCAACTGTGACTATGTATACCCCTGTATCACTTCGAACTTGTCTGCAGTGGACTCACACAGTGAGTGCAAGGTGGCGCTGGCTTTCACGTGAACCAGGGAAGTTTCGACGACCTAGGTCTTGCCGGACTCAATTTCGTTGTCGTCGCGATTACCCCGGGTCCCATGATTGAGAGTAACTGGACGGTAGGCGTTATTGTGGACGAGCAGGCTAGCGATAAGCAGCGCGAGGCGTTGGTCGGCATAGTTCAGGTCAGGCAGGTGGACCCATGGCGGGTCTCGGGCCGTCAATTGCGAACTTTGCCGGCGTGGAAGTCAAACCAATTTACTTCGAGTCCAGCGGGATG
>Ga0310123_10003920_pt1 | contig 11373 bp, 6 predicted proteins | sample CB6_AW_1057_MG_FD_203505 | JGI IMG/M metagenome (GOLD analysis project Ga0310123, IMG submission 203505) | Marine microbial communities from Western Arctic Ocean, Canada - CB6_AW_1057 | ecosystem: Environmental > Aquatic > Marine > Oceanic | place: Canada: Western Arctic Ocean | collected... | reverse complement strand
CGAGCGGATGTGGGACGCGGGTGGGCACGCGGTGGGCAAGATGGCCCCCGGCGGCTGGATCGCCCGGATCAACCCCGACGGGACCGAGTGGGAACTGATCAGCGTCGGGTACCGCAACGAGTTCGACATCGCCTTCAATGCCGATGGCGAACTGTTCACCTTCGACGCCGACATGGAATGGGACATCGGCTCGCCGTGGTACCGTCCGACCCGGGTCTGCCACGTGACATCCGGCAGCGAGTTCGGCTGGCGGAGCGGCACCGGCAAATGGCCCACCTCATACCCCGACAGCCTGCCACCGGTCGTCGACATCGGACCGGGCTGCCCCACGGGCATCACGTTCGGCAGCGGGGGCAAGTTTCCGGCCAAGTACCAGAAGGCCCTGTTCATCTCCGACTGGAGCTACGGCATCCTCTATGCCGTCCACATGAAACCCCAGGGCTCAACCTACACCGGCACCGTCGAACGGTTCCTCTCGGCCGCACCCCTGCCACTGACCGACGTCGTGATCAACCCCGTCGACGGAGCGATGTACTTCACCATCGGTGGCCGACGCACCCAGTCGGGTCTCTATCGCGTCTACTACGACGGCAACGAATCGACCGGGGCGGCCGATGCGAAGAACTCGGCCGGATCCGCTCAGCGGGCACTTCGACGAGAGCTCGAAGCGATGCATCGGCCCGGCCCCGCCGGCGTCAGTAAGTCGCTGTGGCCACACCTCTCGAACCCCGACCGCCACATCCGCTTCGCCGCCCGCGTGGCGGTTGAGCACCAGCCGGTGGACCTTTGGGCGAGTCGGGCTTTGAATGAATCGAACCCGCGAGCGCAGATCGAAGCCGCCATCGCGCTGGCACGGCACGGCGACAAGACACTGCAGCCGCAACTCATCGCATCACTGTCCCGGATCAAGATCGCCTCGCTCGACGAACCCGGCCGGCTGGGGCTGCTCCGAGCCTACGGCCTGACAGGGCTCAGGATGGGTCGGCCCACCGGCGAGGCGCGGCAGAAGATCCTGGCTCACGTCGACCCGCTCTTTCCCTCCGCCTCGACACCCATGAACCGCGAACTGGCCCAGCTGCTGATCTACCTCGACGCCCCACGCGTCGTCCCACGTACCCTCGTATTGCTCAAGGCCGCTCGTACACAGCACGACCGCCTGCACTACGCCCTGATGCTCAGGAAACAGGCCAACGGCTGGACCCGCGAGGGGCGGAAGACCTATTTCGAATCGTTCAACGCGGCCGCGGCGGCCCGTGGAGGCCACTCGTTCCCGGGGTTCCTGCGGAATATCCGCAACGAGGCGATCGCGGCTCTGCCCCCTGCCGAAAAAGTCGCACTGGCCAAGACACTCGAAGCCGCCGCCAAGCCCAACTCGGTCGCACCCGACGCGACACCGCGGAAGTTCGTTCGCAAGTGGACGACCGATGAGCTGTTGCCGGCCTTCGCAAAACCGCTCGTGAACCGGAACTTCAAGAAGGGCCGCGAACTGTTTGCTGCGGCCAACTGCTTCAAGTGTCACCGGTTCCGTGGCCAGGGAGGCATCGTCGGTCCCGACCTCACGGCCGCCGGACGACGGTTCAACAGCAAGGACATGCTCGACTCGATGACCATCCCCTCCAGTACCGTCTCCGATCAGTACCAGGCTTCGATGTTCGTCCTGGACAACGGCAAGACGGTGATCGGTCGAGTCGCCAACCTCAGCGGGCAGAACATCATGGTGATGACCAACATGCTCGAGCCGGGCACGTTCACCGCGGTGCGGCGGGATACGATCGAGGAGGTGATTGCGTCCAAGACGTCGATGATGCCCGAGGGCCTGCTGAATACTCTGACCAAGGACGAGATCCTCGACCTGGTTGCCTACATCCGCTCGGGTGGCAACTCCAGGCACCCGGTCTACGTCAAGTAGGCCCCGGGCGGCCGACGGCCTAGCGGCCCGTCCCCGGCCAGGGCAGCACGTTGGCTCGGATCGCCCACGTGTTCCAGAGTGACTTGAGCTCGGTGGCTCGGGCAGGGTCTGACTTGGCCAGGTTCTTCAACTCGCTGCGATCAGCCTTCAGGTTGTACAATTCCCACGGCCCCTTGCGGCCCTTGGCGACCAGCTTCCAGTCGCCAACCCGCACCGCCCGGTTTCCCTCGTGCTCCCAGTACAACGGCCGATCCTGCAGGTCCTTTCCGGCAAACACCGGGACCAAGCTCTTCCCTTCCATCGGACGCACCGAACTCTTATTCCACTGGGTCGGGTACCGTGCTCCAGCCAGGTCGACACAGGTGGCCATGATGTCGACCAGGTGTCCCGGTTCATGGCGGAACTTCCCTCGATCGCTGATCCCTCTGGGCCAATGAGCGATCAGCGGTGTCGAGATGCCTCCTTCGTGCACGAAGTGCTTGTACTCGCGGAAGGGTGTATTTGACGCGTTGGCCCACTGGATGCCGTAGGCGACATAGGTATCGGCCGGGCCGGGCATCACGCCCAGTCCCTGCCGGACCGGCCGGCCGTCGCGGGTGATTTTTGGGACCATCGAGTACTGCAGCTCACCGGGCTTCATCGCCGGCCGCCGGGCCAGGTTCTTGGGCCGCACCGCACCCCGGCTGCCGAATTCCTCCTGGCACCCTCCGTTGTCCTGCAGAAACAGCAGCAGCGTATTGTCGAACTGCCCGGTCTTCTTCAGGGCAGCGACGATCCGCGAGATGCCCTGGTCCATCGAGTCGATCATGGCCGAGTAGACTTCCATGCGGGCCCGCTGCCACGGCTTGTTCCTGGCCTGGGCCCAGTCCTGGACGTTGGGTGAGAGTGGCCAGGCTCGGTCAAGCAGGCCCATCTTCCTCATCCGTGCCAACCGCTCGTCGCGCAACTCGTCCCAACCCGCGTCGTACCGCCCCTTGTACTTGGCGATGTCCGACGGCTTGGCGTGCATCGGCCAGTGAGCGGCCGTGTAGGCAACGTACATGAAGAACGGCTTCTCGCGGTCGTGCTCGCTGATGAACTTTGCCGCGTTGTCGCTGATTGCATCGGTGTAGTAGTAGTTCGGGTCCGAGGGAGCAATCAGCGTGTTGTCGCGAGTCAGCGAGTTGGGATCGAAGAAGCTGCCGGCTCCGTGGATCGTGCCGTAGAAGCGATCGAAGCCACGCTGGCGTGGCCAGTTGTGCTTGCCCGCCTCTTTGGCCGGACGCACCGTCTTGGTGATGTGCCACTTACCCGCCATGTAGCAGCGGTAGCCGGCGGTGCCCATGACCTGGGCAATCGTCACGCAATGCGCGTTCAGGTCGCCCCGGTAACCGGGATGGCCACGGTCATTCATCATATGGCCGATTCCGGCCTGGTGAGGATACAGCCCGGTCATCAGGCTGGCTCGCGTCGGGCAACAGCGACCGGTGTTGTAGAACTGAGTGAACCTCAGGCCACCCGACGCCAGCCGGTCGAGTGTCGGAGTGGCGACCTCGCTGCCGTAGCAGCCGATATCGGAATACCCCATGTCATCGGAGAGGATCACGATGATGTTGGGACGCGGAGCGGCCGTTACCGTGGCGCACAGGGCGCACAACAGGACGAAGACGGGCCGGAGTGGCATGAGAGAGTGGCCTCGGGGACTGTCGTTACGCCATGATCTCGCGGATCGGTTCGGCACCTTCGACACCGACCAGTTTCTGATCGAGACCGTTGAAGAAGTAGCTGAGGCGGTTCGGGTCGAATCCCATCCGGTCGAGCACCGTGGCGTGCAGGTTGCGGACGTGGAACCGATTCTCGACAGCCGCGCTGCCCAGGTCGTCGGTCTTGCCCACGTTGACGCCACCCTTGATGCCGCCACCAGCCATCCACATGGTGAAGCCGTAGGAGTTGTGATCCCGCCCGGTCCCCTTGGCGTACTCGGCTGTCGGTTGACGTCCGAATTCACCGCCCCAGACAATCAACGTCTTCTCGAACAGGCCTCGCTGCTTCAGGTCGTTGATCAACCCGGCGATCGGCTTGTCGGTTTCCAGGGCGTGCATGTCGTGGTTGCGTTTCAGGTCGCCATGAGCATCCCAGTTGGCGTCGTTGTGGTTGCCGCCGGAGTAGATCTGGATGAACCGGACGCCCCGCTCAACCAGCCGACGGGCCATCAGGCACTGGCGACCGAAGTAGGAGCTCTCCTTGCGGTCCAGGCCGTAGGCGGCCTGGGTCTCCTTGGTCTCTGACGCCAGGTCGGTCGCCTCGGGAGCCGATGACTGCATCTTGTAAGCCAGTTCATAGCTGGCAATCCGGGCGGCCAGGTCGCTGTTGTCGACCCGACGCACCAGGTGCTCGTTGTTGTAGGCTCGCAACGAATCGAGCAACCGACGCTGCATCGAATCGCTGAGATCACCGGGTCGCTTCAGGTTGAGAATCGGCGAGCCCTGCGAACGCATGATCGTGGCCTGGAAGCTGGCGGGCATGTAGCCCGCCGACCAGTTCTTGGCCCCACTGATCGGTCCACCCCTGGGATCGAGCATCACCACGAACCCGGGCAGGTTCTCGTTCTGGGTCCCCAGCCCGTAGTTGACCCACGAGCCCAGGCAGGGGCTGCCCGAGACGATCTTGCCCGAGTTCATCATCAGCATCGCCGAACCGTGGATCGGGCTGTCGGCGGTCATCGAGTGCAGAAAGGTAACGTCGTCGACGCAGGTGGCAAAATGCGGGAACAGGTCACTGACCCACTGGCCGCACTGGCCGTGCTGCTTGAAGTTCCAGCGGGTCTCGACGATCCGGCCCCGGCTCTTGCGGCCACCTCGACCGAACGTCTTCACGTCGATCGTCTTGCCGTCCATACCCTTCATCTTCGGCTTGTAGTCGAAGGTGTCGATCTGGCTGGGGCCGCCGTACATGTACAGGAAGATCACGCTGGTGGCGTGCGGATCGAAATGAGGGTCTTTGGGCGCAAGCGGGTTGACGAACTTGGCCTGGCCGTCGGCGGCCACCACCTGCCGGGACAGGAAGTCGTCTTCGAGCAGTCCCGAAAGTGCCAGTCCGGTGAACCCGGCCCCGGTCTCCCATAGAAACTCGCGGCGAGTCCGCCCACAGAAATCGCTGTGCTGGGTCTTTTGTCGTGTCATGGCGTTCGCTGACATCTCGAGGATGGGTGCGGGTCGGGTCCCGCATGAATCAATCGACGTAGAGAAATTCGTTGAGGTTGATCGCCAGCAGGCAGAAGGACTTCAGCGCCACCTCGAGGCTCGCCTTGTCCTGGACTTGCAGCGACTTGATCAGTGACACGCCTCGAAGGACCTCCGCGGCAGTCGGTGTCCGCTGCAAAGATCTCTTCAGTCCCAGCGTGACCTGAGCGGTGGTGTCGTTACCGGCCCGCTTCTTGAGCAACTCGGCAAACACGGCCGCTTCGCGTTGGCTGAACTCGCTGTTGAGCAAAGCCAGCGACTGGGTGGGCTGTGTGGTGGTGAACCGCACCGGGCAGCTGTTGTCGAGATCAGGAGCATCGAAGGTCTCGAACATCGGTACCACCAGCGACCGCTTGACGTGCACGTAGATGCTGCGCCGGTTGCGATCTTCCGGCGACGACTTGCCCCAGTTGGCACCCGGCTGAGACTGCCCATGAAGAATCTCGCGGGGAATCACCGTGTAGATACTCGGGCCGAACATCTTCTTGCGGTTGAGTGCCCCGTTGACTGCCAGCACAGAATCGCGGATCTCCTCGGCCGAGAGCCGACGCATGTTGAAACGCCAGAAGAGCTGGTTGGTCGGATCGGCGGCCAGGGCCTGTTTGTTGCCGCGAGAGGACATGCGGTAGGCCGAGGAGAGCATGATCTGGCGGTGCATTCTCTTGAGCCTCCAGCCTCCGTCGACGAGCTCGGCGGCGAGCCAGTCGAGTAGCTGCGGATGGGTGGGCTTCTGCCCGGCCAGGCCGAAGTTGTTCGAGGAGGCGACGATGCCTCGGCCGAAGTGGTACTGCCACAGCCGGTTGGCCAGCACGCGGGCGGTCAGAGGATTCCGCGGACTCGTGATCCACTCGGCCAATGCCCGGCGACGGTTGGCCGTCTGGGCCCCCTTGGCCGGTGGCTTGATACTGGGTCTTGGAGGCGAAAGCACCAGGGGGAACCCCGGCTCGACCCTCTCGCCACGAGCATGCGCGTTGCCGCGTATCTGGATGAAACTCGGGGGCGGCACAGGACCCAGTTCCTTGACGACCAGGGCCTTCGAGAGACCTGGTGGGCGGTACTTCCGCAACCGGTCGCGGCGGGCTGCCAGTTTCTGGTAGACGTCGAATTTCTCTTTGGCCAACTTCCCCGGGACTTTCTTCTTCAGGATCGACACACGGTTCTGCTCACGCTTGAAGTCGTCAACTTCCCCCCCTTCCAACAGACCCTTGTAGATGGCATCCAGGGCGGCCAGTTGCTTGAGCACACCGGCCAAGTCGGCCTGGTGCCGTGCCACCAGCTCCCTGTTTCGCTCCTGTTCCTGCGGCGTCGCTACGGTCGTCACGCTGGCAGCCTCGACCGTATTCCCGCCACGGACGCCGTAGCGGCGAATGTTGCGGAAGAAGGCCAACAGACGGTAGTAGTCCTTCTGGGGGATCGGATCCAGCTTGTGGTCGTGGCAACGAGCACAACCAACGGTGAGTCCCAGGAAGACTTCGGAGGTGGTCCGCAGGATGTCGTCGAGGTCCTCGAAGCGGGACTGCTCGCGGTCAACCGGCTCATCCTGCCAGATCCCCAGCCGGTAGAACCCGGTGGCGACCATCGAATCAGGAGTGACCGTCTCGAGTTCATCGCCGGCAAGCTGCTCGGTGGCGAACCGGTCGAATGGCTTGTCGGCGTTGAACGACCGGATCACATAATCGCGGTATCGCCAGACGTGAGGCTTGGTGCCGTCTCGTTCGTAGCTGTTCGATTCGGCGTAGCGGACCAGGTCCAACCAGTGGCGAGCCCATTTTTCTCCATAGTGCGGCGACTTCAACAGGCGGTCGACGACCCGGGCGTGGGCATCCCTTGCATCATCGGCAAGAAACTCGTCGATCTCTCCCGGCGTGGGAGGCAGTCCAGTCAGGTCATAGGTCGCCCGTCTCAACCACGAGGCCTTGCCGGCCGATTCCGCCGGAGCCAACCCGGCTCGTTCGAGACGTGCCAACACAAAGCGGTCGATTGGCCCCGCAACCCAGTCGGCCCTCTTGACTGCCGGAGGCTGCGGCCGCTTCACCGGCTGAAAGCTCCAAAACGCCTTCGTCTGAGCGTTGACCTGCGGGGTCATCTTGTCCGACTCGCCGATCTTGCCGGCAAAGTCAGGGCTGATCGGTAGTCCCATGCGAATCCACTGCTTGAGAGTCTCGATCTCGGCGGCCGCCAGCTTGCCCGAGGGGGGCATCTCGTACCCTTCGAGCTCGTAATTGATTGCCTCCAGCAACAGGCTTTTCTCGGGCCGTTTCAGGTTCACCGCCCGCCCGCTGTCGCCTCCTTTCATGATCCCCGACCGACTGTCCAGGTGCAGACCCCCCTTGACCTTAGCTCCGCCATGGCACTTGAAGCAGTTTTTCACCAGCAGTGGCTTCACCTTCTGCGTGAAGAAATCCACCTGTTCGCGCGGTGAAAGCGCCTGGGCGGCATCGGCCTTGTGGCAAATCAGCAGCGCGGCCAGCAGGCCGGCGACGAGGACGGGCAACTTCATCTCAAGCCATTGCGTTGAAAACACGGGTCGTCGGGGCTCCATCGTAGCACGCCACCGTCAATGGAACACGGCCAAGCGGACACTCTGAAACAGCCTCGCGGCTGCCCGGGACTGCTATATTTGAGGAGACCGACTACGTGGAAAAATCGTCGGTTGAGGGCCAGTTGACACGCGGCGACACGGTGGAGGATCTGGTGCGAGGAGAGTCGAGAGAGATTCTGCCACTGGTCTTGTGCCTGGCCACGGTCGTGATGTCGACCGCGTTGCCCGCGGCGGATGATGCTCTCGAATCGGCCCACGCCACGCTGAAACGCAACGACGACGGCCAAATTGTGGAGGTGCTGTTCCACCACCATACCGAGCTGTCCGAGGCCGGCCTCAAGCAACTCGCCGGACTCAAGCACCTCAAGCGACTCGGCCTCGCCTCACCCCGGATCACCAACGACCACCTCGCCCACATTGCCGGCCTCAGTGGCCTGGAATCACTGGGCCTGAGCCAGGCGCAGATCACCGACGACGGTCTCGAGCACCTGGTACGGCTGACCGCATTGAGGAACCTGCAACTGGACGGCTGCCGAGCGATCACCGACGACGGCCTGGCCAGGCTCGAGGGACTCGAGTCGCTCGTCGAACTCAACCTTGGCGAAACCGGCATCACACTGATCGGCCTGAAACAGCTCGCCGGCCGCCGACTGCAAGTTCTCAAGCTGCCCGTCGAGCTGTATGTCGACAAGTGCCTGGCCGCCTACCTCGAGGCTCTCGACACCCAGGTCGACCTCGACCTCTCGGACTGGTCTCTCACCGATGAGGGAATGGTACACCTGGCCGCCCAGAAGCAGTTGAAGTCGCTGGTGCTGCCGGGGGGATGGCGCCGCGAGAAGTTGATTTCCGATCTTGGCCTGGTCCACCTGGCCCAACTCGTTGAGCTCGAGACTCTGATCCTGGCCGAGACGGGCATCGACGGATCGGGCCTGAGGCATCTCCGCGGCCTGGCGAACCTCAAATCGCTCGACCTGGCCGGCACCAAGGTGCTCGACGAGCACATGCATCACGTGGGTGGTCTTGGGGGGCTTGAGTCCCTGAGGCTAGCGTACTGCCAGGAAATCACCGACGCGGGGCTCGAACCAGTCGCCCGGCTCACACGTCTGCAGCATCTCAACCTCGGTGTGTTTCCCGGGAACAGCAAGTTGACCGACCTGGGCCTGTCGCACCTCTCGGCGCTGACCAGCCTCCGCGAACTCTATCTCACCGACATGCCGGTCACCAAGGTCGGGCTGAGGCACCTGGAATCAATGAAGCGACTCGAACTACTCTGGCTGGAAGGGTGCACGAAGGTCACCGACGACGGTCTGGGTTCCGTCGCCGCCATCGGCTCCCTGAAGTGGGTCAATCTCAACGACACCGAGGTCACCGGTGCCGGGGTACTGATGTTGCAACAGCTACGGCCCTCGTGCAAGGTGTCGCACGACACAAGCATCACCTGGATGCACATCAATGGCTGGTGGTTTCGACCGACCGCCGTCACCGCACCGTTGTTACTGCTGGGCCTGGCAAGTAGCTGGTTCTTCAGGCGACATCGGACGGCCCGGGGCTGCCCAAGCACGGGTGAATCGGTTAGACATGAAGGTGGCGATTCGGCGTAAGTGGCCAGATCGGGAGGAGAGACGATGAGACGTGCCGGGCTCAACACGGCCGCCCCAGCGACGCTGTTGCTGGCAAGCCTGCTTGCCATCGGCTGCCAGGACCAGCGCCAACCCGCTTCACGGGTTACGGGACCGGTTCCCGCATCGCTCGATTTCCAGGTCCGCTCGATCGACGGCGAGCCGGTCAACCTGGCCCGCTATCTCGGCAAGGTGGTCGTGGTGGTCAACATCGCCAGCCGCTGATCGTTGACCACCCAATTCCTGCAGTTGCAGGAGATGCAGGACAGGTACGGGTCCAATGACTTTATCGTGCTCGGATTCCCCAGCGACCAGTTCGGCAGCTTTGCCACGGGCACCGACCAGGAGGTCAAGAACTTCTGCCAGGCCAAGTACAAGGTGTCGTTTGACCTGTTTGCCAAGATCGACGTCAACGGCGAGGAGGCCGCGCCGTTCTACGAGTTCCTCACCAGCCAGGACGCTCCGCCGACGGGCAAGGGAGCGGTCGAGTGGAACTTTGAGAAGTTTGTGCTCGACCGGCAGGGCAAGGTCGTCGGCCGCTTCCGACCTCACGTGCAACCCAAATCGAAGCCAGTCCGATCGGTAATCGAAAAGGCCCTGGCCAGCTGACCCGGATCAGCCGCCGAAGTACTTCTCGATGATCCACTTCGGCTGGTGCCGATCCGGCTTCCGCTTGCGACCACTCAGGTCGATCTCCATGGGCTTGGGATTCTTCGACGTGTGAGGCGTCTGGTCGGCGGTGCGGCGTTGCCAGCCCTCCAGCAGCTTCATCATCCGCTGGACCCGTTCGGCCTGTCCGGACTCACCGGCCAGGTTCTTCAGCTCATCGGGATCCTGGTCCAGGTCGAACAGCTGAGTGTGGTTGATCTGCGGATAGCGGATCAACTTGTAACGGCTGTCTCGCACCGCACGCATCTTGTTCTCGTATGCCGTGAACAGGGTCTCGCGGACAAACGGCTCCGCCCCGGTGATCACCCCCGCCAGGCTGCGGCCCTCGACCTTCTCGGGCACCGCGGCACCGGACCAGCTGCAGAGGGTGGGGAAAAGATCGAACAGGTAGACCAGCGCGTTGCTCGAGCCCCGAGGAATTCCGGGACCGGTGATCACCATCGGCGTTCCCATGCTGTGCTCGTAGAGGTTTTGCTTGCCCAGCAAACCGTGACTGCCGACGGCCAGTCCGTGGTCGGCGGTGTAGACCACGATCGTGTTCTCAGCGTGGCCGCTGGCCTTCAGGGCCGCCAGCACCCGGCCGACCTGTTCATCCAGGTGGCTGATCATCCCGTAATACTCGCCCAGTTGGTTGCGGATCACCTCCCGCGTCCGCGGCCATGCCGCCAACGCTTCATCCCGTCCGACCATCCACCCGTTGTGGAACGGATGCTGGGGCATGAAGTTCCGCGGCAGCGGCAGTTCGACGCGTTCCGCGGAATACATCTCGGCAAATTTTTCTGGCGGTTGCCGGGGATCATGCGGCGAGGTGAAGGCGGCGTAGGCGAAGAAGGGTTTGTCCGACTTCCCCTTCCGGCTGCCGAGAAACTCGATCACCGCATCGGCGAAGATCTCGCTGGAGAACCGTCCGCTCATCCGCGGTGGGGTCAGCTTGCCGTCGGCCCCCAGGTCCCGGATCGGCACTTTCGTGTGATCCGACATGCCGCCGATGAACACGGATTTCCCGTGCTGAAACGCCCGCGTGAACGACTCGGCCCGATTGTGCCACTTGCCGGTCCCAAACGTGATGTATCCGCTGCGGGCAAGCACATCGGGGAGCAGTGGAACGCCCTTGAGGTTCATTGGCACCCGCCACAGTGTCCGGCCACTCATCAACATCGCCCGGCTGGGCTGACAGACCGCTCCATGAATTGACCCCATGCAGTAGCCGCGGCGGAAATTGAACCCGCTGCGGACCAGGCGATCGATGTTCGGCGTACGGATGTGCGGATTCCCATAGGCTCCGACAGTGTCGGGTCGCTGATCGTCGGCAAACAGAAACAGGATGTTCGGTCGCGGCCGGGCAACCGCCGCACCAACACGGATCGCGGGAAACCCGCAGCCCACCGCCAACGCGATGACGAGTAGCAACCG
>Ga0310123_10003919_pt1 | contig 11373 bp, 11 predicted proteins | sample CB6_AW_1057_MG_FD_203505 | JGI IMG/M metagenome (GOLD analysis project Ga0310123, IMG submission 203505) | Marine microbial communities from Western Arctic Ocean, Canada - CB6_AW_1057 | ecosystem: Environmental > Aquatic > Marine > Oceanic | place: Canada: Western Arctic Ocean | collected... | reverse complement strand
CTTTTGGAAGCAGTTAGCAAGGCGAACAAGCCGCTGTTGATCATTGCTGAAGACGTCGAAGGCGAGGCCTTGGCGACTTTGGTGGTCAACAAGATGCGAGGCATTCTCAGCGTTTGTGCCGTCAAGGCTCCCGGATATGGCGATCGTCGCAAGGCGATGTTGGGCGACCTTGGCGTGCTGACCGCGGCAACACCGATCTTCAAGGATCTGGGCATTGAATTGGAGAGCGTCAAGCTCACCGATTTGGGGCGAGCCAAGAAGATCAAGATTACCTCAGACGACACCATCGTCGTCAAAGGGGGTGGAAAGAAAACGGATATTGACGGACGTGCCGAGCAAATCCGTCGTGAGATTGAAGTGACCGACAGCGACTACGATCGCGAAAAGCTTCAAGAACGACTGGCCAAGTTGGCCGGCGGCGTCGCCCAAATCAATTGCGGCGCGGCAACCGAGACCGAGATGAAGGAACGCAAGGCCCTTCTGGAAGACGCTAAATCAGCTACCCAGGCGGCCCTCACCGATGGGATCGTTCCCGGTGGCGGCGTGGCGTTGATTCGCTCCGAAAAATCGCTGGGTAAACTTGGTTTAGAAGGCGACGAGCAGATGGGTGCCAACATCATTCGTAACGTATTGGACAAGCCACTCCGGTACATTGCCGAGAACGCCGGGCTGGACGGGGCCGTTGTCGTCAACCGAGTTCGCCAACTCAAAGGCAAAGCGGACGGCTACGACGCGGACAAGGACAAGTACGGTGACTTGATCGAAGCTGGGGTGATCGATCCTGCCAAAGTCGTAAAAACGGCAATGCAGAACGCTGCGAGTGTCGCTTCCCTGTTGCTGACCACCTCTGCACTGGTGACCGATATTCCCGAGCCTCAGGAAGAAGGTGGCCAAGACCACCACGACCACGGTGCTGGTGGTATGGGTGGCGGTGGCATGGGAGGAATGGAGGGCATGGGAGGCATGGGAGGCATGGGAGGCATGGGAGGAATGCCTGGGATGATGTAGATCGATTCGTCGCCGGTTATTGGCGTGGAAACAGACCACATCGAATTCCCCCCCCTTTTTTTTACAAAATGAACACCCTTTAAAAGATAAACACTTTTTAAAAATCAAACCACTTAACAGAACAAACGAATCGATAAGGAACTCAAAACATGGCCAAGCCAAAGATTAAACCACTGGATGATCGCGTCGTTGTGGAGCCCATCGAAGCGGAAGAGATGACGGCGGGCGGCATTGTGCTGCCGGATGCTGCCCAGGAGAAGCCGCAGCGCGGCACGATTTTGGCCGTGGGGCCCGGTAAGTTGCTGGATACCGGCGAGCGTGGAGGTTTGTCGGTGACCGTCGGTGACGAAGTGATCTACGGTAAGTATGGCGGAACTGAAATCGAAGTTGACGGCGAGGAAGTCAAGATTCTCAGGGAGAGCGACATACTTGCGAAGGTCTCGTAGTTCCGGCTTGCGAAGGTCTCGTCGTTCCGGTGGGCAGTATGGTGCCAGCGGCTACACGGACATGAATTCAACCAAAATCAAATAAGGAATCGTAAGCGTGGCAAAACAACTTCTATTTGACGACCCTGCTCGGCAAAAAATGCTTCGGGGCATCAACAAATTGGCTGACGCCGTGGCGATAACGATGGGGCCAACAGGCCGCAACGTGATCATCGACAAATCCTTCGGCGGCCCCACGGTGACGAAGGACGGAGTGACTGTGTCGAAAGAGGTCGAATTGGAAGACCGCTTTGAGAACATGGGAGCCAAGCTTGTTAACGAAGTCGCCTCAAAGACGTCGGACAATGCGGGTGACGGAACCACTACCGCCACGGTGTTGGCGCGTGCTATTTTCAAGGAAGGCATCCGCAACATTGTGGCTGGCAGCAATCCGGCAGCGATCCGGCGCGGGATTGGAAAAGCCGTGACGGCAGTCGAAGGATTTTTACTGGACATGGCCAAACCGGTCTCGAAGAAGGAGGAGATCGCCAATGTCGGCGCGATTAGTGCCAATACCGACCGTTCCATTGGCGAGTTGTTAGCGGACGCACTGGAAAAAGTCGGCAAGGACGGTGTGATCACGGTCGAAGAGGGCAAAACAGCCGAGATGACATTGGAAATCGTGGAGGGAATGCAATTTGACAAGGGTTACATTTCCCCGTATTTCATCAACCAGACAGCGGAGATGGAATGCGAGTTGGAGGATGCCCTCATCTTGATCTTTGAGAAGAAGATCAGCGCCCTTCGCGACCTGGTACCGATTTTGGAAAAGGTCAGTCAGACGGGTAAGCCGTTGTTGATCATTGCTGAGGATGTCGACGGCGAGGCTCTGACGGCGCTGGTGGTGAACAAGCTACGTGGCGTTCTCAACGTCTGTGCGGTGAAGGCTCCAGGATTTGGCGATCGGCGCAAAGCGATGTTGGGTGATATCGCCACGTTGACTGGCGGCCAACTTATTAGCGAAGACCTGGGAATCCAGCTGGAAAGCCTGACCTTGGACCACCTGGGGAAGGCGAAGAAGATCACGGTTGACAAGAATGACACGACGATTGTCCAAGGCGCTGGCGACACGAAGGAAGTCCAAAAACGGATTGCCCAACTCCGTCGGCAGATTGACGACACCGACAGCGACTACGATCGTGAAAAGGTGCAAGAGCGGCTGGCCAAGCTGACCGGTGGTGTGGCCGTGATCTCGGTCGGGGCTGAAACGGAAGCGGACATGAAGCAGAAGAAGGCTCGTGTTGAAGATGCTTTGCACGCCACACGTGCGGCGGTCGAAGAGGGAATCCTACCGGGTGGTGGCGTTGCCCTGTTGCGAGCCAAGGCAGCCTTGGAGAACGTTTCCGCTCGAGGTGACGAAAAGGTCGGTGTCAAGATTATCGCGAAAGTGCTAAGTTCGCCGCTCAAGCAGATTGTTGATAACGGTGGTCGCGATGGTTCGGTAGTGGTCGACGAGGTCATGCAGAAATCGGTCAATGAGGGTTTTGACGCCAACACTGGCAAGTACGTTGACATGTTTAAGGCGGGTATCATCGATCCAGTCAAGGTGGTTCGCACGGCGTTAGCTAATGCTGCCAGCATCGCAGGACTGTTGCTTACGACCGAAACGATGGTTACTAACCTTGAAGACGAAGACAAAGAAAAACAGCGAGTCGAAGGCAGCATCCGCTAGCAGCGGATGATTCGACCCGAGTCACAAGCGTCCGAGTCACAAGCGTCCGAGTCAGAAGCGATTGACTTACACAGGCCACTTCCGTTACGGAGTGGCCTGTTGAGTGGAACACGGAAGTTGTTTCGCAACCCTTAGCGACACATTTATGGCCGGCGAACGGGATTATTACGAAGTCTTGGGGGTCGATCGCAGCGCGAGTGGGCGGGAGATTGCTTCCGCCTATCGTCAAATGGCGATCAAGTACCATCCCGATAGCAATCCGGACAACGAGGAAGCGACGGCCAAATTCAAAGAGGCGGCGGAAGCGTACGAAGTACTCAGTGACGCCGAGAAAAAAGCTCGCTATGACCAGTTCGGCCATGCTGGTTTGGACGGGATAGCAAGTGGCCACGCTGGATTCTCCAATGTTGAAGATATTTTTGATGCCTTCGGTGACATCTTCGGCGGTGGAGGCATCTTTGGCGATATCTTTGGCGGAAGCCGTCGGCGTGGCCGACGGCGAAAGGGTGCTGATCTCAAAACCGAAGTTGTGTTGGATCTCGAGGAGGCGGCCCGCGGTACGAGAAAGACAATCCATTTTAATCGCAGCAAACAATGCTTGACTTGTGAGGGTAGCGGTGCGAGACCGGGGTCTTCGCCGGTGACTTGTCGGCAGTGCGGTGGGCACGGTCAGGTGGTTCAGGCGGCCGGCATCCTGCGTGTGCAAACGACTTGCCCCAATTGTCAGGGATCGGGGCGCGTCATCGCGGACCCATGCAATGATTGTGGCGGCAACGGATTGACGGCCGAGAAGGTCGAATTGGAGGTGTCGATTCCCGCAGGTGTCGATAACGGCATGCAAGTTCGCCTGGCCGGCGAAGGCGAGCCGAGCCATTATGGAGGAGCTACGGGAGATTGTTATTGTATTATCCACGTACGGGAACACAGCCTATTCGGCCGCGAAGGAATGCATCTCCTCTTGGAAATGCCGGTCACCTACACGCAAGCTGCATTGGGCGCCAACATCGACGTGCCTACACTTGAGGGAATGGCCGAATTGGCAGTCCCAAGCGGAACTCAATCTGGGCATGTCTTCCGTATGCGAGGCCTGGGCATACCTGAACCGCGAGGCGGCGGGCCGGGCGAATTAATCATCCGTATACACGTTGAAGTGCCGAAGAAACTCGACCAACGCGAGGAAGCACTCCTGCGCGAGCTGGCGGAATTAGAGCACACCAATGTGTCACCACAGCGCAAAAGCTTTCTTGACAAGCTAAAACGATATTTTACGGCTCAAAAGGTCGAGCAGAATTAGTTGAGGGAGTCACCATTGTGAACGACAAAACAGCTCGAGAGTCCGACAATTTGGCGGCGGCCGCCAAACAGCGGGATGCCGAAGCCGTCGACGAACATTTTTCGGATGTCCCCGACGAAGAACCGTTGCAGGATCAGGTTCGATCCGCTGAAGAACCGTCCGCGGAGGAACAACTGGCGCAATTACAAACCGAATTGGAAGACGCCAAGAAACGGACGCTCTTATCCCAGGCCGAACTGGAAAACTTTCGTAAACGCACGCGTCGTGACATGGAGCAGGAACGACAATACGCTTTGTTGCCGCTGCTGCGAGATCTGTTACCAGCGATCGACAATTTGGAGTTGGCGCTAGCTGTCGATTCGTCGGAATCCGACGCGTCGGGAGTGATTGAGGGTGTGCGAATGGTCGCCCAGCAGCTGAATGGAGTCCTCAAAGAGAATCATTGTGAAACGATCGAAGCCCAGGGACTAGCTTTCGATCCAGAGGTGCACGAGGCGGTCGAACAACGTGAAACAGACGAGCACGAGGCAGGCATGGTCATCGAAGTCCGGCAAACTGGATATCAGTTGCGCGACCGGGTGATTCGCCCGGCGCGCGTGGTTGTCGCGAGGGCCAGTGGAAACCGGCCGATCGACGCGGAATCGGCTGGCGATGCCCTGGAAAATGAAGTTTAAAAGAGTGAGTCGTCGAAGACGTTAAAGTTGCATGGCGTCATCGACCTGTAACGCCGTGATAAATGAAGTTGAAGAGGCGCGAAAATGCCTACTTACGATTACGAATGTGATGCCTGCGGCCACGAATTCGAGTTGTTTCAATCAATTACCGAGGCCGTCAAAAAGAAATGTCCTGATTGTGGCAAACTCAAGCTCCGTCGACTGTTTGGCACGGGAGCGGCGATAGTCTTTAAGGGTTCGGGGTTTTACCAGACGGATTACCGTAGCGATTCTTACAAAGAGGCCGCTAAAAAGGATAAACAATCGCAGGAGGGTTCGTCCTCTGGTAAGGACAAGTCGAAAAGCGATAATAAGAAGTCGGATTTGTCCGATGTGAGTCCAAAAAAGAAGTCGTCCAATACCGATAACTCAAAATGAAACGATTAGGTTAGTTGCTCTCTCATCATGGTGACGGTGACTTGTTCAGTCTGCGGCGCGTTGTTCGATTCGGAGCATTCTCCGGCGATACCGTTTTGTAGCATTCGGTGCCGTCAGGTCGATCTCAATCGGTGGTTCAACGAAGAGTATTCAATGCCGGTCGAGTCTGAGGAGGAGGGTTTCGAACCGGAGATGTCGTAGGCAATTGACATGAGGGGAGTAAATGTCGACGGACAGCGGAATCATTCGCAAAATTTCCTGGCGTGATAGTTGTCCCTGGTTGATGCTGGTCCGAGTTTTTCACATCGCCTCGGCGCCTCACGTGTTGTTACTGGCAACCGTGGGGGCACTGGTCAGTTCGGGGATCTGGCGAATAGCCGACACTGTTTTTCCGCCAGCCGGTGTTGTGATTCCGGCAGCCCACGATCAGGCTGACAGCGTTCTTACCGAAGGCGTTCTTACCGAAGGCGCTCTTACCGAAGGCGCTCTTACCGAAGGCGCTCTTACCGAAGGCGCTCTTACCGAAGGCGCTCTTGCCAAGGGCGACATAACTGGCGATCCTCTAATCACCCGTGAGGCGCTGCAACGTTGGCCAGGCTCCCGATGTCATTCGGCCGAGAGCTGTTCGATATCGCCGGCGAACGCTAGGAACGCATTGCTCGGAAGAAATGCTGGCGTGGCCCCTGTCCATCCTATCTTCGGTGTTGCCACGAGATATGCGATGCCATTCACACGGTTACTGGACCGGAATACGAGTTGGCGAGAAATCGGTTTTTCGCTGTTGGGCGGAGTCGGCTCGCTATTGGTGTGGAGTGTTTTGGGTGGTGCCATCGTGCGAATTGCTGCCGTGGACTTGGGGCGTCAAGAACGAGTAGGTCTGAGCAACGCATTGAACTTCAGTCGATCCAAAGTGGCGGCTTACTTCGCTGCGCCGTTATTGCCGTTGGCAGGAATTGCGGCGATCGCCGTGCCGATGATTCCGCTGGGTTGGCTGATGTTGACCGATTTTGGCGTGACGATCGGCGGGCTCGTATGGTTGTTGGTGATGATCGGTGCGATTCTGATGGCGATTGGCGCGATCGGCCTGTTGTTTGGTTGGCCATTGATGTGGGGAGCTATCGGGGCTGAAGGTTCTGATTCCTTCGACGCAATCAGCCGCGCCTACGCTTACACCTTTCAGCGGCCGTTTGAGTATTTATTTTACGCCCTGGTGGCAACCATTCTGGGCACGCTCGGATGGTTGTTGGTGTGGGGTTTCTCCGAAGCGGTCGTGACGATGGCTTTTTGGGGGACTTCGTGGGGCGCGGGCAGCGATCGCGTGAATGCGGTGATCAGCTACGCTGGTGAGCTTGGTCAATCAACATTGGTAAATGACCCGTCGGACAACCTTGAGATGGAAAGGCCGTCGCAAATGTTTCGATTGGGCGCCAGCCTTATTGGATTGGCTGTCGGCGGAGTTCGAAGCGTCGCGACTGGTTTCGCTTACAGTTTCTTTTGGTGTGCGGCTGTCGGGATCTATCTTCTGCTACGGCTATCGGCAGACTCGACAGAATTGGACGAGGTCTACATCGATCCAGATGCCGAATCGGTCTACGGATTGCCCGAGTTGGAGCAGGACGGGCAGGGCGTGCCTGGGGTGGCGGATGAGCCAGAAGCGGATGAGCCAGCTGCGGATGAGCCATTGGACGACGGTGGCGGGTAGATTGTCGGTGCTAATGTTCTATTGAAGATTAGCGAAAATCAGTGTTCCCCACTAAACAGGGGTACTAAGGACATTGCTGCGATTTTATACGCTCATGAACAAGAGCAGAAACGTCCGCAAGCTAAACCGTATCCGCCGTCGACGCGGCTTGGATTCTCGATCAGCACTATTGGCAATCATCTGATCTAAAGCGACCTGTTCAGCGAGTACACGGCGGTTACCACCCATCGCGACACCGGACCCTTACGCTGGCAATTCATTTTACCAATTTATAGTTGATGCTGTTGTTCTGAAGGCGTACCAATCGAGGAGTGCCTTTGGGGTCGTTTTTAGGGACGCGCAGGCTCAAATAACGAATAAGGAGCCCTGACCCCGGGGGCCTCACCCTTCTTCGGCATTCAAAGCATCGAGCAGCTCGGCCAGTTTAGTCTTGACGTTCGCCTTCGCGGACGGATTTGGTAGCTTCTCGGTCTGTTCGCAGCAACTGACCTGGCAGACGAACTCAGTGATTGACGTGACCGGCAGGCACGGGAACGTGGCCACGCTGCAGCTTCACGACCTTGGTGACGAAGGGTGTCGTCATGGCGCGGACCAGCGCGGCGTAGTTGAGCTGGAACGCGAACTCGGCGCCGATGGGCATGCGATGCCGGCCGGAGTCCGTGATCAGGTGGTCGCTGCTCGCCCCGAGGATTTCGATTTCGGGAGGTGGCTGGAGGCCGCACGGATCGGTGTCCTGGCGACCGATCGCCAGGATCGTCTGCGAGATGTAACCTCGATCTGTGGCAGGTGCCTCCTCGCCGAACGCGGTTTGTGCGGTCGTACCCCATGGCTGCGATGGCTTGACCTTCGACTCGATCACTTCGGCGATCAGCGTGATGGCGTCGGTGTAAAGCCCGTCAATCGGTTCGCGGTGCAGAGATTTCCGACCGAGTAGGATCGATTCACCTAAGCGTAGATCGTTGATCCTCCCGGTGTCTTCACCGCTGAGCGCCCATTGGAGATTGGCGGAGTTCCCGCCGGACACGATGTCGAGCGTCAGGCCGAAAGTCGCCTCGATCGAGCCCACGAGCGCGGACAGCTCAGTCATGTTCCTGGTGTCGGGTGACACTCCGCTCCGGCAGGCAAGGTTCGTGCCGATGCCTTTGAACACGATATTCGGCAAGCGAAGCGTCTCACGCACAGTGTTCTCGAGGTCGCCGCGCATAATGCCTTCACGGAGATCTCCAAGCTCGACCATGAGAACGATCTCGTGCGTCCGTTTCGCCTCCCGTGCGGCGGACGAGAGTTTGCTGATGACGTCGAGCTCGGTGTTGAAACTCGCGTCGGCATAAGTGACGACTCGGTCCGCCTGGCTGAGCATCGGAGAGCGGATGAGTGTCATTGACGCCGGTACGCGTACACGACGCATCGCTTCGATGTTCTCGATTCGTGAGTCGCCGAGCCCACGTACACCAGCCCGGAGCAACGCGCCCGCGATCTCTAGTCGCGGCGCGGTCATCGTGCGCCCGCAGTCAGCTTTTCCTCAAGTTCTGGGAAGGCCGCAATGACCATCTCCACGAGACGCTCGGGTGACCGGTTCAGCGAATCGGTGGCGGGGATACCGAGTTCGCACTCATAGAGTGTGATGGCCACGTCGACTTCACCGTCGGTCATGCCCTCGTGGTTGATTGTAAGACCAATGACCTTCGTGTCCGAGAAGGTCTGGATGAGGTTGATCTCGGTGGCCGGCAGCGGCATGGGCATCTGTGGGAAGTCACAGCGATGGGTCCGTTCCGGTGCGTGCTGTAGCACAACCCCGTTCGGGCAACTGCCTCGGAAGATGAAGCTCGACGTCGAGTAGGCGGGGTGACTCAGCGCCCCTTGCCCTTCGATGATGATCACGTCGGGGCTCTCGTTCTCGAACGCTTCGACGATCGTGGCTTCCAGCTCACCCGCGCAGAACTGCGACGGGACGGCATCGAGCGCGACCCCGTAACGGGCGCCCTGGATCAAGCCGGTCTGGCCTGTGCAAACCATCACGGCTTTCAGGCCGCGATCGTTGAGGGCACGAGTCAAGATGTTGGCGGTTGTGCGTTTGCCGATAGCGCAGTCAGTGCCGAGCACGGCGATTCGTGGCAGGTGACGTCCGTGATGCGACCGCTGAACAACCGCAGATCCTTCTTGGCGCGGGGCTTTCGAATGTCGAGGATCTCCACGTTCTTCGCTGCACTCGCCGCTGCAAACACCGGGTCGTCATTCAAGAACTCATGGAGACCGTTCACGACGTTCATCCCGAGGTCGATGGCTTCAAGCACGATACCTCGCTCGCGTGGCGACAACATGCCACTCGCCGGAGCCATCCCGAAGATGAAGTAATCGGGTAGGCTTCCGACGTGCGCTAGTGCGGTGGCAAGATTGCGGCAGATGGGGATAGCGTTCGGCTCCTCGCCGAGCACCTCACCGGAATCGAGACCAACCTTCTCGCTGTCGATGACCGCGAGGATCTTGTACTTTTCCGAGTGACGGACGAGACCGTTGGCGGTCTTTCCGTCGATGGCACCGAAGTTCGCTTCGCAATAGACAACCGCCGTTTGAACTTGTTCATGTTCACAGCCAGTTCGCGACCACGCTAAGTTCGCGGAATCGTTTCTGGCAACATGAGAATGATGGGCAGCCTGCGAGTACAGTATCGCGGCGCGTGGGAACACGGACATTGCCTCCCCCTCGAGTTGGCTCAGAGGAGGCGACGGGATCGTGCCGGCCAGATTTGGCCGTATCTCAACGAGTGGTCCCCACTAAGGTTGTGCCCGTCAGCATAGCACAAGTCGACGTTGGCTGATACGACAGTTGACAAAGGGGCAAGGCTGGGAGTTTCTTTAGACGATTTGGGGCCAAACGAACTGCCGACCCACTTTTTCGCTGTACCTGACATGTCCACACCTGAGGATTTCATCCGTCGCATCAAACCTTGGGTTGCTGACCCAGATCGCCGCAACTCAGGAACTAGCCGAAACTTACGACAGGACTGTGTCAAATTGGCTCCCACGAATCAAAATGCTGGAAAACGTTCGCAGCACGCAGCAGGGCGTTTTCGGCACAAATTCTGAGGGGCGATCGCCCGGAATTCGTCAGGCGCTTTGGCGGACGTAACTGTAGAACGTGGGCTTTGAGACCCCCACCAGGCGGCAGATTCCTGTCCGGCAAACACAGCCACATGTTTCACGGGGTAGTGCAACGGTACCTAATGAGCCAGGTAGAGTTTTCGGGCCGATCAAATTGGTGCCGCCTATTCGTGATCTGGCTCTCTCGGTGTCATTCCCAAAACGATGTCGCAGTTGGCTGCGAACTCTCCGATTATTGATTCGGGAATCGGTTTGAAGTCCACCATGACGGTGGCGAGAGCCTGCGGATCACGAATGCGGCGCACGAGCATGTCTTTTTTGTTGGACGGCTCGGCCCGGTTGTAGAATTGAGTCGTCAGAACCCGTCGGTTTTCCATGTAGACAGCGACGTGAATATGCGGCGTGCGAAATCCGTATTGAACCGGCTTGATAGTACGGAAATAGTAATCGCCTTTGGTGCCTGTGAGGAATCTTCCAAAGCCCTGAAAGTTCGTGTCGTACTGGTCGCGTCCGGCGCTTTGCGAGTGGATATAAACCCCGTTGGCGTCAGTTTGCCAAATCTCGACCGTCGCATTGCGAATCGGCTCCCCCGCTGCGCTGAGAACACGCCCGGTCAGGTGCGTTATTTCTCCTACCGCCGGTGATAAGGAATCGTTGAGGATCAACAAGTCGTTGTCGGTGTCCAAGGGAAGCCGATCTGGATAAAACGGTCCCTCGGTGGACGCGGGAGTCTGGATCAGCGCCTCAGCCAAGGCGACTGGTCCGGAAAAAGCGACGACTCCGAACGCCAGCTGCCCAAGAAAAGATCGTCGATCTTGTTCGACCGGTGGACGGACCATAGATACCTCCCTTTGGCTCAGAATTCGCGACATTTGCAGCCAACTACATTGTCAGTGTTCAGCTTATCTGTCTAGATTATCGGCTTGCGTCGATTCGAGCCAGAGCTAAAGACGCGGAATCACCGGCTTCAGAATCGAATTGGTCATACGTTTGGACCGATTCCTTTGGTCCCGAGTTCGT
>Ga0310123_10003918_pt1 | contig 11374 bp, 8 predicted proteins | sample CB6_AW_1057_MG_FD_203505 | JGI IMG/M metagenome (GOLD analysis project Ga0310123, IMG submission 203505) | Marine microbial communities from Western Arctic Ocean, Canada - CB6_AW_1057 | ecosystem: Environmental > Aquatic > Marine > Oceanic | place: Canada: Western Arctic Ocean | collected... | reverse complement strand
GCGGATCATCAAACTGGCTGGCCTGAAGCCCTGGCCGAAACTGTTCCAGAATCTCCGCAGCACGCGTGAAACGGAATTGGCCGAAAACTATCCGATGCACGTCATTTGTGCATGGATTGGCAATTCCCAGGCCGTGGCTACCAAACACTATTTGCAGGTCACCGACGAGCACTTCAAGCGGGCAACCGAAGGCGCGCTGCAAAATGCGCTGCAGCACACTGCCGTTTCTGGTTGCAGCGACTCGCAATCCGACTCAGTCGCGCATAAAAAACCCCTGTTTTACAGGGGTTTACGACAACTTGCGAAGTCACAAAAGTGACCGGAGTGGGCGTACGTGGACTCGAACCACGGACCTCAGCTTTATCAGAGCTGCGCTCTAACCAATCTGAGCTATACGCCCCCAGCAGGTTGTCAGAAGCTCGGGTTGTCGGGACATCGGGATGGCGAACGCTGAGTGCTCGGTGTGTTGGCCTGTTGATGCGCCAAACCACAGACCTCGCAAAACCCTCTGCTTCGCCGCAAACAAACCTCTTGACCTGGAAGTCCAGATAGCCAGACCCCGGACATCTGAATTCTGCCGATTCCTCTCGCGGTTGTCCAGTCGTTTCGCATCCTTATTGAAACTGCCGGCCAATATTTCCAAAAAACCGGTTAGTTTTTCAAACTGGGTGATGTGTGCAGCATCACCCGCGATGTCCCGAGGCGAGCCGAGGGTGTAAACCCTCGGGTTTTTCGAAGTACCGGCCGGTTGACACCGGCCGCTCGCCATTCCTACTTTGAAAAACTGCCCAGTCCTGAATCGGACAAGGGCCGCGTGGACATTGACGCCTGGTTGTCATAACCTGAGGGTTTGCGGTGCAGGTGAGGTGCGACGTAGATTCGAACCAAAAAAAGATCGTTTGGAAGCGGAGAGGTCGGATGATGCGATTCGTTTGGGGGTTTCTGATTGCGGTGTTTTCGATGTGGTCGGGAATTTTCTCCTCTACTGGCTTCGCCGACAATCAGGTCGTTACACTCGCGCAAGAGGTGCAAGAGAAGGGCTGGATCGTCTACAGCGCCAAGACCGAAAAGGGCGACTGGGACCTTTTTCTGATGCGTCCGAACGGGTCACACGTTCGTAACATCACCAAGACCCCTAAGTGGAACGAAGCGGCGCCGCGGTTTTCGCCCGATGGGCGAAAGATTCTCTTTCGCCAATTGAAGACCCAGCAGACGGTAAGTCACGATCGCTGGGGATTTCAGGGGCGGCTGGTGATCGCCAACGCGGACGGATCCCATCCGGACGTTTATGGCAAGCCGCGCGAATACCCGTGGGCCGTTTGGAGCCCCGACGGCAATCAGTTTTCGTGCCTGTACCCTCGGGGCGTCGAGATTGTTGACGTGGCGACGAAGCGGGTTGTGCGGAAGCTGCCTCGACACGGAATCTTTCAGCAATTGTTCTGGTCGCCCGACGGCAAGTGGTTCTGCGGGACGGCGAACGTCGGCGGTGAGAACTGGACCATTGTTCGCTTAAACGGGATAACGGGTCGGCAGAACGTTGTCAGCCGTTTTCAGAACTGCACGCCCGACTGGTTTCCCGATTCCCAACGGGTCGTTTTCTCGAACCGCCCCAAGGGACAGGGCGGCTACGGATGGACGCAGCTTTGGATGGCCGACGCCGAAGGGATAGGCCGAAGTTTGGTCTATGGGGAGGACGAGCGTCACATCTATGGCGGCGGGCTATCGCCGGACGGCAAGTACGTGTTGTTCACCCGCTGCCCCAAAGACGGCGGCGGGTCCGAGCGAGACGGGGCACCGGGCGGATTGATGCGGCTGAGCAATACCCCGACCATCGGCGGCCGTAGTCCTGCGCTGCGGAAGAAGCATCCCAACACCAAAGACGGCCCGGTTCTGCCGCTCCCCGATTGTTGGGAACCCCATTGGACCTACGCCGAACTCAAACTCGGGCCGTGACCGGCTCTCAAACCCGCACCTCGTGCAAAGCCAGCGCGTCGCTGCGCAAGCGGTCGTGAACATCTGAAGCAACGTCCCACTGGGTCCAGAACACCAGACAGTATGATGTCCGATCAACTCACCATGTCGCGGACCGCATCGCTGATCGGCAGCACGTTGTTCCTGCTGGCGGTCCTGCTGGTCGACAGCGCAGCGGCGGACCAGCGCAGCGGAAGAGCGGCTAGGGAACTCGCGGCCGAAGTTAGTCAAAAAGGCTGGATCGTTTACAGCGCCCGAACAAAAACGGGCGACTGGGATCTGTTTTTGATGCGGCCCGACGGATCTCGTCGCCGCAACATCACCAACACACCGAAGTCAAATGAGGCCGCGGCCCGGTTCTCGAACGACGGGAAACGTCTCTTGTTCCGCCGGCTCAAGCGGGCTTCTCAGATCAGCCATTCCAACCACGGTCAACAGGGACGTCTGGTGATTGCGCAGGCCGACGGAACGAACCCGGTCGCATACGCAAAAGAAGGCCAATTTCCCTGGGCCTGCTGGGGACCGAACGACCAGCGGTTGGCCTGTCTGACGCCCAGGGGGATCGAAATCATCGACATCGCCAGCAAACGGGTCCTGCGGAAACTGGATCGCCAGCGGATGTTTCAGCGGTTCTTCTGGTCGCCGGACGGGAAGTGGTTCGTGGGGACCGCCAACAGCTTCGGCTCGGGCTGGACAATCGTAAGAATGAATGCCATCTCCGGCGCGGTCAACATGGTGCACCAGGGCTATTGCTGCACCGGTTCGTGGCTGCCGGATTCCAAACGGGTGATCTACGCGCACCGTCCCAACGTGCCCGGCATCTATCGGGAGACGCAGCTTTGGATGGCCGACGGTGACGGTCGCAATCGGCAGCTAATCTACGGAGCGGACGCCCGGCACATGTACTACGGCACTGTATCGCCCGATCTCTGGTACGTCGTCCTCACCGATTCGCCCAAAGACGGTGGAGGGGCCACCGCGGGCGGCTCCCCACTGGTGGTGATGCGGCTGAGCGACGCGCCGACAATTGCCGGCCCAAGCCCGCTGCTTCGCAAAATATCGCTGCCGCTGAGCAAGTCATCCCGGGACAAAAACGGGCCGGTGCTGAGACTCTCGCCCGGTTGGAATCCGCACTGGACGTACGCGAAGATTGGGGGCGAATGATGAGCGATACGGATCGATCCGCCGGCCAGCCAGAGCAGAACGAATTGCGGGATTCTTACCATCCCGCATCCGGCGCTCTGGCGACCGATGGGCGAAATCGGATTCGTCTCGTCGTTGTGATGGCTGCGGGAACGCTGATCGCCGGTGGAGCGGTGGCCCTGTCGGTGTTCGGACGAGGCGACCAAGCAGACCACGGCAAGGACGAGCAGGTGACGAAATTGGGCGTCATCGAGGTCACCGCCCGGCTGACCGAGATTCGCGGCGACTTTCTCCCCAACGACGGTCTGTACAACTACGTCTTCGTCATGATGTACGAGATTACGCAGGTCCACCGGGGAAAGGCGCACGCCGACCGGATTGCCGTCGCGCATTACAATCCCCTGAAACAGCGAGCCGATGTTGCCGATGAATTCTACTCTGACCTCGGAGGCCGGCTGAAGAAGTTTCGCGCCGGTGACACGCATCGGATGGCGTTGGAAGTGCCCCTCGACGATCACTACATGGGCGGAATCATCGATCGATATTTCGACGAAGACAAAGGCCCCCTCTACTGGGCAGTTTGGACGAATTTGGTCGAATAACGGCCTTCGAAAACCACACCGACCGGCGTCCTACAACGCCAAACTCACCGCTCCTGCCCGATGGTCTTCACGTCCCACATCTTCATCTTTTACTTTCTTCCGCTGACCCTTGCGGTTTATTACTTCTTGCCGACGAGGTTTCGCAACGCCTTTTTGACGTTCGTCAGCTACCTGTTCTACGGCTGGTGGAAGCCGTGGTTTGTGCTATTGATGATGGCCTCGACCGTCGTCGACTATTTCTGTGCGCGGACGATTTCCGCGCCCCTCTCTTCGCCGCAGCGTCGCCGGACCGCGCTCATCACGTCGATGGTCGTCAACCTGGGCCTGTTGGGGGTCTTCAAGTACTCCATGTTCGGCATGGAGAATCTGAACCGGCTGCTGGAACTTGTCGGAGCCGATGCGCTGGGCGTCCTGCAAATCACCCTGCCGATCGGGATTTCGTTCTACACCTTTCAAACGTTGAGTTACACGATCGACGTCTACCGGGGCGAGGCGCCGCCGGTCCGATCGTTCAGCGACTTCTCCTGTTTTGTGAGCCTGTTTCCACAACTGATTGCCGGCCCGATTGTCCGCTACAACACCGTGGCCGACCAGTTGGCCGAGCGCAATCATACCTTGACACGCTTCTCATCCGGTGTGGCGTTGTTCATTTTGGGATTCTCAAAGAAGATCCTGCTGGCCAATCCGATGGGCATCGTGGCCGATGCCGCTTTCGGCGCCGAATCGCTGAGCGTCCTCGATGCCTGGTTCGGCGTGACGGCTTACGCCTTTCAAATCTATTTCGACTTCTCCGGCTACTCCGACATGGCCATCGGACTGGGCCGCATGCTGGGCTTCGAGTTTCCGCGAAACTTCAACGCGCCGTACCTGGCCGACGGCATCACTGACTATTGGCGGCGATGGCACATCTCGCTGTCGACGTTTTTGCGCGATTATCTTTACATTCCGCTCGGCGGCAATCGGCGCGGCTCGCGCCGGACGTACCTGAATCTGGGGGTGGTCATGCTGCTGGGCGGACTTTGGCACGGGGCCGCCTGGACATTCGTGATTTGGGGGCTCTACCACGGACTCATTTTGGGCTTTGAACGCCGGCTCGGCAAACAGAGCTTGTATGCCGGTCTGCCGCGACCGGTCCGAGTTGTTTTGACTTTCGTGCTGATTCTCTTCTCTTGGGTGTTGTTTCGATCGCCGACGATCACCGCGGCAGGAGATTATTTCGCTGCCATGTTCGGCCAGACCGAAACCGGGCTGGCGGCATTGCTAATTGCCGCTGAACTCTACACGCCGGCCCATTTGGTGCTCATGGCTTGCTGTGCCGTGGTGACATTTCAGCCGGTCCAGACGTTCGGATGGAGCGTTGAATTGTCGTGGTTGAAAGTGCTGCTGCTCGGCCCGCTGTTTCTGCTGGCTGTGGCAGAGATGTTCACGCAGGCCTTCAATCCGTTTCTCTATTTTCAGTTCTAACTCCAATACCGTTCAATCTCCTGGCTGGCGTGGCGGTTGTGTGCAGCGATTGACGTCATTCGCCGCAATCCTTCCCGTTTCTGTCTGGTTTGTAGTCGTGGTTCGTGTTACCGTGGGTCGCACGTATTCAAACTGGGCTTGTACCCCCTGTGATCGTTTGGCGGGACGTGGGTCGGTCCTGTTTGCGATTGAGACCAGCGAATGAGTGCACCTCTGGTCGCCAGTCGTTTTCTAGAACTGCTTGAAGAGAGCGGGCTGTTCTCCTCTGCGCAGATTGTACAGGTCGTTGAGCAACACAAGATCGACGAGTTGCCCTCGGCCAAAGCAGCCGCCCTCACGCTTATCTCGCACGGCCTGATCACGCGGTTTCAGGCGGAGCGGCTGTTGCGGGGTTTCTCCCGCGGCTTTCTGTACGACCGGTACAAAGTCCTGGAACTGCTCGGTTCGGGAGCAATGAGCTGGGTCTACCTGGCCGAAGAGGTCGAGACTCACCGGCGGGTGGCCTTGAAGGTGCTGACCGAACGGTTTGAAAATGATGCCGGCATGCTGACCCGGCTGAAACTGGAAGCCTGCGCAGGCAGGAAGCTGAATCATCCCAATCTCATGCGGACCGAGCTGCTCGGGTGGGCGGCCGGTGTTCCCTACGTGATCATGGAGTTGTTCGAGGGAATTGGCCTGCACGAGTTGATCGAAAAAAAGCGACGGATTCTCTGGCCGCAGGCGTGTGATATCATCCGCCAGGCGGCAAACGGACTCCATCACGCCCACCAAACCGGCTTCGTGCATCGCGACGTCAAACCGTCGAATGTGTTGATCTCCGCCGGCAGCCTGGTGAAGGTCCTAGATTTCGGTCTGTCGCTGGTCGGCAAGGAAGCCGAGGATGACGAGTTCTCGCTGGTGATGCTTTTCGGCCACGATTGTTTGGGCACGGCGAACTACATGCCCCCGGAGCAATCGCACGACAGTAACGCGGTCGACCGACGGGCCGATCTCTATAGCCTGGGCTGCACCTTTTACCATGCGTTGTCGGGTCGGGTTCCGTTTTCGATCTCCTCGAACGCCGGATCACGGCCCGTCTCCGATGTTCTCGAAGCACATCGGAACCGGCCGCCGCGGCCGTTGCGAGAATTGGTCTCCGGAATTCCCGAACCGGTGTTGGGCATCGTCGAGAAGATGATGGCCAAGCAGCCCAAACAGCGGTTTGCGACCGCAGCCGACGTCGAACGGGCGCTGGCTCCTTTCACTGGGCGAGAGCCGCTCGATTTCGACTTTCGTGCGATCCTGGCGGCTCGCGAGAAAGAGGGTCGACGGCGATTGGCCGCCTCGCAATCGGCCCGAAAACGCAGTGGCACTCAATCGTCATCGTCTCGCACGGCCCGGCGGTCTACCGCCACTTTAGAGACCGCCATCGAACGAGATACTCAACCGGAAAGTGCCGGATTAGAGCCAACACCTGGGGCCACGGGGCGCCGCGCCGATGAAGGCCGCAACGAACTCGTATTAGGTGAGTCATCGGGCACCTTCGGTTCAGCAACTTCATGCTTGGCTGACGATTCAACACCGCTGCCGAAAGGTGATGCCTTTCTGGTGTCGCTGGAGGGCGGCACCGCGGTCCCGCTCAAGGCAGAGCGCATCGTTATCGGCCGCGACGCCGAATGCGATCTGGTCCTGCCCGACCGTCAGGTCTCCGGTCGGCACTGCGAATTGCGGCTAAGGCGCGGCTGCTGGCGAATTGTTGATTTGGGCAGCACCAACGGCATTGAAGTGAACGGCATCGGGGTCACCAACTGTGTGCTCCGTCCCGGCGACAGGCTGACCCTCGGCCGCGGGCTCCGGTTCCGCATCCATTATGACGCCCCGACCTCGAAGTCCTGGTGGCGTCGCGTCTTCGGCGATTCATAAGCGAGATCGCAGATGAGTTGTCGTGCGACCCGTTGGGCCACGGTATCACTCTATTTAACGCACGCGCATACCGGGTTTGGCACCGCTGTCGGATCGCAAGACGTAAATGTCCTTCCCGCCCGGACCGGCTGCCAGTACCATGCCTTCGCTCACTCCGAACCGCATCTTTCGCGGTGCCAGGTTCGCGCAGCAGATGACCAACTGGCCGAGCAGGTCTGCGGGTTTGTAAACCCCTTTGATGCCAGCTAACACGTTGCGGGTTTCGTCGCCGCCCAACGAAAGCTTCAGCCGAAGTAGTTTGTCAGCCCCTGCGACATCTTCAGCCTCAATGACACGCGCCACTCGCATGTCGACCTTCATGAATTCGTCGAACGAGCATTCCTCAGAGGTCAACGGCTCTTTCTGGAGCGACTCGGGAGAGTCGTCGTATTGTGATGCGGCCGGTTCATTAGCCTGCTTGCTTTCTTCGATCATGGCTTGTACATGTTTTTGCTCGACACGTTTCAGCATGTGCTGGAACTTGCCCACCGGCGTGCCCAGCAGCGGCGTCTGTGACTTGTTCCAGTCGCCGGGTCCGATCTCGTCGTTCAACAATTGCGACGTCTGCTGTGCCAGCCGCGGCAACACCGGTGTTAGATAAATCGCAATCTGCCGAAACAGGTTCAACGCCACGGTGCAGACGTCGCGCAGCTCATCCTGACTGTCCGGCTGCTTGCGAAGCGTCCACGGTTCGCGGTCCTCGAAATACTTGTTCGCACGGTCGCAGAGCAGCATAACTTCCCGCATAGCGGCGTTGTCATCGCAGTTCTCGTACAACTCGGCAATGCGGTCACCCGCTTCGGCCCCCTGTTGAAACAGTCTGCCATCTTCGGGATACGTCTCGGATAAGACGTCCCCCTTGACAAACTTGGCCGCCCGGCTGGCGAGGTTGATCACCTTGCCGACCAGATCCGAATTCACCCTACTGACGAACTCGCCTAAGTTTAGATCCAAATCATCCAGCCGCGGGCCGAGTTTTGCGGCGTAGTAGTACCGCAAATAGGCCGGGTCGAGATGCCTAAGATACGTCGATGCCATCACGAACGTGCCCTTCGACTTCGACATTTTCTCGCCGCCGACGGTCAGAAATCCATGAATATGTACTTTCGTCGGCAGATTGAAGCCGGCTGTTTTGAGCATTCCCGGCCAGAAAAGGCAGTGGAAATACTGAATGTCTTTGCCGATAAAGTGATGGATTTCGGTTTCGGCGTTCCGCCACCAGTCGTCGAAGTTCTCGCCCCGCTTGTCGCACCACTGCCTGGTGGAGGCCATGTAGCCAATCGGCGCGTCGAACCACACGTACCAGTAGTTGCCGGGACTGCCTGGAATCTCGAAACCGAAATACGGTCCCGGCCGAGAGATGTCCCAATCCCGTAGCGGTTCGTTGAGAAAATGCCCCTTCAGGTAGTTGGCAACCTCGTCTTGAAGATGCTCGCCGCTTTGCGTCCAATCTTCCAGGAACCCGTGCAGATTTTCGAGCTCGATAAACAGATGAGCGGCCGTGCGGGCTTCGGGCGTCGCCCCGCTTAAAGTGCTGACCGGATCAATCAGTTCAATGGGGCTGTAGTGTGCCCCGCAATTCGAGCAGTTGTCGCCGGGCTGGTCGGGAGTCTCGCATTTCGGGCAGGTCCCACGCACAAACCTGTCGGCCAAAAATGTCATCTCGACCGGATCGTAAAGCTGCTCGACGTCTCTTTCCTTGACGAGTCCGGCCTTGCGAATGGCCGTCCAGAACTCGGCACACAACTCGCGGTTCTCTGGGCTGTTGGTGCTGCCGTAGTTGTCAAACTCGATGTCGAAGCCAGCAAAGTCGCGGATGTGCGCCTGCTGCATGTCGGCGATCAGCTCTTCTTCGCTACGGCCCTCCTGGCGGGCGCGGATCATGATCGCCGTGCCGTGTGTGTCGTCGGCGCAAATGTAGATGCAGCGATGACCGCGCAGCTTCTGAAACCGCACCCAGATGTCCGTCTGGATGTATTCGACCAGATGTCCGATGTGGATGTGACCGTTGGCGTACGGCAACGCCGCGGTCACCAGAATTCTCCGTGGGGTCATACAAGCTCCGTCGCTGACGGGTTACGGCTGTGTCAGTGAGACAATTCCTGACGCGTTTCGGTTCGCAGGCGCGGTCCATCGTAGCTCAACCCGCCAACTTCGACAGCCGAACCGAGCCGGTTCTTCGAGAAAATTGGACAAATCCTTTGCGCTTGTCGCATGGCAGGGCACTTGTTAGCTTTGTCGCGTGGACCGGATACAGACGCATCACTTAGGGCGCAGGGCAATGACATCGTCGGGGATCAATTGGGCCGGTGGATCGGTATCGCCGTCGCGAGCACGATCGACGACCATTCTAAGCGTTCGGCATAAGGGGATGGTTGCGCTGGGCGGCGACGGACAGGTGACCTACGGCGAGACCATTCTCAAGGCCGACACCAGCAAGATCCGCTGGATGCTCGACAACAAGGTGCTGGTCGGGTTTGCCGGTTCGACGGCCGATGCCTTCGCGTTGCTAGAGCGTTTCGAGACCAAGGCGAAGGACTACCCGGGCAACATCACTCGGGCCGCTACCGAACTGGCCCGCGACTGGCGGACCGACCGCGTGCTGCGGCGGCTCGAAGCGCTGATGATCGTCGTTAACGAACAGTACAGCCTGCTGATTACCGGGCAGGGCGACGTCGTGCAGCCGGCCGACTTCATCATCGGCATCGGCTCGGGCGGACAGTACGCGGTTGCCGCGGCCCGTGCCCTGGTCCTGCACGCCGATCTGTCGGCGACTGACGTCGTCCGCGAAGCGCTGAAGATCGCCGCGGGGATCGACGTCTACACGAACGAGAACATTACGGTGGAGGAGCTTAAGTGCGCGAACTGACGCCGCGCGAAATCGTCGCCGAACTGGACAAGCACATCGTCGGACAGGGCGACGCCAAACGGGCTGTCGCCATTGCTCTGCGGAATCGTTGGCGCTGGAATCGGCTATCCGACGACATCCGAAAAGAGGTCACGCCGAAAAACATCATTATGATCGGCCCGACCGGTGTCGGCAAAACCGAGATCACGCGGCGGCTGGCGAAACTGACAGGGGCTCCGTTCGTCAAAGTCGAAGCCAGCAAGTACACTGAAGTGGGATACTACGGCCGCGACGTGGAGAGCATCATCCGCGATTTGGTCGAAGTAGCGGTCAATCTGGTCACAGCTAAAAAACGTCAAGAGGTGGAGTCCAGCGCCTCACAAAATGTCGAAGAGCGATTGCTGGAATTGCTCGTCCCCGCTCTCGAATGGGAGCCCACGGACGATCAGGAACGTGATGAGCAAGATCAGCGTTACGACCGGACGCGGGAAAAATTCCGCTCTAAGCTGCGCGCCGGCGAACTAGAGGACCGTAAAGTCGAGCTGACCATCGAGCAACGGGCGATGCCGGTCCAGGTATTCTCCAGCATGGGCCAGGAGCAGATGGACATCGATTTCCAGAGCGTCTTCGAGAAAATCATGCCACGTCAAAGCCGCGAGCGTGAGGTCACCGTCTCCGACGCCCGCGAGATCCTGTTGGAGCAGGAAACCGAAGCACTCATGGATCGCGACGCCATCAACGAGGAAGCAATTCAGCTGGCGGAAAACAACGGCATGATTTTTGTCGATGAGCTCGACAAAATCTGCGGCCCCGAAGAAGGGACACGCAGTGCCGACGTCAGCCGGCAGGGCGTGCAGCGGGACCTGCTGCCGATTGTCGAGGGGACCACCGTCCAAACTCGCTACGGCACAGTCACAACCGAACACATGCTGTTTATCGCTGCGGGCGCCTTCCACCGCTCAAAACCCTCCGACCTGATGCCCGAACTCCAGGGCCGATTTCCGATCCGTGTCGAACTGCAGGACCTTACTCGCGACGATTTCATCCGCATTCTGACCGAACCGACTAATTCCTTGACGAAACAGTACGAAGCGCTCCTGGCCACCGATGGCGTCAAGCTGAAGTTCAAGCAGGACGGCATCGAAGAGCTGGCAGACATCGCTTACCAGGTGAACCAAACGACGCAAAACATCGGCGCCCGGCGGCTTTACACAATTCTGGAACGGCTGCTGGAAGAGATCAGCTTTGCGGCCCCCGACACGAAGAAGAAAACGTTCGTCATCGACGCCAAATATGTGCGAAGCCAATTGGAAACGATCACCGGCGACGAGGATCTGAGCAGGTTCATCTTGTAGCCGAAACCGGAAACGGCTTACATTTCCCGTCGATTGAGAGGGGATAGGAC
>Ga0310123_10003916_pt1 | contig 11377 bp, 11 predicted proteins | sample CB6_AW_1057_MG_FD_203505 | JGI IMG/M metagenome (GOLD analysis project Ga0310123, IMG submission 203505) | Marine microbial communities from Western Arctic Ocean, Canada - CB6_AW_1057 | ecosystem: Environmental > Aquatic > Marine > Oceanic | place: Canada: Western Arctic Ocean | collected... | reverse complement strand
GACGGAAGTGCCGGCCAGCTATGGATTGAAGTCGGCTTCCTGGGCAGCCTAGATTATTAGCTTTTGCCAAATCTGGGATAACATGCCAATTTGTCAGGTGAGCGCGCAGGGTTTTTCCGTTTGGGAAAAGTTTGAGTCGAAAGAGGTTCGGCTACAGGTATCGGCTGAAATACCGGCCGCGGACGCCCTGGCGAATAACCGTCATTTCACGTCGGCAAAGAGCGCCTCCACGAACTCATCCACATTGAACGGTGCCAGGTCATCCGCTCCTTCACCAACGCCAACGTACTTGACGGGCAGGTCAAATTGTCTCCGGATCGGAATGACGACACCCCCTTTGGCCGTGCCATCCAGTTTCGCGAGGACAATCCCGGAACATTTCACCGCCTCCGAAAAACCTTTGGCTTGGCTAAGGCCGTTTTGACCGGCCGTGGCGTCCAGCACCAGCAGGACTTCGTGAGGTGCTTCCGGGATATGTTTCTCAATAACCCGTCGGATCTTGCTTAGCTGTTGCATCAGATTGGATTGTGTCTGCAGTCGGCCGGCCGTGTCGACGATACAGATGTCCGCATCCAACTCCAACGTTCTGGCGACGGCAGCATACGCCACGCTGGCCGGGTCCTGCCCAGACCTGCCGGTGACGATTTCAGCATCGACACGATCCGCCCAGATCGACAACTGTTCGACAGCTGCGGCCCGAAACGTGTCACCCGCACCCAGGACAACTTGTTTACCATCCCGGACAAACATCTGTGCCAGCTTGGCAATCGACGTTGTTTTACCGGAACCATTCACGCCAACCACCATAATCACCGTCGGCCCCGACGCGGCTATCGAAATTGGCACTTCGTCTTGCGCCATGAACTCGCGCAATTTCGTTTGAACGGTCTCCAACAGATCGGCCATCGTAACTACTCGTCCCCGGAACTCACGGCGTATTTCATCACGTGTTTCCCCGGCGGGACCGCCCCCCATATCCGTTCGTACCAAGGCCGCAAAAAGTTCTCCTAAGAATTCGTCGTCAACTAGCCGCCCTTCCTGCTTGAACAGGTCTCGGATGTCCGTATTGAGTACCTGTGCGCTTTTTTTCAGTCCCTGTCGAAATCGGTCGAGGAGTGACATAAGGAGTGGTTTGTGAGTTGTGGTTTGTGAGTTGTGGCTTGTGAGTTGTGGCTTGTGAGTTGTGGCTTGTGAGTTGTGGCTTGTGAGTTGTGGCTTGTGGTCCACGCACGTTTCAACAGTTTAACGAAATGAAACAACTTTGAAAGTCGGTGCCTTAAGTTCTCGACACACGGTCAGCCACCACAATAAGCCAACCGCCGTCGGCCAAAAGCTACAGGCCATCAGCCTTTTTGATTGCGAATGAAGCGATCCAGAATACCATTGACGAAGTGGGTGGATTGTTCTGCGCCGAATCGTTTGGCTAATTCCAGCGCTTCGTTAATCGCGACCCGTTCGGGCGTTTCGGTGTAGAGAATTTCATAGACTCCAAGCCTCATGACGTTGCGATCGGTAACCGCCATGCGTTCCAGCGCCCAGTTATCAGCCGCATCGGCCAACATCTGATCCAGCTCACTCCGATTGCGCTGCACGCCTGACAACAGCGATTGCGCGAACTCGACCAGTTCGGTATCACCGTGTAATCGGTTTTTCAGAAACAGCTGAGCGATTTTCGGATCGCTGTCCGGATTGAGATCATCCTGATACAGGACTTGTAACACGACCTCACGAGCACGGCTGCGGCGCGGCATGAGTCCCTCTCCAGTCAATAAATGGCTGTTCGATTGACGTTACACTATATTATTATAGATCGCCACATTGTGGACCGATCCACAAGTCAACGGAACTTGGCACGGAGTTTGATCATTTCCAACGCGGCAGCGGCACACTCGGCGCCTTTGTTGCCCAATTGACCGCCACTACGAAGAATCGCTTGTTCGAGAGAATTGCACGTCAAAATCCCAAATAGTATCGGTACGTCCGTGTCGAGGGCGATCTTTCCGAGACTGTCACCGACCTGGCGATTGATATGCTGATCGTGAGTTGTCTCGCCACGGATGACGGCTCCCAGTGCGACGACAGCGGCATACAGCTGAGACCGGGCAAGCCGTTGGACAATTAGTGGAATCTCCCAGGCACCTGGCACCCGGGCCACATCGAGGGCAGCGTCGTCCAGTCCGGCTGCTTGAAACGTCGAGACAGCGGCATCCAGCAAATTATTGGTGATCGAATCATTGTAACGCGACACGACAATCGCCACCCGGCAGGAGGGACAAGGTCCGTCACCGACGAAGAAGTTTGGCATGGGACGTACTCCAGGCTGCGTTTTTCTCAAACGTTTTTTGCGTTTTGTCACATCGAAACCGACCGCACACTCGGATCCATCGACAATGCGACAACTTGGAAATTGACGCTTGGCCAGATCGCGATGCAGCAACACGGGTGGCCATTCGGGGTAGGATATCGGAAGGAGGGGTGGTGAGACCACCCGGCGGCGGGCATTTATTTCATATTCATGCTCATCAGAAACTCAGCATTGGACTTGGTCTTTTGCAGCCGGTTGACCAGCAAGTCCATCGCATCCTGGGCGTCCATATCGTTGAGAACACGGCGCAAGATACAGACGCGACGGTGTTCTTCGGGGTCCATCAGCATTTCTTCGCGGCGAGTTCCGCTGCGATTAATGTCGATCGCCGGCCAGATCCGCTTCTCGACCAGATGTTGGTCAAGCAGGACCTCCAGATTGCCTGTTCCTTTGAATTCCTCGAAGATCACTTCATCCATTTTGCTGCCGGTGTTGATCAGCGCCGTGGCGATAATGGTTAGCGACCCCCCTTCTTCGACTTTACGAGCCGAACCGAAGAAGCGTTTCGGCCGCTGCATAGCGTTGGCATCCAAGCCACCCGACAGGATTTTTCCGGACTGGGGGCACTCGGAATTCCAGGCACGAGCCAAACGTGTGATTGAATCGAGAAAAATCACCACGTCAAAGCCGTACTCCACCATCCGCTTGGCTTTTTCGATCACCATCTCCGAAACCTGCACGTGGCGAGACGAGGGTTCATCAAACGTGGAACTGATGACTTCGCAATTGTCACCCCGCACCTCGCGCTCCATGTCGGTCACTTCCTCCGGTCGTTCGTCGATCAATAAAATGATGACGTACGACTCCGGAAAATTTACCAGCACCGACTTGGCCATTTTTTGCATGAGAATCGTTTTTCCAGCGCGCGGCGGACTGACAATCAATCCCCGCTGACCGAACCCGATCGGCACGATCAAATCGACCACCCGCATGTCGGTTTCTTCGGCCGTAGTCTCGAGCGTGACACGCGTGTTGGGATGCAATGGGGTTAGGGCGTCAAAGAGAACCTTCTCCGACATAAGGTTAGGATCTTGGTAATTGATCGCTTCCACGCGCAGCAGCGCGAAATATTTTTCGTTCTCCTTGGGTGGACGAATCTGGCCGGCCACCGTGGCACCGGTCTTCAGCCCGAAACGACGAATCTGACTGGGGGAGACATAAATGTCATCCGGGCAGGAGAGGTAGTGATAGTCGGGGCTGCGGAGAAAGCCGAATCCATCGGGCAAAATTTCCAGCGTTCCTTCGCCATACATGAGCCCGTTCATTTTGACGCGCTTTTTCAGAATTTTAAAAATCAGATCCTGCTTCTTCATGCCAGAGGCGTCTTTGAGATTCTCCTTGCGAGCTTCTTCGATCAGCTGCGACATGTTCATCTTTTGTAGCTCGGCAATGTGCACTTCGCCTAACTTGACCCGTTCGTAGTGATCGTGTGTGTCGACTCCACTTTCGACTTCGCCAACGATCTCCTCGGCCAGCGAAAGCGGTTCTCCTTCCGCCTCGAGGTAACTGGTATCGATTTGCGTCGCCGGGCCGGATCGGCGTTCCGTTGACAGGCGCTGCTCTGTGCCGTTCGCTGATTGCCCCTCGTTCTCCGGAACCGCCGCATCGGACCGTTCCGCTTCATGCAATTCGTCCGAACGTTTCTGGGACCCCTGCGCGGATTCGCGGGCCGCCCTTGTAAGGTTACCGGCCTCGTGGCCGTTGTCGTGAGCCGACTTCGTATCGGGACCCGCTTGAGCGCTCTTAGACTTCGACATGGTTGACACTCCTGACATGGTCTCGATGTGCCAGCATACGGAAGATGCCGATGGCGGGTGTACAACGTCCTGTACTGCACCAATTAGGAAGCAATTTGGAAATTGAGAGAAGAAAGAAAGGCTGCTGGTTTTTGTACCAGAAGTACGCTAATTATACTATGGCGATTGTCAAATTAGGGGAATACACCTCGGTGACGCTGAGGTATGAAAATGTCAGGTAAATTCCATAAGACAGGGGGGGGGATTTTTGGGAGGTCGATTTATGCGGTTCACACGTCAACGCACCATCAGGCCAACTCTCGAAGTCCGCTCCCGGTGCAAGCACATCACGTGATCGCGCCAAATCGAATTGGATTTATCCCTAGGGGGGCTCGGCTCGCCCGCACCATCACAACCGGGCACGCGTCAACGCAGAGGTTTCTTAACCAACCCAGCGAACGACAGTTTCTGGCGGGTAGCCGTGACCGCGTTACGTGTCAGACGAGGAGGTATTATTCGGAAAAAAACTGTCGAGTGACAACCAGAATCGTTCCATCTGCGCTTTAGTTTTGTCGACAGAATTGTTGTTGTCAATGACAATGTCCGCCCTGGCCCGCTTGGTCGTTAGGGAAACCTGGGTGGCTTCCCGAGCCGCGAACTGCTCGTCGGTCCAGCCCCGGGCCCGGGCCCGGGCCAACCGTACCTCCGCCGCCGCGTCCACAAATAGGATGACGTCGCACAGACGATCCCAATGAGCTTTGAACATGACGGCCGCATCGACGACCACGACAGCAACGCCTTTTGATCGAAGGTTTGTTAGTTCCGCTTCGAGACAGGCCCGGATTTTCGGAAATGTCGTGGATTCCAGAAATGACAATTCCTTGCCGGAACTATCCCCAAAAACGATCTCGGCCAGCGTAGTTCGATCGATCTCACCATTTCCCAAAAAGATCCTGTCACCCCATCGTGACCGGGCCTGCCCGTGGACTTCAGGTTGCCGCAACACCCCGTGGCCGATCCGATCCACGTCAATGGAAACCGCGCCCAGTTGCTCCAGCTTTCCTGCAACCAGGCTTTTGCCGCTGGCCACGCCCCCCGCGATACCGATGATTCTCATGATCGTACCGATAATCCGAATTCGCGACCACGCACGTGTGATGATGCCACCAACTGATCATTTTATTTGACAGCCGATGCAACCGCTTGATAAAATAGCGTAGAGGTAGGTCGCGCGATCCGAACTCCGTCTAACATTGGATCGGAACATCTTTTGCTCCATTTTTCTATGGTGGTTGTGCGACAACCACGACGAACATGAGGAGGCACTTCCATGGCGACACGGGAAAACCAGGGTCTACAGATCGGGCTGATCGTCTGCGTAATTGTGATTGTGTTCCTGGGGGTCTTCTGGATACTGACCTGGAAAAAACTGGGCGAAATGAGCACGGTCGTGGCGGAAGCCGACCAGCGGGCTAAGGTTGCTCAGGACGGCACGCGCGAGGCGAACGGCCATCTGACCACTCTCAAAGGCTATGTCGGTTACCCCCAGGAAGCAAGTTTAGACGAAATCACGAAGCAGCACCTGATCGACATGACGAAATTCGCGGACAATTGGCCCACAGAAAAACGAAACTACCGTGAACTGTCGGGTTACCTTATTGCCGAAGTGATGGATCGTAGTCGTCGAGTGACGGACGAAGTCGCTAGAGTGAACCAGATGAGTAGCGAGCGGGACCAGGCACGCAAGCAGGAGCAAGACAGTTCAAACCAGTTCCAGATGGACTACGCCAAGACGTCCAAGGACTTTAGCGATGAAAAACAAAAGTTTGAAGAGGACCGGCAAGATTTGAATGTCGCAAAAGATCAATTGGCAACAGAATTAACCGTTGCCAAGCAGGAAAAGGCGAAAGTCGAAAGCGAATTAAATGCGAAGATCGCCGTAATCGAGGAAAAAATCTCCGACGTTACGCTCGCCAACAGCTTGCTCGAGGAAAAGGTCGCCCGTATCGAGTGGCAGGATCCGGGACAACCAGATGGAAGGATCACTTGGGTCGACCATCGCGGTGGTCAACTCTATCTGGACGTTGGATCAGCGGACGGTTTACGAGCGCGGACCACGTTTACCGTTTTCGACGACGAAGAAACCACGATCGAACCAACACGTAAGAAGGGAACGGTCGAAATCCTCCGTATAATCGGCCCGCATCGTTCGCTTGCGAAAATCACCGACAAAGACGTCTCCAAGTTAATGTTGCCGAACGACGTTGTCTACTCGAGTGCCTGGGACCGAGGCCGCCGTTTGCGATTTGCCCTTGCTCCCGGTTTGATGGACATTGACGACGACGGTGAAAACGACCGCCAGAAGATTCGAGATATCATCGCCATGAACGGAGGTATCATTGACTTCGACGTGGACGAAGAAGGTCACTCGACGGGAAAACTGAGCATCAACACGCGTTATTTGGTCATCGGAAAACTGCCCAGTGAAACGAATCGCAAAAATTCTGATGACGAAGAGCACGACAACCGGGTTCAGAAAGAGCAGGAACAAATGGCCAAAGTCATCCAGCAATCGACCGAACTGTACGAGCAAGCTCAACGCTTTAGCGTCGAACGCATTTCAGTGGAGAAATTCATCGAACTTCTCGGATGGCAGGAAACAGACAAAATAGTACGGCTCGGCCCGGTATCCCGCTTTGACGATTATACAGCCGTCGACAAAAATGACGTGTTGGAGACGGACGCCGACGCGGTCAACGCTACTTTTCGGGAACGCCAACCCTAAAAGGAACCTACTCAAACAGTGCGTCTCGCAACTGGGTCAATTTCTGGCGATGCGCATCGGGCCACGCCGCCAAGACTTTGTCGTTCAGTAACTGTGGCTCGACGAATAGTCGGGCGGGATTCTCCAAGTGGGATGACACGGCGAATACCCACAGCTGCCAGCGAATTCTCCAGCCGATTTGGTGGGCTTGGCACAGCTCCCAAAACAGCATCGTGGGGCTGCGGTGGCAAAACCGCGAACACATACTGGATCCACTTGTCATCAGCCACAGGACAAGGGCCAGTGCCGCGAATATCAGGGCGAATGTGACGATCTGCCCCACGTCAATTCCGTCACTGCCGCTGCGGAATCTGTCCCCCATGTGGATCATGCGAGACTGATCGGCAAGCGGCCCGAGGGTGAACGAACAGCTCATACGACTTGCTCCTGCGGTGCCAGGGCCGAGTCGGCTTTTTGACCGACTTTCTGTAGCGAGATTCTGGCAGCTTCTTGGACCGCGACGCTCCGGTCCAGCAGTGCGCGTCGGAGTGCCGTGACGGCGCGTGACGTGTCGGACGACTGTAGCGCACGTGCCGCTTCGGCACGCACCATGTGATCGTTGTCTGCAAGCAGTTTGAGCACTCGGTCCTCGAGATGCTCGACAATCTGCATTGTTTGCACGATCTGCAGGCCACGCAAGCGACGCGAACGGACTGGCGCGTCCAACTCCCTGACCAGTTCTCCTCGCAACTCCGGATTGACCTTAAAGACCAACTTGGCCGTGCTCTGACGCACGGCATCATCCAATACGTCGAACGATGCCAGATAACGATCAAAATGAAATTCGGGCAGACTGGCTCGAACGGCTTCTCTTACCTGTTCGTGAGAACTTTCGACGAAGTCGAGCAACCGCGCCAGGGCCCCTGGAATACCGCGGCGGCGCATTTGGCGAATGGCAAGTGCCTGGACTTCAGGATATGTGTCCGACATCGCGGACAGCGCGAGACGGTCGGCGTCGCTGCCGTTAAAGTCCGCCAGCACTTCAGCCGCGGCGGCGCGGCCACGAGGCTTGCCGTGTTCCAGCAGAAAACTCACAACAGAGAACGCCTTTGACCGTTTCATCCCGGATGCGCTCACCAGTCGCATTGCCGCTGCTTGTTGCTGTTCTTCCAGCTCTGCTAACAGCGATTGGTCCAACGCCCAGTGGATATTTTCCATGCGTTTCAAGTTGGTGCGGATCGTCTTGGAAAGTGGCCTTTGAAGCTTATTCAACAACCTTCCAATGAAAGTTACGTCGGTTCGTCGGGAAAGAATGCAGAGGACTGATGAAGGCAGACGAGGAGTATCCAGAAAGTCGAGCAGCAACCGAATGACACTGAGTTGCGAGCTGTTCGTCAGCTGATCGACCAGGCACTGGTAGGCGGGGTCGTGAGGATCGCCAAGCAATCCGGCAAGTGTGGCATTATCCCGCTTGGCTAGGCAGAGAAAAGCTGCCACCAAATCGGGCCGGCAATGCTTGCGGAAACGGTTGACTGACTTCTCCAGGCTGCGAACCAATCGGCCCCGGATCAGTTGCGGGTCACAGCGATTCGTGTAGTCACGTGGCCCGGCTGATTCCTCGTAAAGCAAACGACTTAAAACAAGAACGGCCTTGGCAGCAAGGTCTCCGTTGACGCTGGCTCCATCCTCCGCAACGTTAACCAGGATGGGAATGAGGTCGTATTCGCGAAGATAACAGGCAGCTTGGCAGGCGTTTTCGACCATCAGATTGTCGTTACTGACGACCGCGTCCCGCAGTGCTTTCATAAAGCGGCTCGACCCATGCCGGACGAGCTGTTTGGTTTTCGTGTCCAGCGATTGCCAGCGCCGCAACAACTCGCACAAACCCGCCTGGCTGCGGCGAAGTAGAAGTGTCTCCGTGGCACCCCGCCACACTGCCGGATCGTTGGTATCCAACAGGCGCAGCAAAAGGTCATCCACGGAATCGTTTTGACTACGTACCAACTGCTCCCATGTTGTTTTCCAGCCCTGACTCACGGTGCGCAGACCCTCCCCTTAAGTTACGCGGACTATCTCCACGTGACACATTGCCTCAATTAAATCTAGCTCTGGACTAAGCCGTATCCGGGTGAATTGGGTGACAATGCGACAGGAGTTGGTCATGGCTCTAGGCATTCCCTCGGAAGATCCGGGCTAATCCGTGGAAATGGTCCTAACCATGGTTGCATTCTCGACACCAGAACGTGACACTGGAAGTGGCTTCCTCAATGACGCTTCGGGACTCGGCGCGTGGAATTCATTCGGTTTGCTGTACCAACAGGGTATCGCTCCGTTCGACTTTCCACGGATTGTGAAACGCTGTAGAGCATCCCCCAACCGGCGCGGGAAACACGTCCGAACCAGCTCCTGGTTCCGTGTCTTGTTTCCCGCGCAGCCACTGAACTTCAAACCGTATCACAGACCATGAGCAAATCGACTACCGCCAACGAGATCATGGAACGCGAGTTTCTGGAGACTCGCGCCAAGCTACTCGAGCTGGCTGCCGCACTCGACCGGTTGGATCGGGCAGCTGGTTCAGTGGCCCAGGATCCTCGATCACAACAGATTCAGCAAGCGCTGGCCGTGCTTTCCAGTAACGATGCGGATCGTGCCGAACAGATTCAGCTGATTTTTTCCTTGCCGTATGATCCCGAGTGGCGCAGCCGTTACGGGCTGGCGGAACCGTCAAACTGAACGTCTTTGTCCTGCCAGGACTTCCCATCCGCAATCAGATATCATCAGACCAACATGTACTACATCGATCCGCACATTCACATGGTTTCGCGCACGACCGACGATTATGAAACGTTGGCGCGCATGGGTTGCGTTGGCGTCAGCGAGCCGGCTTTTTGGGCCGGTTTCGATCGGGGGAGCGTCGACAGTTTTCGTGACTATTTCTTTCAGCTGACTGAGTTCGAGCCGCGGCGGGCCGCACAGTCGGGCATTGAGCATTTTACATGGCTCTGTATCAACGCCAAAGAAGCTGAAAACGTGGCGCTTTCGCGAGAAGTGCTATCGGTCATTCCGGAATTGCTAGACCATCCAGGAGTCCTGGGAATTGGTGAAATCGGGTTGAACAAAAACACCAAAAACGAATCCATCGTGTTTCTCGAACATGTCGAGCTGGCTGTGCAGCACAACCAATCGGTCTTGATCCACACGCCCCATCTGCAGGACAAACATCCCGGAACTCGTATGATCCTCGATATGCTGTGCAATGACCCGCGCATCGATCGTAACCGCGTACTAGTCGACCATGTCGAAGAACATACCGTCCGTCCAGTACTGGAAGCCGGATTCTGGGCCGGAATGACGCTTTATCCGGTCACCAAATGCACGCCGCAACGGGCCGCCGATATCGTCGAGACATATGGGCCAGACCGCCTGCTGGTCAATTCAGCCGGTGACTGGGGACCGTCCAAGCCCACGGCTGTACCCGATTTCATTATGGAAATGCGGCGCCGTGGTCGTGATGAACAGCTGATCCGCCGAATCGTGCTAGACAACCCAATTAAGTTTTTTGAGCAAAGCGCGAATTTCAAGGTGCCGGAACGGGTGAGGCTGTAGGTCCGTGGGTCTTTAGGTCTATGGGAGTTTGAACGTCCGCGAGCGCCGATGCTGAAAGCTTACCTGCAACTGTTTCGGATTCCCAATCTGGCTACCGTCGTGGCGGACATTCTCGCCGGTTTTCTGCTCGCACATGCCGCTTTTGGTCATTGGTTCCCGTTATTGACCACGCTGTTCTGCTCCTGCTTGTTATACATGGCAGGCATGGTGCTGAATGATTACTACGATCTGGAACAAGATCGTCGCGAAAGACCCGATCGTCCTCTAGTACGCGGGGCGATTGATGTCCCTTGGGCAGGTCGGCTCGGTTATCTAATGCTCGCGGTCGGCGTGTTGGTCGGTTGGCTGGCAGGGTATTTTGCCTTGACGTCCACCGCCAGCCAGGCAGCGTATCCGTGGCGCACTGGCGCTGTCGCAACCGTCCTTGCGGGATGTGTGGTAACGTATGATCGCTGGCTTAAGGCGACGGCAGTGGGACCAGTTTGTATGGGTGCCTGCCGGTTTCTGAATATCCTGCTTGGGGCTAGTGCGGCGGCGCAGGAGTCCACCGGCGACTGGGCTTATTTGGCGTTTTTCGAGCCAGCCCAACTGGCTGCGGCGGGTGCCATTGGAATCTATATCGTGGGCGTGACACTGTTCGCACAAACGGAAGCTCGTGACAGCAACCGTTGGCAACTGTTGCTGGCCACAGCAATCATTGTCGCGGGAATCGGGTTGTTGGCCATGTACCCGGGATGGCTGGCCCAGGAAGCCCTATCTCGCCGGGCTGATCGCGTGCCCCTGCTCGCCACCGTTATAGGCGCCCTGATCACGTGGCGATGTTTGCGTTGTATACAGGCACCAACTCCTGGACATGTCCAGATTGCGGTCAAGACCTGTCTAATGTCGTTGATCGTCCTTGACGCT
>Ga0310123_10003914_pt1 | contig 11380 bp, 6 predicted proteins | sample CB6_AW_1057_MG_FD_203505 | JGI IMG/M metagenome (GOLD analysis project Ga0310123, IMG submission 203505) | Marine microbial communities from Western Arctic Ocean, Canada - CB6_AW_1057 | ecosystem: Environmental > Aquatic > Marine > Oceanic | place: Canada: Western Arctic Ocean | collected... | reverse complement strand
GCGTCTGGATCTCCAGGTCCTGGTCGCCCACGGCATAGGACGCGCCGTCGCCATAAACCGTGGCATTGGTGCCGAAGTCAATCAACTGGGTGTTGAGGCGCAGATCCGTGATAAAGACCTCCTGTTGGGACGCATACTTGTTCTCGGGATAAAACCCCACACACCCGTCGTTCTCCATGATGAAGGTGACTTTTGCGTAGTCCTTGTCCTTGTAAACGGTCACGCGGGCGTTGTAGTGCACGTACGGGAAAGGTTGGACCAGACGGCTGTTTGCGTAGGCCTCCGGGCCCAGTGCGTTGTTAGGGTCAGCCTGCGAGCTGTACCAGACGAAGACTTCATGATCGTCCCCCTCGGACAGATCCTGTCTCCACGTTGCCCATGCCCCGTCTTCACGCGTCCAGTACGAGCTGCCATTGTCGTCCTGGAGGTAATAGTTGTGGTTGTCCTGGTTGAATTCGTCGACGGCGACCGACTCCCACCACTGCAAATCCGCGGGCGATCCGCTTATTTCAAAGTCTGCGCCACGGGTAGTGTCGTCGAAGTTGTCGAGCATATACTCCGTCATCGGCGACCCAACTTTAACAAACTTGACTCCATCGGCCACGGTGGGATTGGGGTCCTCGTTGTCCCGCGTCAGTTTCACATACCCGTTCGTTCCGACATTGAATTTGTAGGTTCCGATCGACACCCACTGTCCCGAATTAACGTTCTGGTCGAGGGTGACCGTATTCGAACCGCCGGCGTGGTAAACCGTGTACTCGGCCTGCGCGTCACGCATCCAATTGGACGCCGAGCCGTCGTTTAGCCAGTCGCCCCGCACGTGAATGACCGCCTTCAGCGGGCCGTTCTCTTCGACCTCGACGGTGGTCGGCGCGCTCATGGTGGAACTGTAAACCGCCTCGGTCTCGTTCTCGATAAGTACAACCCGGTTGTCGGCCGAATCGGCCACGAGGGTGACTCCGCCGACCTTGACGTTGTTGAACAGCTTGAATACGGAATGGTCCACGTCAAAAGACATCGCGCCGGTATCCACCGAGTGATAGGTGCCGCTGTTGCTGACCAGGTCGCTGCCGAAACTGCCGTGCGTAACGTTCGCGCCGTACTCCAGCGTGTAAACGGAGTTGGAACCGACCGCCACGTCGGCCTGGAAGTCGACCAGCACCCACTTGATGTACTTATTCGTGTCTCCCGTCTCGCCGTTCCACCGCGCAAGCACCTTGAACTGCGCGGGGACCTCACCGCCATCGTTCATCAAGCGGAGGTTGAGCGTGCTGGAGATCGCGCCGTCGGGCAACGGAACCCCCGACGAAACGGGATCGTCCGTCCGTCCGGACCCGCCGGATGCGATAATGGTCAGGTCAACCTGCTCCGCTCCCAGCGCCAGTCCGGCGACCACCCAGGCGATGCAGGCAATGGCACATAGCTGCGCATGGTTTTTCATACAGACCTCATTTTTGTTGGCTCGGATTTTCGTCCTTGTGGAATTGGCCGCCGCTCTGACGCAAAGAAATGAATTATTGATTGACCCGGATCGATTTCGACTGAGAATGAATGCTCCTCCTTGAGACTGTGATCCGGGTCAATCAATAATTCTCCGTTTTCTTCCTTCAAGTACGTATTTTTGCGTCCTTGTCCTAACCGTACGGTTAGGATCAAGGTCTATGCAATCCGTCTCCGTCAACTGACGGAGACGGATCGTTATGGTCAACATGTCTGACTTGTGAAAATAGCGCACAAATAGAAATTCCTATTGCGACTGAATTTCCATTGCGCCTTTCCAATTGACGTTTCGCGTTTCACGCCTGAAGGCTTACGTTATCTCATAATCTCCGCATTCACCGCTTGTCACGGCATAGTCCGCTGGACGAAGCCGGATTCACCATTCAACTCCCTCCCTCGCGCATGCATGACGCACTGCTGAAACTGGATCGGCGAATCGAAGGCGATGTTCGCTGCGACGCACTCAGTCGCACCGTCTACAGCATCGACGCCTCAATATACCAGATCGAACCAGTCGGTGTGGTCCTGCCGAAGTCGCGGGAAGACATCGAAGCTGCCATCGCCTTTGCCCGCGATCACCGTCTATCGATCACGCCGCGGGGCGCAGCCACCGGTACCACAGGCGGCTGCATTGGCCCCGGGCTCATTATCGACACCTCCAAATACCTGAATAGTATCCTGAACATTGACTTTGATTCCGAAATCGCCGTCTGCGAGCCCGGCGTCGTTCAGGATCAACTCAACGCTGCCCTGGCACCGAGGGGTTATCGACTCGGCGCCGATACGTCCACGGGCAACCGCGCCACTCTCGGCGGCATGGTTGGCAACAACTCCTCGGGCGCCCATTCCATGCGCTACGGCAAAATGGTCGACGACCTCGTCGCCGCCGAATTGCTCACAGCCAGCGGTGACCGGCTGCGTTGTGCAGCCGTTGATTTCGCGGAGAAATTGCGGTCTCCGCAATGCAGCGACAGCGAGCGACGCGTTTACCAAACGATCTCTCATATCCGTTCGCAGTTGGCTGACGAAATCGCCGCGCGTTTCCCGAAAATTCAGCGTCGCGTCTCCGGCTACAACCTGGATGAAATGGTTCGCCCGGGTCCCGTCAACCTTTCAAAGCTCATCGCCGGCTCCGAGGGCACACTCGGGGTCACCACGGAATTGACCGTTCGGATCAGCCGCAAGCCCGCCGCCACCGGTGTTTGTGTCCTCCATTTCGATGATCTCATCGACGGCCTCAAAACCGTCGAATTCATCCTTGAATTCAAACCCTATGCCGTCGAGCTCATCGACGATCAGGTCATTGCTTTGGGGCGCAAGCATCCGATGACCAGGGGGCAGTTGAACTGGCTCGAGGGCGCTCCGGGCGGCCTGCTCGCCGTCGAGTTCGACGGTGAGACCACGACGGAACTCGGCGAGCGGCTCGAGGCATTTCGAGTGGCCTCAGAAAAAGCGAACTCCGCGTACGCCCAGGTTGTGCTCACCGATCCGACGGAAATCAAAAAGGTCTGGAACCTTCGCAAGTCCGGTCTCGGGCTCATCATGTCGCGCCGATCAAACGACCGCGCCATTGCCTTCCTCGAGGATGTTGCCGTGCCGCCCGAGCGCATCGCCGAGTTTATGAGCGATTTTCGCGATTACATCCACGGCGCCGGCAAGGAGGCCGGCTTTTACGGGCACGCCGGTGTCGGCTGCATTCATGTGCGTCCGATGCTTGACCTGCGGTCGGACGGGGACGTCGAGCTCATGGTCCGCATGATGGAGGACGTCTCCGACATGGTGCTCGACTACGGAGGTGCCGTCAGTGGCGAGCATGGCGATGGTCTGGTCCGATCATGGCTCAATGAGAAACTGTTCGGCGCGGTAATCTACGAAGCCTTTACCGCCGTCAAATCCGCGTTCGATCCGGACAATTGCATGAATCCGGGCAAGATCGTCGACGGGCAACGGCCGGATAAGAACCTCCGGATCGGACCACGAACGCGCTCGGTGAACGTTTCCACTTTCCTCAACTGGGACGCCGACGGCGGCCTCATGTTCGCCGCGGACATGTGCAACGGCAACGCCGAATGCCGCAAGCCCGCAAGCGGCACCATGTGCCCGTCGTTTCAGGCAAGCGGTGACGAGCGCGACACCACACGCGCCCGCGCCCAAGCCCTGGCCGCCGTGCTTCACGGCGATATGGATCCGGCCGGCCTCACGGCGCAAGGGCTCACCGAGGTTCTCGATCTCTGCCTCGAATGCAAAGGCTGTAAGCGCGAATGTCCATCACAAGTTGATATGGCGCGAATGAAGTCGGAGGTGCTCTACCACTACCACCAGAAGAACGGTTATCCATTGCGCTCCCGCGTTTTCGGCGCCGTCGACCGGATCAGCCGCCTCGGCTGCATGCTGTCGCCGTTAGCCAACACCATGATGCGATCGGCACCGGGCCGGGGGCTCATGAGCCTGATCGGCATCGCGCCGCAACGACTGGCGCCGTCCTTCGCCCGCGAACGCTTCTCCACGTGGCTCCGGCGTCATCCGCCGGCCGCCCCCGCCGGCGATACTGACAAGGTCGTGCTTTTCGTCGATACCTTTACCGAATTCAACTATCCGGAAATCGGCCGCGCCGCCGTCGAAATCCTGCAGGCGCTGGCTTGCCAAATCGTCGTTGCGCCGGTACAATGCTGTGGTCGGCCGGCATTGTCGAAAGGCCTGTTGCCGCAGGCACGCGCCAGAGCCGAGCGGCTCATCTCTTCTTTGGTGCCGTACGTCGACAACGGCTACCGCATCGTTGGCCTGGAACCGAGCTGCATCCTGACGGTCAAAGATGATTACGTCAGTTTGCTTCCCGGTGAGGCCGCCAAAGGCCTCAGCCGCGCCTGTCTGACGATCGATGAGTACGTGGACGAACGAATCCGGAACCGGGATTCGGCCCTGCCCCTCCGCCATCGGCCGGCAAACGTCAGACTCCATGGGCATTGTCATCAGAAAGCGGTCGTCGGCACAACACCGACACTGAATGCCCTCCGTGCCGTCCCGGGCTTTGACGTCTCGGAGTTCGATTCGGGTTGTTGCGGAATGGCCGGCTCTTTCGGTTACGAGAGCGAGCATTACGAATTTTCCCGCGCTGTCGGCGAAACACGACTCTTCCCCGCAATCCGCGAAACCGATCCCGACACCATCCTGGTCGCCAACGGCGTTTCGTGCCGAAACCAGATCAGTCACTTCCTCGGCCGCGATGCCAAACACATGATCCAGGTGTTGGCGGCAAGCCTGGAAGGAAATAGATGACGGGACTGGGGATTGTTGTGGACTCAACACGCGACACTCGACACTCACTACGCATCACGCATTACGTTTCCAGTTTCCAGTCTCACGTTTCAAATTCCCCATGCACTCAAGATTTTTCTCCACACGATTCATCTTTTGCATTGTCGTTGTCGCCATTGTTCACATAGTGGTCGTTGTTGGGCTTCTGCGTCTCTTTCGGCCGCCGGGCAATAGTACGGACAAGTCCTCCTCGGCGGCGGCGCTGGCCGAGGAGGCGCCGGCCCAAACCAAGGATTTCCGTATCGTGGACCCGGATACGCCGATCCCGGCGATCGGAGGGGATTCAGTTTTTCACACGGTCAAGTCGGGCGAGAGCTTCTGGGCCATCGCCAGGAAGTACGACGTTCCCGTCAAGGAACTGCTGGCCGTCAACGGCTACGACGACGGCTCGGTCCTCCGGATCGGTGAACGCCTGCAGATCCCGCAGGATTGACGCGGCGGCGCATTCCCAGTGTGTCGTGACCGGGTTGTTCCCTCCGTTGCATCTGTTGATGCATTGCTCTATAGTCAATCGAGTCAGCGATGCTCAGTTGGAATAGTTCATGATCGGTGAGCCATTTGTCGCGGCGCACAAGAGGTCTGGCTCTGCGACGACAACGGCAAAATCAGATTCTACGCCGACGCCCGTGAGATAAGCGTCTCGCAGCTGGCGCCGGACTTCCCACGGCTGATAGAATGACCGGGACGTCTTCTGCCGGCAGATCGCCCAATTCTCGTACATTTTTCCCGATGGTTTTTCTACCCTGAATGTTTCTGTCCGCCTTTCTTGACCGGCAATTGTCTTGACAAACAGGCCCCCTGGCCGAACAGGCAAGGTGGGCAGGAGCGCCATGACAGTGTTACAAGTATGATTGTAGTAACATGTTTTTACTAAAATAGTTTTCTCAGGACTGTCCGCGATCGGGCAGTAGATTTACTCGTCGACGATACGATTTCATTATCGCGGTTCTACTTGGACAGTTATATAAAACTTCGGACGTGATTTGTGTGTGGCAGTGATTCCGCCGTTCGGCTACAGGGAAGACACGTGCGCCGGGAGCGAGTCGAACGGTAATGGCATTGAAATCGGGGGGTTGCTAAACAGACGGTTGGCGATAAAGTACCCCTCTTACAACGGCGCATCGGCTCTTACAAATACGTACCACACAACACGCGAAGCTTCTGCGGAGGTATGATGATGTTTCGAATTCGCATCGCTATGATCACGACCGTACTGGTCACATGCATGGCCATGGTTTCCTGCACGACCACTGTCGGCGATGCGCGCGACCAGTATAGGTTGACGCGTAAAGGCAATCTGTGGGAGGTGCTGGTGCGCGGCAAGGTGAGTGAGATCCATCGGGCGGTCGAGTTGGGCGTCCACAGCCTTGGCCTTAAAACGGTGAGCAACACTCACGATCAGGTGAGCGCATTGGTTAACGGCTTTTTCGCCGATCAGAAGGAATTTAACATCACCCTGCGCAAGCAATCGCCCGGCGTCGTTCGCATGCGTATCCGGGTTGGAATTATCGGCGACGAACAACGGACAACGCAGTTATTCCAGGCAATCGAGCAAAATTTTCCCCGTTCCCGCTTCTCACCGCCATAGCTTCGCTGAACCGAATTTTTTATCGATCTGTGCAAAAGCGATGCCACAGGATTGCCGATCCCGCATGCGCGAGAGATAGCCGAAGGCAGCGCAGTCGCATCCCTCCTTTTGCACAGATCAAGATTTTTTGGCCGCTGGGGCTTGCAATTCCGATGGTAAAGTCGTATAGATAGGCAAGTCCTCAATTGATAGTTCGCAAATAAAAGCTGCCAAAAAATACAGAAGCAGTAGACCATTCCACTGCAGGGTCCCAATGCGATAAATCTCAGGGGGTCAGGGGGACTGGTCCCCCTGACTGACCCACAGATCCCACGGAAGAGCCAAAATTTCATCCTACCTTAAGGTAGGACTCGCCCATTTGATCCTACCGTCCAGACCAGGACTCGCTCGCGAGATCGGCCACCTACCTCGGTACGGTGGTGGTGGTTGGCATAAGTTCGGCCGGCTCGGTCGCATCGGCAATACCGTCAGCTAACGGTTTAGCGCCAAACGAGACGGCCCCGCCGACGCGGGATGGAATTATTCATAGGCGAGCCTATTAGCGTCCGCCCACGACGTCGCCGCGGCAGCTCCGTTACCGTTGAGACGCTGGAAACGTGCGGCCTGGCAATCAACAATACGGGACCCACCGACGACGGCGCAAACCAGGGATTTCTCGGAACATAATCACCGAAAGGCAGGCCACGACTATGGAATCCACGGCCAATGGCACACCGGCGACCGGCAGCAGCTCCCGTTTTGAACCCAGTACGTACCGACCAAGGCCGGTCGACGATGTGCTCCTTTTCGACCGCAGTGAGAGTGAAAACGACGCGCGTTTTGTGGTCACGACCGAGGCGTCACCCGAAGTCTGCGTCTTGTCCACAGAAGAAAAACATCTTTGGGTTCTAATGGACGGTGAGCGCACCGTCGACGACATTTGCGTCACCTATCTCGAGGAACGACAGGCACTGGTGCCGTCACAAGTGTTTGCGTTGATCGAACGGTTGTGGTCGCAGGGACTATTGCAAGAGGATCCGTGTTTTGTGACCACAATGTCATCCAATGACGCCGTTTCGAGGAAACGTCTGGACCGCGCGAAGCTGCAGATTCCGATTCCTGGCTCCGCCGCGGCCGCGCGAATAGCGGCAGCCATCCTGCGCCCCCTCCAACTGCATGCCGTGCCAACCATGATCATCGCCGGAGTTCTCGCCATCCTCGGCTTATGCATGGTTTCCACCCTCGATCATCCGCCGTTTTTCCGGCTCAACCACTCCTATGAGTTGCCAGTCATCGGCGCCATCCCGGCGTCATACGGATACGGCCTGGCGCTGCTCGTCATTCTGCATCTGCTCTGCTCATTCGCCCGGGAGTTCTTCCTGGCCGCTGTCAGCGGCACTTTTACCGGACGTTTCGTGCCCTTGCGCTTCGGCGTCGCCTATAACGTCCCGGCGTTTTTCCATCCCAGAAAATGGCGGCAGACCCTGCCGTTACGTCGTCGCCTGGTTGCCAGTTTCGCCGGCATCGCCTTTGAGTTGGTCGCAGCGGCAGTATGCGCACTCGTTCTGTATTTGGGCTGGTGGCGGGACGGCTCAGAATTAATTCACAAACTCATGCTGGTCCTATACATCCGCTGCTTCCTGCACTTCTCACCGTTCTTTGGCAGCGACTTTAACTTCGTCATGGGCGACTGGATTCAGATACCGGGTTTCCGGCGAAAGGCGATTCGTTTTTTCCGCAGCCGCTTCGTCGACACACTGATGCTCGACACCAAACTGCAGCGCCACCAAAGGTTCTTCCTGACCTATATCGTCACCACTGCGTTGTGGATCATACTGGTCGTGCATTTCGGCGGTTCGCAGCTGCGTGACGATACGCAGCTGAAGTCCGACCTCCTCAACATGGGCAACACGCAGACGGATCCGTTGCTCTTTGTGGTCGTTCTATTTTTTATCATTCCGGTCATGCTCTCATTCGTCGTCGCCCTCTTCTGGCTCGGCTGTTTCCTTTGGCAATTCCTGTCCACTCATCCCGCCTTCGAGCATGTGAACAAATCACTCGCTATCGCCGCGATCGCCATCGCCGTCGGTATCGGGGCGACACGCTTCATGCCGGATAACCTTTTCGCATTTATGCTTGCGGCCGCCTGTCTCGTGCTGTTCTGCGGCGGCCTATTTCTGATCTTTCAATCGCTGAGAAAATCCGGCCATTCCGCCATTGGCATGCAAATGACATTCGTCGGCCTTGCTGTTGCCGCCGGCGCTGTCATGTTGATCAACGATTTGGTCGTCGAAGCGTATACCACGGGCACCTCGGGCACCTCGCTCATGATGTTTATCTGCCTGATTCCGCCAGTAGCCATCAGCATGGTCAAGAAACAGTTCGTGCCGGCCTTTCGCCGCGCTGCCTTTGCGTTGCCGCTGGCGCTGCTCTTCGTCGGCCTGGCACTGCTGATCATTGCCTCGTGGCCGAGAGTACACGTCTCGGAGATTCAGGCGTTTGCGACCGTCATGCAGGCAAAGTTCATCGGTCTGGCCTTCCTCCCCATGGCGTTTGTCGCCTACCATGCGCATTTGAAGGAGGTGAACCTGTCATCGGATGTGCTAATTATCGATCAGATCGATGGCAACCTCCCGAAATCACTGGCTGCCATGTTCGATTTTGTTCGGGAAAACCTCCGCAGCATACTCGAATGCAAGTTCGGCGACCCCTGTCCCGAAATGGTTGAAAGACGTGTCAACGACCAATTAGGCGGGCAAAAATTCGCCTTTGATCAGCCGTTTCAGGCCACCGACCACAGCCCCGAGGAAGTGGGTGCGGCCATGCGGGATGTTGTCAGAGAGATTGACCGCGCACTGACCCATTACTTCAGTCAGGGATTCAGCGACATGGTGTTCGAGCAGGTTTTCGAAAAGTTAAATTGTGAGTGCTTTCTGACGTTTCATCGCTATGTCATTCGCGATACACGGTTTGGTCGACCACTGAACGGCAACATCGGTCTAACGTCCGATCGGTGTCTCGACGTCCTGCGTTCGATTAATTTTTTCCAGGAGCTGCCGCCTGAGGATACCGCCTTTCTCGGACGCCGGATGACCCTTGGGCGTTATGAGCCCGGCGAGCTCATTGTAAGAATCGGTGATGAAGCAGACAGTTGCTACATCATCTTCAACGGTCAGGCCCAGATCGAGGTGACTGATATCGCCGGTGACGGCGATATCATCGCCTTCCTCAATGCCGGCGACTTTTTCGGTGAGTCAGCTCTCATCGAAGCCAGCCATAGAATGGCCAACGTCCGCGCCGCCTCGGCGATGACAGTGCTCTCAATTCGCCGGCACGATATCGAGCTGCTCGGTGACAGGCACCCGGAAAGCGTCGAAAAACTAAAAGAGCAATTGGGTATCCTTCACTTCCTCTTCAGGATCCGGCTACTCGCGGATTTGCCGGCTGAGTTGGTGCGATCTTTACTGCCTAAATTGTCACTAAAGACCTTCGCCGATAACGAAACCCTCTTTCGCAAAGGTGACGAGGGTAATCACTTCTACTTGATCCGTTCCGGCGCCGTCGATATTATCGATGAGACTGACGGCACGGAACGGAGCGTTGGGCAACTGGGCGTGCACGACTATTTCGGTGAGATTGCGCTCATTCGAAATGTTCCGCGAACGATGACGGCTCGTGCCGTCGGCGAGACCCAGACATTGAGGCTGGGGAAGGCAGCCACACTACAACTCATCGAGGGCAGCAAACTCTTTGCTGCGAACATCAATCGGGCAGGGGAGGACCGCATCGTAGGTAACGACAGGTCCAAGCCGTTGGGTTTTGTGCGGTGAGTGGACGAAGTGGGTACGGAGATTGGAGATTCGGCACTCGTGATTCGTATCCCACTCCTCAACCCCCAGTCCCAAGTCCCCATTTCCCATCTACCATACCACCTATCCGCGAGCCAAACGCTCCCGGGAAATCTGGGCCAGATCGGCACTGATGTTCTGAGACGAGGCCACGACTCTCCAAAACGTCGGGCGATCCATCGCTAACGCCTCCAGATCGGTTTTGGCACGCACCGAAGCTCCCCGACGCGCCTCCGTGAACAGGCCGATCTCGCCGAAGAATTCCCCGCTTTGAAGCGTTGTAATGACTTTGTTTCCGCTGTTCTCGTCCGGGCGAATGACCTCGACCTCGCCGGCGGTGATAATGTAGAACCGATCCGGAGGATCGCCTTCGCGAAATACAATATCACCGGCTGCATACCGTATCGTCTGCAGCTCCTTTGCAGCCTCGGCCAGCGCCTCGCGCGGCAAGCGTGGTAAGGCTTTGGCAAGCCACTCGTCGTGGCCGCTCAGAGTCGATTGCCCAGGCTGCCACGCAACCGGGCACAACTCACCCGTACGCAACGCCCGCAAAACCCGTAAGGTTTCGTCGACATTTCTCCCGACGCCGAGCCCATTGACAGTGATGTGTCTCACGACACCGTCGGGGTCCAGAATGAACGTACCCCGTGCCGCCGAGCCGTCCTCCAACAAAACGCCGAACGCATCGCTGACCACCCTCTCGGTGTCCGCGAGCACAGGGTATTGGACGCTTTCAAGGCGGGGATCCGATTCAAACCAGGCTTTGTGACTGAGGAAGCTGTCCGTCGTCGCACCGATAAGGACTGCATCCTCACCCTCGAAATCCTTCGCCATGATCGCAAAGGCAGACAACTCAGTTGGACAGACAACAGTAAAATCGTGTGGATAGAAGAACAACACGACCCACTTTCCCCGGAACGCGGACAGCGCCACGGTCTCCGGGTCCTCGGCGCCACGCTGCCATGCTTTGGCCTCGAAATCGGGTGCCGGCTTTCCAATACTGACAGACATGCCCCACCTCCATGACTGATTCTGGTATTATACGTGATAAGGTGAAAGGAGATACGTGATGAGTGTTGAGTGTGGAATCACAAGTTCCGAATCCCAAATTCCCATTCACCATCAACCATTCCTCATTGGTCATCCATCC
>Ga0310123_10003912_pt1 | contig 11383 bp, 10 predicted proteins | sample CB6_AW_1057_MG_FD_203505 | JGI IMG/M metagenome (GOLD analysis project Ga0310123, IMG submission 203505) | Marine microbial communities from Western Arctic Ocean, Canada - CB6_AW_1057 | ecosystem: Environmental > Aquatic > Marine > Oceanic | place: Canada: Western Arctic Ocean | collected... | reverse complement strand
GCCTACGGCAGAATTATCGAGTCGGTGAAGGCTGCAGCCAAATCCGAGGCTAGCTAAAGAACATGACGACATTCAAGACCATCGGAAAATCTGAACCCAGACGAGACTTGCCGGAGAAGCTGACTGGCGAGGCGAAGTACGCCGCTGATGTTCAACTTCCGGGGATGTTGTTCGGCAAGATTCTGCGGAGCCCTCATCCCCACGCCAGGATTCTGTCCATCAACGTCGATGCCGCGCGAAACCTTCCGGGAGTTCGAGCTGTGGTGACGCCATTCGACGCTCCGAAGGGTCAGGTCGCGCCCGACATGCCGATTCTTGACACTGAAGCCCGATACGTCGGCGACGAAGTGGCGGCTGTGGCTGCAGATGACGAAGACCTGGCCGAGGCCGCTCTGAGCCTCATCGAGGTCAAGTACGAGCAGTTGCCTTTCGTGACTGACGCTGTGGAGGCTATCAAACCCGACGCCCCGCAGACTCGGCCTGGGGGCAACCTCGTCGGAGGAAAACCGTTGACCTTGACTAGGGGCAGCGTCGAAGAAGGATTTGCTCAGGCGGACCACATCTTCGAGGAAACGTACTCGACGCCTGCCCATGCGGGCGCGGCTCTGGAGCCTCGCGCCGCGGTCGCTTCCTGGGACGGCGATAACCTGACTGTCTGGAAGTCCACACGTGGCGTTCACGCCGATCAGCTTGCGTTGTCGCTGGCTCTCGACGTCCCTCGTGGAAACATTCGAGTCATGGGCCAGAATATGGGTGCCGGCTATGGCACTAAAGATGAGACCCGGCTGGGCGCGATCACTGCTGTTCTGGCCCAACGAGCGGTCCGACCCGTGAAAATCGAGCTTACCAGACAAGAAGAATTCGTCGCTGGACGCCACAGGCACGGCACAACCACGACTGTGCGGATGGGTGTCAAGAACGACGGGACGGTGACCGCCGTTCACGCAACGACAATCATGGACACGGGAGCGTATCTATCCTCCGGCCCCGGAGTTATCCGACGTGCGGGACAGGGCGCGCTGTACCTCTACAGGTGCGCCAACGTGCAGTACGACGGTTATCTCACTTACACCAACACTCCCTCCGGTGGCTCGTACCGAGCGCTAGGAGCGCCGCAGGGCCACTTCGCTCTAGAATCACTGGCCGACACGATCTCCGAAGCTCTGGGCATTGACCCGTTGGAGTTCCGACTGAAGAATCACGTGAGACTGGAAGGCCAGCCTGGAGAACGCGTGACGCCTGCTAATGAGGTTCTCGACACTCAACCCGTTGAGGGCGGAGTGCCATTTTCCAGCAACGGACTCAGGGAGTGCTTGCAAATAGGCTCCGAAGCCATCGACTGGGGGCAGCCGTCGGAGCAACCGGAGTCCGGCAACTTGCGTCGCGGAAAAGGCATGGGAATGTTCATCTATCGCGGCGGCGCGGGAGGCCGATCCATCGCTCGGATGAAGCTGGAATCTGATGGGTCGCTGCGATTGCTCACAGGTTTAATGGACGTGGGCGAGGGCAGCCTAACGGTTATGCCTCAGATTGCGGCTGAGGAACTGGGAGTCGGCTACGGTCAGGTACTGGTCACCTTCGGAGACTCGGAAACGACGCCCGAAGCTCCCCTTACTGCCGGTTCCACCGCGACATTCTCCACCGGAACCGCAACGAAGGAAGCCGCAAGGCAACTGAAGGCGCGCATCATCGAAGTTGTCGCTCCTCTTCTAGACACCGAGCCGTCTAATCTTCAAATAACTGACGATGGCGTCGAGCACATCCAGTATCCCGAACGCAGTGTTTCGTTCGCACAGATAGCTGAATCCGCTGGGGAGATTGAAGTCGAAGCCGCCATATCGCCTGGAAGCCGCGACCATGTGATCAACTCCTTCGGAGCGCACTTCGCCGAGGTTGAGGTGGACACTGACACCGGACAGGTGCGAGTTCTGCGATACATAGCCGCCCACGATTCGGGCCGCATCCTGAATCCAAAGCTTGCCATTAATCAGGTTGAGGGTGGAGTGTCTCAGATGCTGGGTTTCACCCTCTCCGAGCAGATGCTGACCGACCCGCGCAACGGCGTCACCCTGAACGCTAGCTTCCTGGAACACAAGAGTCCGACCCTTCAGGATTTCCCAGAAATGCAGGTGTTGTTCGCTGACGTTGTAGACCCTATAGGGCCGTTCGGGGCCAAGGCGCTGGGCGAGCCTCCGAGCATAGGGGTCGCGCCCGCTGTCGCCAACGCCATATATAACGCCATCGGAGTTCGCATCCGCGATCTGCCTCTGACCCCCGACCGGGTGCTGAACGAGATAGAAGCCCAGGGAGGCGACAGCCAGTGAAACCGTTCAAGTTCGAGCAAGCGACCACTGCAGTCCAGGCCAGCCGAACGCATGTCGACGCCGCCCCGAACGCCAGGTTTATCTCAGGCGGAACGGACATCCTGGGCGAGATCAAAGAGGGCATTCTTGAGGTCAACATACTGGTCAGTTTGGCGGGCTTGTCCGGCGCGTCCGAAATTATTTCATCGGATGTTGGCCTAGAACTAGGCGCATTGGTCACGTTGGTTCGGATAGCGTCTGACCAGTCGATTGTCGAGACCTATCCAGCGCTGGCCCAGGCGGCAGAATCAGTGGCGACTCCTCAGATTCGCAACGTCGGAACACTGGGCGGCAACCTTTGTCAGAGGCCGCGCTGCTGGTACTATCGCAGCCCATTATTCAACTGCCTGAAGAAGGGTGGCGAGACCTGTTTCGCATCTGACGAGGGGAATAAATATCATGCAATCTTGGGCGCAGAGAACTGTCACATCGTCCACCCCTCGGATGTGGCCGTGGCCCTACTGGCTTTGGAAGCGACGGTGGTTGTGGCTAACGCTTCAGGTGATAGACAGATGCCCATCGGCGATTTCTTTGTGTCGCCGGATGTGAACATGCTTGCCGAAAATGTGCTGGAGCCAGGAGAGTTCGTGTCAAAAGTGAAGATTCCCGAACCTTCGTCGGGCGCGAGGAGCGTCTATCTGAAGGCGAAAGAACGGCAGGCCTACGACTTTGCGCTGTCCAGCGTGGCAGTGTCACTGGAAGTGCGTGATGAGACGATAACGCAGGCCCACGTCGCACTGGGTGGTGTGGCGCCAGTTCCATATTCGGTTCCTCAAGTAGAATCGGAGCTCACTGGACAGAAAATCCGGGAAGTGGACGTTCAAGCCATCGGCCAGATGGCCGTGAAGGACGCCCAACCCTTGAGCGACAATAGCTACAAGGTCCGGCTCACTGCGTCGATGGTCGCGCGGGCCGTGTCCAGACTCATCTCGGAGTGACCAACATTGGACCGCAGCCTCTGTTCGACCATCTTGACGATGTTGCGCCCCTGATGGCGGGGCCTCGGTTCGGACTCGTTTTGGACTACGATGGCACGCTCTCCGATTTTGTGTCAGCCTCCGATGAGGCAGTCCTGCATCCTGCCGCTGCTGAAGCCTTACCGTCTCTCGTCCGCCAACTCTCACTCGTTGCGGTCGTGTCGGGCAGAAGCGGCAGAAATGTTGCCAACCGAATGAATATCGACGGCATAATTTACGTGGGCAACCATGGAGCCGAGTACATATCCGATGGCGAGTACCGCGTTGTGGACGGCGCTGGCGAGGCTCGTAACCGCATTGATGCCGTGTTGAAGCATGTGATACCCGTTGCCGAGGATGAAGGCCTGTTCTGGGAAGATAAAGGCTTCAGCGTCACTATTCACACCCGCAAAGCACGAGACCTCGAAAAGGCAGAACGAAGGTTGGAATCCGCTCTGGAAACTGCCCCCGAAGTGAACACCCTCGACGTATTCTGGGGTAATCTGGTGCTGGAAATTCGAGGTAGAACCGGACTGCACAAAGGCCACGCAGTGCGCGCATTGGCTCGTGACCACAGCCTGGAATCGCTCATATTCATCGGCGACGACACAACCGACATCGACGGCATGAGGGCTGTCAGGGACATTCAGAATGACGGCCCACTTGAAGCCATAGGCATCGTCGTGAATCACGACGGCACGCCGCAGGGTCTGATCGACCTCGCCGACTACTCAGTCTCCAGCGTCAGCGAAGTTGGAAAATTCCTTCTCTGGCTCGACGAATCGGCGAGCCAGAGAAGGAAGCTAATCCGATAAGGTGTGAACTCGATGGCTAGAGTCGACCTGGCCATCGAGTCGAACCGATTGGCCGTTTTGCCTTTGCTTTCTTTGCCTATCAATATCCAACCGAATTTAGTGCCAGCATCGTCCAACCATGTTTGAACATCTGCGGTCATCTGGCCTGAACTCCGTTCAGGCCTCCGACACTTGTGGCCGCGCTGGCCTGAGCTGAAAAGTCACTGCCTGCGTTGGTCTATGCAATCCGCGCTCCAACTTCGACGGTAAGGTCTTCGATAGTGAAATTCATGTTGTCTGAGGCGACTTCGAGCCGCGCTTTGGTCGGGTTAAGGGGCAGGGGTGCAGACGGCGTTGGAGCCGGGGCGGGAGCTGGCGCAGGTTGAGGTACCGGTGCAGGGGCTGCCGGCGTGGTCGTGTCAGAACAGGCGACGGCCACTACCGTAAGGATCAATAAAAGTCCGCCTAATATGAGTTTTGTTCGCGTGCCCTTGAGATGCTCCAAGGGTGAAATCAAACGACTAGGAATATGAACATCAAGTGAATAGGGATTTCGAGGAACGGGGACTGACGGTCGGCGCCGTGGATCAGCGTCCAGCGAATGGGGCGTCAGGCTCAAGGCCGGTTATCGTGCGGATTGTCGCGACGAAACTACCGGCGCCGTAGTGCTGCACCTGCCATCGTTTCAGTTGTTGTTTTTCCATATTGCGGCCACGAAGTTGATAATATGCGGGCTGACCTACCGCTCCGTGGAAAACCAGAATCACCCCGGCGATGACCGCGATCAATGGGAAAATCAGGAACCAACCGAAGGTGAGTATGATCCCGGTGATTGCCATTATCGCGCCGATTATCATTTTGCGGTGATCGGACACGCTCACTTCGTCGATTGATTCGAGGTGCGCGTAGAGAAGCTCGTCAACATTTGTGACTGCGGCTCTATTTATCACAACGAGCACTCGTTGTGACGTCGCGAAGTACGGCCCGAACTGAGAGACGATTCGCTCGCCTTCTCTCAAGTAAGTTGCAGTATCCAGCGTGGCCACTGGTTGAAGGGCCGCAATCGGTTTTGTTGAGTTTCGCATAATTTTATTTTGGACTTCCTCGAAGGCGGCGAAACTGCGATTAGAAAATCGCTATCGGGTTGACCGGCGAACCGGTGGTGTTGTGAAGTCGCAATGGTCCGATGGACAGCATGAATTCCCAGCGGTTGCGCTCACTGCACGCCTCAGCAAGCTCCTCCAGATTGGCGTTGTCCAGAATCCACATGCCCATCGCCACGATACCGACCTGATGGATCGGGTTGGTCAGCTTTGGATATCCGGTTGGCGAAACGTCATTGCCTGTGTCGCTGCCCATCATGGCGATTCCGCGTTCGTGGAACAGGGGAAGACAGGCGGCATGACAGGCAGGTGAACCGTCAGTTGGCGGGAAGACAGGGCCTTCAATGTTGCGGCGGTGCAAATTGCCGGTTCGGACCAGCAGAACGTCGCCCTCCTGAATCTTGAATCCGCAGCGTTCCTCGGCGGCCAAGATGTCTTCGGGCATAACACCGTCGCCTCTTTCGATCCAGTCTGTGCCTCGAATCATCGGCGCGTCGACGAGAACGCCCCTTGTTACGATCCCATTCTTGGCGAGCTCAATGGATTCGACCGTCGCCCCTAAACTCGTCGAGACCAGATGAGCGGGTCGACCGTTGTACATCTTGCCTTCCCAAAAGAAGTGAGCGAGGCTGTCAACATGTGTGATGGCATAGCCGTGAAACACCATGCCGAAAAAGTCTATTGATGCCTGAGAGGGACGACTGCTCACCTTGTCGCCGCTGGCCCAGCCCTCGCCGCTTTCAAGCATATAGTGGAGGGGAGGGCGTGGGATGTCGGCCTCGGCTTCAAAGGTTACGGTCCGGGCGCACGACACGGTGGTCCCATCCTGGACTAGTCCCACGGCCTGCTTGACCTTTCCCTGGTTTAGGAAGTTTAGAGTCCCCAACTGGTCATCTTCGCCCCAACGTCCCCAGTTGCTCAGCGAGTCGAAGTATTCCAAGACTTCTTGTTCGGATGGCAAACTGGCGGGCATTATTCCTCCTTGATATTGGAGAGGGTTTTCTTATGAACGTGCCGTCCACGATAGTATATAGAGGCAGTCAATACCTGTCACGGTCGTTTTTTGAATTACTCACTATATAGTTGGCAATCTACCAACCGTTACGACCGGTGCCAGGATTGAGATTACTTGTCAGTTGGATCGATTTATCGAATTGGACGGGATTACGTAAATCAGACACTTGAACTCACTGGGCAGGTGATATAGAGTGGCGACAAGGCAACCGAATGGGAAGCCGAATAGAATAATATGGAGGTCACGTGATGGTTCATTGCACATGTAGCGAGGCCGGGGTTGCGACAGCGGTTAAAGACCAAACGCAAACACGGCCATCTGAACAAACTTTGGTGGAGATCGATAAGGTCCCACTGATCGGCGAAACTCCACAGCCTCTTCTACAAAACTGGCTCACGCCCAATCCCCTTTTCTACGTACGCAATCATTTCGATACCCCCGAAATTGAAATGTCTTCCTGGCGGCTCTCCGTCGATGGATTCGTCTCCGAACTAGGCCAGCTTGATTTCGACGACATCAAGCGACTACCCAAGTACACATCTACCATCACCCTTGAATGCGCCGGCAACAACCGCTCAGACCTTGAACCGCCTACGCCCGGAAACCAGTTTCAGTCAGGCGCAGTGAGCACGGCTGTGTGGGCCGGAGCCGCATTGAAAGACATATTGGGAGAATCTGGCATCAAACCGGGCGCCCGTCAAGTGTTATTTGAAGGCGCAGACTTTGGGACACCTGTTCCCGGCGGATCCGAAATGCCATATCTCAGAAGCCTTCCGATGGAAGTCGCTATGCACCCGGACACGCTAGTGGCTTATGAAATGAACGGGGAAGAGCTTCCGATTGAGCATGGCTACCCCCTTCGACTTGTGGTCCCCGGTTGGTACGGCATGGCTTCGGTCAAGTGGCTTTCTGGGATCAAAGTAATTGACTATGAATTTGAAGGCTTTTTCCAGACCGAGAGGTACGTCATTGAGAATGATGATGGCGTGTGGGAACAGATCAAAGAAATGTCCATCAAGTCCCTGATTAGCTCTCCGGACGCCGGCGAAGTGTTGGCAAACAAGTCTACATGTGTTGCTGGCATGGCGTGGTCCGGCAGTGCTCAGATCAAGAACGTCGAGTTCAGCAGTGACGGAGGCCAGACTTGGGAGCAGGCGACTCTCACAGGGCCTTCCGAGCGTTACGCGTGGCAACAGTGGCATATGACATGGACGCCTTCGGCATCAGGCCACTACACTCTGGCGTGCAGGGCCACCGACCAGTTGGGCAACGTTCAACCTACTAAGACCCGGTGGAACGCAGGCGGATACGTCGTTAATGGCGTGCGACCTGTCTGCGTAACAGTGGTCGCGTAGATCGCATTTGCGTGACAACCATGCGTTTGCCAACACGAAATGACTGAGGTAGGTTATGGGGCAGGCGATTGGTCTACCCCATAACTTTTTGACGAAACATCGAGGCAAGCAAAAATCAGTCTAGCCCAACAGACCCGCAACCACATTCGCAACACCGGCTCCCGCTATACCGCTGCTTTGGCATACTCTGACTTTCGCACCTTGTGGATAGGTAGTCTGGCCGCGGGTGCCGCATCCTGGGCGTTGATCGTCGCTCGTGGTGGGCTTGTGTACAACCTGACAGATGGCTCCAGCCTTTGGGTGGGCCTCGTGACGTTTGCGGCGATGATTCCCCGTGTGCTGGTGACGCCGATTACGGGATACCTCGCGGATCGTTTCGACCGTCGCCGAGTTATGGCAGTGATGTTTGCGCTGAACCTGGCCCACAACCTAGTGTTGGCGGCTGTGGTAATGATGGGAGTAGTGACTGTCTGGCATCTGGTTCTCCTGTCCTTCGTCAACGGATCGGCTCGCGCAGCTCAAATGCCTGCCAGTCAGGCTCTGATTCCCAATCTCGTACCTCCATCCCTGTTGTTGAACGCTATCGCGCTGAACCAGGCGACACAAAACGGCTCTCGCCTTCTCGGACCTCTCGCGATTCTTCCCTTGCTGAAGTTCTTTGGATTCGATGCCGCGTTCCTGCTATGTTCCGGTTTCTACGTCATTAGCCTAACGCAGGCGCTCAGGGTGAAGACCTCGTCCACAGGCGAAATCGACCCCAACCAGAGCTTCATAAACAACATGCTTGAAGGTTTACGGTACGTTTATAGGACACCGATCTTGAGAGCGATCGTGCTCATAGCACTGTTTCATTGTGGACTGACAATGTCCTTCGAGTCGCTGCTCCCAGTGCTGTCTGCTCAGAGACTGGGAGCCGAAGAGGCAGGTTTCAGCTTGCTTATGATGAGCGTGGGAGCTGGAGCGATGATCGCGGTGATTAGTATTGCGGGTGTGCGAACTGAGGCAACCAAAGGCAAACTTTTCTTAAAACTTGGCGTTCTTAGTGGGCTGACTCCCGCCGTGCTGGCGCTGTCCAGCGGCATGCCGATGGCAGTTGGCGCCGCGGTGGCGATGGGAGCTTCGCAGGCTGGATTTATGACTCTGACTCACACGATGATTCAGTCTATCACTCCAGATGGAGTGCGCGGACGCGTTGGCGGTGTGTATTCGGTGCATATTGGCGGCATGATGGCATCGGCCAACCTCATCAATGGAGGCCTGGCGGACTCGCTGGATGCCGCGATGCTTCTCTTGGTGGCAGGCGTCGGGTTCGTAATCGTAATGTTCGCAAGCTGGCAGGGCGTTACTCTCCGAGGCATCTATCGTCGCGGCCTCCAGACATCCTCCTCAGCGTCTGGAGACTGAGTGACTAGGGTTTCTCAGGTTTTCAGGCATCAGATAGCGTTCGTCTCCACCTGGGGTTGCTTTTGACATGGTAGATGCATTTAGACACTAGATACTTCGCCTGCGGATTCTGTATGACAGTGAAACTCGCCTGACACCTCCGTCGTTGTGCGCCTGTTCTGATTGGGTTAAAATGCGAATCTGTCCAGCCTGAGAAAATCGGTTTGCCATGCTGCCCAACACCTTCGTTCACCTCCCTGATATTGGCCCCGTCACTGAGCGCGAGCTTTGGGATTCGGGCGTACACACTTGGGAAGACTTTCTTAGCGCGTCGAGCCTGCCCGATCGCGCCGAGCGCAAAGCAGTGCAGCTTCGGAGTCTCGTGGCAGAGTCTCAAGAACGTCTTGACGAGATGGATGCTTCCTATTTCTCGGACGCCTTGCCAAGAAACGAAATGTGGCGCCTATACGCTGAATTTCGAGATCGCGCCGCCTTTGTCGACATCGAGACAACCGGACTGTCTCCCGATTCCTCAGACATCACGATGGTGGGCGTGCTCGATTTCCAGGGCTATCGGGCGTTCGTTCAAGACGAAAACATGGAAGACCTTCGCGGCGCATTAGAAGAGTATGACCTGCTGGTCACGTTCAACGGCGCCGCGTTTGATCTGCCTTTCATCGAACACAAACTGGGAAGAATGTTCGCCCAGGTCGCACACATCGACCTGATGTTTCCCCTGCGCCGAATGGGGCTGACTGGTGGATTGAAGGCCATCGAAAAACAGCTGAAAGTCGGACGTCCTTCGGCGTTGTCCACATTAAATGGATTTGACGCCGTGTTGATGTGGCGTATGTGGCGCAACGGGGACAAAGCAGCCAGAGACACTCTGGTCAGGTATAATGCTGAGGACGTTCTGTCTCTACCAAAGATCGCTGAAATCGTGTACGACGGACTGACAGACCGTCTCGACGTACCGTGCGCGAAACTCGAGCCCTCGGACGTTCCGGACGTCACCCTGCCCTTCGATGAGAGAGTAATCGAGAGGCTGAGGGAGATGAAGGTTAGGCGGTGAACTCCATCGCTTACGTGGATCACAAAGGGATTTTGAATGTGATGGGCGGCGCTGGCGATTCTCCTCGTCGAATCAATGCGCCGGATACCTATTGCACCTGGCCCAACTGGTCTCCTGACGGTCGCACGATCGCTTTTTCTGGGTACCAGTTAACCGACACAGATGACAACGAGTTGGGCATGTATCTCGCTGATCTGGACGGCGATGTCGTCCGGCTAGCATACGTCAACGACTTCGAGACCGGCGAAATCGCTCCAAGCACTCCCCACTACTCACTGTGGTCACCTGACGGCTCAAAGTTGGCGTTCGTCGCACAGACGTCAGATGGGGCGTTGACCCTGTTTCTGCACGACGCAGACTCCGAGGCGCCACCGCGCCGAATTTTGAGTGGCGGCCCTCTGTACTGCGCGTGGGCGCCAGACTCAGACAGGATATTCGTGCATTCGTTCCAGGAACACTACCTGATCGACCTGGAGGACGAGTTTGAGATGCGTCAGTTCCCCGGCTCCAGTACTCTTTACATGGCTCCGGCGTGGAACGCAGTGGATGGCAGAGCCGCGATATTTATTGACGCTGAAAACAACAGGCAAAGGCTGGTGGTTCTAGGCCTTCGAGAGCCGGAGGTCAAAGTCGTCATGGAGGTGCCGGGGATCGGAGCTTGCTGTTGGCAGCCTGGTGGCTCTGCCCTTGCGCTGGTGCGGGACATGCGAGGCCGGTCTGGTTTCTACGACGGGCTGTGGATGCTGGAGCTTAACGAAGGGACCGAAAACAAGATTAACGATGACCCGACGTTGGCCTTTTTCTGGTCGCCCGACGGCTCGAAAATCGCGTACGTCACCACTTCCGAAACAGGTCAGGGTTCGCTGAGATGGGCGGTCCATGACGTCGAGTCGGGAGACGTGACGTATCTGGTTGATTTCCGTCCCACCCAGGAAAATTTGATCACATTCATGTACTTTGACCAGTACAATCAGTCTCACTCACCTTGGTCGCCCGACGGCACGCAACTTTTGTTCGCTGGCGAGTTGGGCCTCCAGAGGGACAGGACTCCACTGTCTGACGGCGAGTCGAATCGCGTGTGTGTGGTGTCATCGGATGGGGGGATTGCTGCTGAGGAGATCGCTGGCGGTTTCATTGCCTGCTGGATGCGTGGGGTCTAGAGCCGCATCGCGTCATGGGGCGAGATTCAGTGTTCCGAAGGGAGTATGAAAACCTCTTCTTCTCGGGTGAAGTGTTTTACTATGACTTTGGTTAATGGTGCCTCTTTTTCAGACGCACGAGTAATTTCCGCGCGTCTTAAGAAGCGGCGACCACTTCTTTGTTGAAGACAGCAATCCATTGA
>Ga0310123_10003910_pt1 | contig 11385 bp, 8 predicted proteins | sample CB6_AW_1057_MG_FD_203505 | JGI IMG/M metagenome (GOLD analysis project Ga0310123, IMG submission 203505) | Marine microbial communities from Western Arctic Ocean, Canada - CB6_AW_1057 | ecosystem: Environmental > Aquatic > Marine > Oceanic | place: Canada: Western Arctic Ocean | collected... | reverse complement strand
GTCAGCAAAGTATCTCGACATCCCCGATTCCCACACGCTCATCGCATCGTCTACGGATACATCAATAGTTAAATTCCCATCAACCCTAAATCTCAAACGCCGCCCCCCCGTCTGCCCGAGCACCTGGCTAGATACCCCGGCTGCAGCCGCAGCCCCTTCGATGTCTTCCACATTGTCTTTTCGCACCGATACCACTACCTGTGACGACGTTTCCCCAAACAACGCAGTCGGGATCCCTTCTGGAGACTCAGGTATTACAACATCGAAGCCGATACTTTCCGCACTGAATGCGCATTCAGCCAGTGCAACCGCGAGGCCACCGTCGGAACAATCATGGGCCGACAGCAGTTTTCCACTCGCCGCAAGAGAGACCATCAAGGACTGCACTGCTCGCTCGGTACGCAAATTAAGCTCCGGTGGCGCGCCGCACACCAAGCCATGAATACATTTCAAGTACTCGCTACCACCAAGAGTGGCACTCGACGAACCGAGCAGTATGATCACCGCCTCTGACTCATTAAACCTTTGGCCCACAATATGTTCCATCTTCTCGACGAGACCAACAACACCGATAACAGGAGTAGGCAGGATCGCCTGTCCGTCCGTTTCGTTGTAAAAACTCACATTACCTCCGGTAATAGGTACGTTGAGTGCCCGACAAGCGTCCCCAATCCCCGCAACAGCCCGAGCAAATTGCCACATAATCTCTGACCGTTCGGGATTACCAAAATTTAAACAATTAGTCGTGCCAATCGGTAAAGCACCAACACACGCCACGTTACGGGCCGCCTCAGCCACAGCGAGCATTGCACCTTTGTAGGGATCGAGATAACAGTAACGACCGTTCCCATCAAGTGAGAACGCCAAGGCTCGAGATGTACCTTTTACACGAACGACCGCGGCACCGGCACCCGCCGGCGCAATAGTATTTGTTCTCACCATGTGGTCGTATTGGCGGTAAACCCATCGTTTGCTTGCGATAGCAGGTGAAGCTACTAGGCGAAGAAACTGGTCTGACAAAGAAGCCGACAAGTCTAGGCTAGACACCACAAGTTGTTGACGTTCTTTAAAATCGGAAGGCTCTTGAGAAGGTCGGTCATACAGTGGCGCTTCGTCTGCCAACGGCTTATTCGGTATTTCCGCCACGATAACACCATTGTTCCGAACGCGTAGAAGACCGTCGTCCGTCACGTGGCCAATACGAATCGCATGGAGATCCCACTTCTCAAAAACTCGCTCCACCTCATCTTCGCGCCCCTGGCGAACAATGAACAGCATGCGCTCCTGAGACTCTGACAACATGATTTCATACGGTGTCATAGCGTCTTCGCGTTGAGGCACCGCTGCGACGTCGATATCTATGCCAACACCACCACGCGCACCCATCTCGCAAGAGGAACAGGTAAGCCCAGCGGCACCCATGTCTTGGAGGCCGACCAGTGCATCGGATTGCATAACCTCAAGACAGGCTTCCAGCAATAGCTTCTCCATAAAAGGATCGCCAACTTGCACGTTCGGACGCTTCTCGGCCGACGCATCATCGAACTCCGCCGAGGCCATCGTTGCGCCATGAATTCCATCACGACCCGTTTTTGCGCCGACATAATAGACAGCATTACCGGCACCTTCAGCCCGCCCCTTAATGATGCCGTCAGCCGACACAATCCCAAGGCAAAAAACGTTGACCAACGGATTCCCCGCATAACTTTCATCAAAACCCACCTCGCCACCGACGGTAGGTATACCGATGCTGTTACCGTAACCCGCAATACCTGCAACCACTCCCTCAACTAACCGTTGAGTTAACGGCGCTTCCATAGGCCCAAACCGCAATGAATTAAGCAAAGCAACCGGGCGCGCGCCCATAGTGAAGATGTCTCGAATGATACCTCCCACACCTGTGGCGGCTCCCTGGTACGGCTCGATGAACGACGGGTGATTATGCGACTCTATTTTGAACACGGCTGCCAGACCATCACCAATGTCAAGCGCACCCGCGTTCTCGCCTGGACCCTGTAGTACGCGGGAACCATCTGTCGGAAGCGTCCGCAAATGAATGCGTGAACTCTTGTAGCTACAGTGCTCTGACCACATTACCGAGAAAATGCCGAGCTCGAGTAAATTCGGCTCCCGGTTAAGAATCTCTTTTATACGCTCGTACTCATCGGGTGTGAGACCGTGTGCCACGATAGTGTCCAGATCGATCAAGGTCTAGCTCCCAAAAACCTGACACAACAAGAAACCAACTACTAGTAACGGTAGCGGAATGTCGAACTAGCTAACGCTACAACCTAACCGGCCGGTGCCACCGCACCTACTCGAAACGCATCTACCACCGACTCCAGCACCACGCGACCATCCGAACTTCCAACCACGTCTTCACAAGCTCGTTCAGGGTGCGGCATTAAACCGACCACATTACGATCGCGGTTACAAATACCTGCAATGGCATCAACCGAACCATTAACATTCCGCTGTTCATCAAGACTCCCGTCTGGTGCGGTATAACGGAAAACGATTTGTTGCCGTTCCTTCAACTCGCGCAGTGTGTCGGCATCAACATAGTAATTGCCCTCACCATGCGCGATAGGCATACGTAACACCTGCCCGACCGACGCGAGCTTCGTAAATGCAGTATCAGATACCTCAACCCGAAGATTGACATGTTCGCAGATGAACTTGAGCGTTTTATTACGACGCATCCCTCCAGGCAACAAGCCAGCTTCAAGTAGCACCTGAAATCCATTACAGATGCCGAGCACTGGCCCGCCGGCCGCTGCAAACTCGACTACCCGGGTCATGACGGGTGAGAACCGCGCAATAGCACCGGTACGCAAATAGTCACCATATGAAAAGCCTCCTGGTAGTACGACTACATCGGCACCGCTCAGGTGTATTTCCTTATGCCATACAAGTACAACCTCGTGTCCAAGCACACTAGCCAAAGCATGATAGGCATCATGATCACAATTTGATCCTGGAAACACAACAACAGCAAACTTCATTCGATTTCCACCCGATAACTTTCGATAACCGGATTCGCCAGCAGCTTATCCGCCACTTCGTTTGCGACTGTTTCAGCCTCTGTAACAGTTTCCGCCTCAACATCAAGCTCAAAATATTTTCCCTGCCGAACGTCACAGACGCTGTTGTAACCAAGTGTCCGGAGCGCACCTGTAATTGCCTTACCTTGTGGATCAAGAATTGACGGTTTCAGAGTAACGAACACCTTCGCCTTCACGAAACCTCCAATGGCTTGATCGTAAATACCCGATCAATGATCTCATCAACGTGTCGAAGCTGGATCTCAAGGTCAAACGCACGGCCGATTTCCTCCGGAGACAAAACGGAGGTAACGTCGGGATCACTACTCAACAACTGCTTAAACTGTAGCCCTTCGTCATGTGAGCGAAGGGCATTTCGTTGAAGCATTACATACGCATCTTCCCGCGAGACACCCCGACTCGCCAGTTCCAGGAGAACGGTGCCGGAAAACACAACACCACGAGATTTATCTAAGTTAGTACGCATACGGTCCGGATAGACGACCAGCCCTTCCACAATACGAGTAAAACGACGCACCATATGGTCCAGTGCGCAAAAACTATCGGGCACGATGACCCTCTCTACCGATGAATGCGAAATGTCACGCTCGTGCCACAAGGCGACATTTTCTAGCGCCGCCATCGCGTTGCCCCGAAGCAGTCGCGCCATCCCAGTAATCTGTTCGCACCCAATGGGATTACGCTTATGTGGCATCGCTGACGAACCTTTTTGACCCTTTGCAAACGGTTCGGATACTTCCCCAATTTCAGTCTTCTGTAAGCCTCGAACTTCAACCGCAAACTTCTCCAATGACGCCCCCGTGATCGCCAAAACACTAAGTAGTTCAGCGTGCCGATCTCGCTGAACAACTTGAGACGCGACTGGTGCTGGTGTTAAACCCAAATTCTTGCAAACAGATTGCTCAATCGATGGGTGAAGGTGAGCATAGGTGCCAACGGCTCCGGACAACTTACCCACGCTGATGACCGCGCGTGCACGAACAATCCGATCGTAATCTCGCAGGAGTTCCGAGTACCACAACGCTAGCTTCAAGCCAAACGTCATAGGTTCTGCATGAACTCCATGTGTCCGACCAATCATCGCCGTTTTTCGATGCTCCTCTGCACGCCGACGAACCGCGACGAGCAAAGCATCACAATCTGCCAGCAAAAGATCGCAGGCCTCACGCATCTGCAGTGCATGTGCAGTATCGATAACATCAGACGATGTCATCCCGAAGTGCAACCACCGCCCGGAAGGACCAACATGTTCGGCAACAGCAGTTGTGAAGGCGATAACATCATGTTGAGTTGTTTGCTCTATCTCATCAACACGATCCGCTTCAACAGCACCCTTTTCACGAATATCCTTGGCAGCTTCGACTGGAATCAGGCCATGCTCCGCCATCGCCTCCGCAGCTGCAATTTCAACACGCAACCAGGTCTCGTATTTAGTTTGATCACTCCAGAGAAGGCCCATCTCTTTCGGTGTGTATCGAGGAATCATATTAGCGACTCAGCATCAAAAATTTAATGTTCCACCCGATCCAAGAACGGGAGATTCTCTTGCCTAGCGCGCATCGCTGTTTCCGGCAGCCACACGCTTAAATCGACGGTTCTGGCTACATGTTCCTGGCTCGTGAGAATCACTTCAACATCCTCACGCCCTGACGTGACCAACGCCTCACGACAACTCATTTCAGCTAACTCAGGAACGTTATTGACACGGCTCAAATGCGCGAGCACCAGGCACTTCACCGTTACCCCGAGATGGTCACGAACAAATGTGGCCAGCGATTCGTTTGACAAATGACCACCCACACCCGCAATACGCGCACGTGTTGCGCGTGCATACGGACTAACGCGCAGTAATTCGGCAGCGTGATTTGATTCAATAACAAGGACACGGCAATCTTGAAATAGTTCAATCATTAGTGGCGTTAACGCACCTATATCCGTCGCGTAACCAATAATCCCTTCGGGGGTTTCGATCCGAAATCCACATGTCTCAGACGCGTCGTGTGGTATTTCAAAATGGCTGAAACAAAACCCTGCCAAACTTAACGATTCATTCGGCTCAAGCGTCATGCCTTCAACCTGACCGGCGCTGTGCCACTCATCCCACAAGGCCTCAGTGGCGTAAACCGGCACTCCGTGTCGACGAGCGAAGACGCCCGCCCCACGCGTATGGTCTCCATGCGCGTGCGTTAACAGAATGGCATCGATCGAGTCCGGCGTAACCTCTACTTGTGCTAAGCGACGAGACACCTCCCTACAGCTGAGGCCTAAGTCAATCAGGACTTTCCCTCTCTTGTGGGACACAAGCGTCGCATTGCCTGCACTCCCGCTACCAAGGACTGTCAATTGAACGGCGATATTTCTATTCTCCCGTCATCGCAATAACGCTTTCAGGAAAGATCGAGCTGAGACGTCGACAGGTCGATTCCGTTGATCGGCCCCACAACCGCGCCCGCTAACCCCCCTTGTCGAAAAAAATCTATTGCAACACGCCGTACATCTTCGCTTGTCACAGCATTAATCGCACTCAGTGTTTCCGACAGCTCTATCTGACGCCCGAAGGTCATCTCCGACCTCGCCAAATGCGACATGCGACTGGTTGTACTTTCCAATCCCAACACTACGCTACCTTTGAGATGATCTTTTGCCCGCTGCAGCTCGCCAACTGGCACCAACGTCTCCTTCATGGCGCGGAGTTCAGCTGTTACTAACTCAACAACCTCTGGCACAGCTAAGGCGTCACAGCCCGCATAAACCGTAAAGTTGCCGGTATCCCGGTAAGCTGTAAGTCCACTACTAACTGCGTATGCCAACCCACGCTTCTCACGAATATTTTGAAACAGACGCGAACTCATCGACCCACCCAGCACCGTATTAAGGACGTAGCTAGCATATCGATCGGAATGCCTTTCTGGGTAACCAGTCGTCCCGAGACAGACGTGCGCTTGCTCTAAATCTTTATCCCTAAGTTCCAAACGAATACCAACGGTCGGATCCGTTGACTCGGACACCTCGTCGGAAACTGGGAGCGCGGCAAATGCTTCGCCTATTAGCTCACGGATGGTTGGATTATCAATGTTGCCAGCAGCAGCAATAACAAGATTACTGGCGGCATAGGTCTTAGAAAAAAAAGATTGAAGAGTCTCTTGGTCAAACGCCCGTACCGAGTCCACCGTGCCTAGAATGGGCTTCCCCAGTGGATGATTTGGCCAGAAATTTCCTGAAAATATTTCGTGAACCAAATCGTCTGGCGTGTCCTCAACCATCTTGATTTCCTCAACGACAACATTCTGCTCGCGGTTAATCTCTTGTTCTGCAAACGCCGGATTGAGCAGCAAATCACTTAGTACAGCGACCGCACGCGGCAAGTGTTCATCAAGCACCTTAATGTAATAGCTAGCGCATTCCTTTGCTGTAAATGCATCAAGATGCCCACCGATCGAATCGATCTCCTGTGCAATCCCTTCAGCGGTGCGCGTTGCAGTCCCCTTAAAAAGCATGTGCTCCACAAAGTGAGCAATGCCGGGGTTGGACAGACTCTCGTCACGAGAGCCTCGAGTCAGCCAAGCTCCAAGACTGATAGACCGAACAGCCGGCATCGACTCAGTTAACAGGCATAGGCCGTTATCAAATACCTGGCGTTCAATCATGTTCGGAGACCAGTTGTTGCCGAGGCGTTCCCAGAAACAAGAATGTTCTGCAAGTGACTGATTAATAAGGAATTATTAGAATACGGACAACCTGTGCATGATAGCACAGAACGACACACGGGTCCGTCAGAGCCAACAAAGCCGTGGTACTATCAGGGGGCAACCCACACAAACACATCAGCGTATGCCCTTTCGCCAAGATCTCACCCAGCTTGAACCTTCCGAACTCGCGAAAGCGTTGGACCCGCTTGGTGCACGCCCGTTTCACGCCCAGCACATTTATCAGTGGTTCTACAAACGTAACGTTACGCAGTTCACAGCAATGACAGATCTCTCCCACGCACTTCGTAAACGATTAGAACAGACATTTACTACTCCAGTGCCACGCGTGACTAAAAGGGAAAAGTCTTCAGACGGCACCGTTAAATTCTTAATGAACCTCAGCAGCGGCCACCAAGTCGAAACAGTGTTTATCCCGAACACTCCCGCAATGACACTCTGTATTTCGACGCAGGTCGGCTGTGCCATGCAATGTAGCTTCTGCCTAACTGGCAAGATGGGACTACTCAGGAATCTGACCGCTGGCGAAATCGCTGGTCAGGTACGACTGATGGCCCACGACCTCGAACTCGTGAACCACCGTTTTAACATCGTTCTTATGGGAATGGGCGAACCACTGCATAACTACGACGAAACCATGAAAGCACTCAGGATCCTCGGGGCCGACTGTGGACTTGGCGTCGGACCAAGACGAATCACGTTGTCAACGGTGGGCGTCCTACCAGCACTCGAACGTCTCGCACATGAACCTCTAATGCCAAATCTTGCAGTTTCTCTGCATGCTACGACAGAAGAACTCCGGAATCGTCTGGTGCCCGTTAATAGAAAATATGGCCTCGCAGATTTGATCGCTGCTTGTCGACGTTTTCCAATCAAACGGCGGGAACGCATTACGTTCGAGTACGTGCTCCTGCGAGATGTTAACGACTCCATGGCTGACGCCAATCGACTAGGTTCCCTACTACACGATATTCGTTCCAAGGTGAATCTGATCCCGCTCAACGAAGCGCCAGGACTTTCTTACAGACGGCCGAGTGAGCAACAGATCGAAAAATTCGCACGTGCCCTAACTAACCGCGGTCTAACTGTCTCGGTACGTAAAAGCCGTGGACGTGATATCCGCGCAGCCTGTGGTCAACTAATCGTCGAAGGCGCACGGCCATCGCCAGGCCAGCGAGCCGCCACTTTGATCGACAGGCTTTAAGCGACCAGTTCCCCAATCAACGTTTTACCAGCTGTCAAAATACGCACGTTCACTCGCCGGTTGTCAGCCGTCGAACCGGGAAGATGAACCCGGAGATAATTATCTGTTAACACTATGTTTTCTGAACTCTTCAACGTGAGACCAGGCCGGATACTGCCAACCTGTGACGCAAAGAACCGGCTCGACAATCTAGCACCAAGATCCCGTACAACCCGAGCGCGGTCTCGGATCACCTTGCCACCGATTTTGTCAGGCATCATCGAAGCCTCGGTGCCGGGTCGATCAGAATACGGGAAAACGTGCAGATGGGTTAGAGGACTCTGTCCGAGAAATTTGAGCATGGTAGACGCATCGGCGTTGGATTCACCCGGAAACCCCACAACGAGATCACTACCAATCGCAGCGTGGGGCAGCCGATCGCGAATACTTGCGACAACTCGCTCGTAACTTTGCCTCGTATAGGGTCGACGCATTCGCTGCAACATGACATCGCTCGCATGTTGTAAAGGTAAATGAAAATGTGGCGCGAATCGCCGACTAGTGGTAATCAGTTCAACAACCTCAGGTGTGCAATCCATCGGCTCGAGCGAACTCATGCGTACCAAGACATCGGACGGATGCTGGTCAAGAGCACGTAACAGCTTAGGTAGAGACGATACCGGCGTGAGGTCACGCCCATACGACCCGAGATGAACCCCAGTAAGTTGCAACTCGCGGTAGCCGGCGTCGACCGCCAGCCCAACTTCCTCTATAACCTTCACCAATGGCACACTGCGCCCCCGGCCGCGCGTCGAGGGAATAATGCAGTAGGCACACGATTCGTCACACCCGGTTTGTACACGGAGTGTGTAGGCTGTGCGATTTCCCTCGCCGGGTACGATCATTTCCCCACAAGCGCCATCACCTCCAGCGAACCGAACAGCAGTGGTTGGCTCGACGCTGCCCATGAGCCTCTGCACCAACTTCTCTTTGTCATCGTTTGGTACCACCACAACAACACCCGGAAGCGCAGCAACCTCCTCAGCAGCGCGAGACGCATAGCATCCGGTAACCACAATCTGCGCAGTCGGATTCATGCGTGCCACCCGACGTATTGTCTGTCGCGTACCTTGGTCAGCATTGGCCGTCACAGAGCAACTGTTAACAATCACCACATCCGCGCTCTCGGGGGTTACCATGGCACCACCCGCCGCACGTAGTTGACGCTCAAGCCCAAACGAATCGGCCTGGTTCACTCGACACCCGAACGTGACCACCGCGTACTTCATCAGCGCGCAGTATATGCGACGATTGAGGTTATATTCGTTATCCACAAACCGAACGACAAGACGCCGCGCCGATCAACCCGTTTATCAGCTATTCTGTGCGACACGTCACATCAAGTAGGAACCAGAGCGTCGACTCGGCAACGTAGAGATATTCTTTTAGCTGTAGTAAACCGCTCGACTGACCGCGACAACAACACGCGATGCCAAACGCTAATATGCCGCCACTTAGCCAGGCTCTCATCCCAGTCGTTATTCTGGTGGTCCTGCTCGCAAGCTCCGTTTACTTATTTGGAGATGCATCTTCCTCGGGACCCAACCAAATCGCGTTGACCCTTGGTGCCGCGGTTGCTGCGGCCTTTGGATTGGTTAATGGACGTCACTGGTCTGACATACGTAATGCGATCACACATGGTATTGCAACCGCTGCCGAAGCGATCTTGATCTTGCTCATGGTCGGAGCGGTCATCGGCACGTGGATCATCGCCGGGGTAGTGCCGACGATGATCTACTACGGACTGTCTCTCCTCACACCATCAATATTCTTTGTGGCCGCCTGCCTGATTTGTGCTGTCGTTGCGCTTGCCATAGGTAGTTCTTGGACAACCGCTGGTACGGTTGGGCTCGCGCTTATTGGCATGGCCACCGCCTATGACCTCCACCTAGGCGTCGCCGCCGGCGCGATCATTTCTGGCGCATATTTTGGTGACAAAATGTCGCCGCTCTCTGACACGACTAACTTAGCCCCAGCTGTCACAGGTACCGACTTGTTTGTTCATATCCGTCATATGACCTGGACGACCGTCCCGAGTTTTGTCATCGCACTCATTGGCTTCGGTATCGCGGGTCTTGTCACATCACCCCCAAGCGGGGCGAACGACCTGACTGCGATAGTCACAACGCTGGAAAACAGTTTCACACTCGGGCCGCACCTCCTATTGCCGGTCGCACTTGTGTTAATGCTCGTTATGCGGCGCATGCCGGCACTACCGGCACTGCTGATTGGAGCACTCACAGGTGGCCTGTTCGCCATGCTTTTTCAACAAGAAGCTGTGCTGCGTTATGTGGGCGACACCTCACTCCCAGAATCCATGAACCTGCTACAAGGCGTGTGGCAAGCACTCTATGCCGGCTATACCTTGGAATCAGGCAACACGATTGTTGACGACCTGTTATCGCGTGGTGGCATGGCCAGTATGCTTACCACCGTCTGGCTCATCATGAGCGCAATGGTGTTTGGAGCTGTGATGGAAGCGGCCGGCTTCTTAGAAGTCATCGCCCATCGGATCTTGCGTGCCGTCCACAGCACCGGAAGCCTGATTGGCGCCACACTGGCAACATCGCTCGGCATCAACATTCTGGCATCGGACCAATACATCGCCATCGTTCTTCCGGGACGCATGTTCCGGCACGAATACGAACGTCGCCGGCTCGCTCCGCAGAATTTATCGAGAGCGCTCGAAGACTCCGGAACCCTGACCTCCGTGCTAGTGCCCTGGAACACGTGCGGTGCTTTTATGGCACAAACGCTCGGCGTACCCACGCTGTCGTACGCACCGTTCGTCTTCTTTAACCTAGTCAATCCATTGGTTGCCGCACTTTTTGGGGTGATCCGTATCGGGATTGCCCCACTTCCTGAGGCGGGTGAGGCTGCCGCGAAACAGGACTCACCAAGGACATCGCTGTCTTAGAAGAAAATATTCACTGAACATCACTGAGTGCTACGCTCTGCAATACCTGATCCAGCGCAAGCACACGACGAACTGCGTTGTTGACCGCTCGTCCAGTGAACGAGGCACCTGCTATCGGACGAATTCCCCGTCGGATCACTAACTCCTCGTGTAACACAGCACCGTCGTACTGGCGCAAGAAATCCTGTGACGCCATGTACTGAGCCGGTTCAAAAAACACGGTCACGTCAACACGGAGGACGCGTCCGTCTCTGTCCAGCGAAACCAAAACGCTCTGTCGTTCCGTTTTGGCCGTATGCGTGTCGATGTACGCGCGACCAACGACGTCCTCACCCCTGCGGGCGACATACCGCGGAAAGATCTTTCCTTGCATCCCGACGCGAGCAAGAGACGCCACCGCATTCATCTGGTCAGACGTAAGAATGACACGATCGCGTGTCACCGCCGCATCCT
>Ga0310123_10003909_pt1 | contig 11386 bp, 9 predicted proteins | sample CB6_AW_1057_MG_FD_203505 | JGI IMG/M metagenome (GOLD analysis project Ga0310123, IMG submission 203505) | Marine microbial communities from Western Arctic Ocean, Canada - CB6_AW_1057 | ecosystem: Environmental > Aquatic > Marine > Oceanic | place: Canada: Western Arctic Ocean | collected... | reverse complement strand
TCTGGTCTTACGGGAGGCAGACAGACAAGAGAGTCATAGATGACAGAACGATAATCGTGTTGAGTCAACGGAGGCATCAGGCGAGTGGTCTGACGCCTCAGCTAGTCAAATCCCACTTCCGTGCGACCCTGGGCGTTACAATCAGTCGGTCGAAGCAGTCACTGTTTCCGCTCGCGGGACTTGACCTGTTATGTATGTCCAGAGCAGGTCGGTATGCCACTTTGGTCTATGAGTTTGGCGAACAACTGGGATTGGAGAACAACCTATGGAAATATACGGGTCATCAATCTGGTCAAATGTTCACGCAATATAACCAAGAAAGGCATTCGATCGAAGTGTTGCATGAGCACTAACAGTTGATTCAATTTTGAGGAGCCCGAAATGGTTCGTCAGACTCGCATTCTTGATTCAAACGAATTCAGTCGTCCGGTTCGGCAGTTTTGCGCATATAGATTGCTAAGTTCATTTCGAGCTTCATTAACCGTTGCCACGTCGGCCAATCGATGCACATCATTTGCGATCCGTCTTTCTGTTGCTCTTCGCATGCGCATTCAAGTACGGACCGAATCTGGTTGTGTAAGTAGGCCAGGATGTCGGACACCTGAGCTTTTTGAAGCGGTCGAAGTCCGTCCGGTGGACCAGGTGGTCCGCCTGGGAATAGGGCCTGTAGACCATTGTCGACATCGGTCAGAAAAGCGGACGCAATATCTTCAACGTTCATATCAATCGGTGCATCCAAAGTGCCTTCTGGCGATACCATCGTCTGATTCTTGTTTGCTTCAGTCCGTTGCTGTTCCTGATTCATCTGTTGCACTCGCCACGAGATTTCATCGTGACTGCCATACAACAGCAAACAGCGTCCAATTGACACTTGGTCGCCGATCTGTAACACGCGCATTTGCACCGGGTGACCGTTGACCCGCGTCCCATTCGTGCTAATCAAGTCCGTTAGGATCACACGATCGCCATCTTCTTGAATCTTCGTGTGGAATCGGCTGACGCGTTCATCGTTAAGCTGGATCGCGTTATCTTCCTCGCGTCCGATTGTCAGTGGCGTCGGCAAGGCAGCGTAAACTCGCCCGCGTTCAAGACCCTCCAACACTTGAAATGTTACTAGAGCCATTGGACTCTCACCATTTCAGCTCGACCGCAAATTGCGTTGGAACATTAGCAGTTGGGCAATTCATGTTCGGCAACTATAACGTCGATTTTCGAACTGGTTCTGTAAATGCCGTTTCTGCCTGGACGGACTCGGCTTTCATATTGGAGAAAAAGTCAACCAATCGGCCATCGTATTCGTCAGGGTCGATTGGACGCGCTTTATTGTGCTTCGCTCCAGGGACGAACCACACACTAATGGGCTCGCCACCAATTCTTTGCCGCAAATCTTCCGTAATTTTTGGAAGGACGTATGTGTCGCGTTGGCCGGATATCAAAATCACCGGCTTGTTTCGCAGTCGAGGCAGCCACCGTTCCAGATTTGTGTAACGGCAACCATTTCGGATTTGACTTGCCCAGCGGACCAAACTTAGCGTCAGTACGATATGCCATTTAGGAACCCAATTGGCTACTCTGTCGGAGTACAGCAATTTGGCCCAACGAGTTGTGTAGTGTGCTTCCATCATACTATATGTTGAGTACGCGCCTTCGCACGCTACTCGCTGTATGTCGTTAGTACATGCGGAGGCCGCAAGCGCAGCCCCGCCACCTCGGCTGATTCCAAAAAGTCCGACAGGCAACCATCGCAAGTCCTCGCGTTGTTGGACAAACGCTAGTGCTGCCAGAACGTCACTAATCTCGTATTGCGTCAACCAGTGGCGTGGCTGGTAGTGTGCCATTCCGTCGCTTTCTCCTTGATTGCGGAAATCGAAGGCCAGAATATCGAAACCCGCATCCCAAAGTCCTTTGCAATACGAAAGGGCTGACCAATGACTCCCACAGAATGCGTGACAAAAAATGATCAAACCGAGTGCGGGATGGTCGTCATGTCGATACAAACTTCCTCGAATGGTCAAACCATGTGTTGTCGGAAAACATATTTGTTCGGCATCAACGTCAGATCTGCCATTCTCGCCGTTGAACGGCAGGTGCCGTTCGAACAAGGGAAGAAAGAAACGCACTAGCCATAGCTGGAACACAAGTTCCGCAAGAAAAATCAGACCTACTATGGCAGCGATCAGCATCCAATTCCAACCCACAATTCTCTCCAACGATGCTTATTTTACGAGGGGAGTGGTCATTCCCAGCCTCCTCAGATTTACTCCGTAAACTCCGAGAAGATCAATGAAATGTTCTGTCCACCGAATCCGAAACTATTGGATAAAGTACGCTGAACCGGTACCTCGCGTGCTTCGTTCGGCACGTAATCCAGATCGCAGTCCGGATCGCGTGTCTCGTAATTGATGGTCGGTGGCAGCACATTGTCTCTTAACGCCAACAGACACGTAATCGCTTCAACGCTTCCGGCGGCCGCGATTAAATGCCCCATCATGCTCTTTACGCTTGAAATTGGAGTCTTACGGGAGTCTTCGCCCAATGCTTGCTTGATGGCCATTGTTTCGACCTTGTCATTAACCACCGTGCTAGTCCCGTGTGCATTAATGTAGTCGATATCTTCAGTGCCCAGTGCGGCGTCGCGAATGGCCATGTCGATGCACGCGGATGCGCCGCGTCCATCTGGATGAATGTCAGTGACACGATAGGCGTCGGCGGTAGAACCGTACCCAATGATTTCCCCATAGATTTTGGCGCCCCGTGTTTTGGCGTGTTCGAGTTCCTCTAGGATGAGCATCCCGGCGCCTTCGCCCAGCACAAATCCGTCACGATTGCGATCGAACGGACGAGACGCTTTGATTGGCTCATCATTATGCGTTGAAAGCGCAGTCAGCAGATTGAATCCAGTGACGCCGAACGGGTGAATCATGCTGTGCGCACCACCTGAAAGCATCGCGTCGGCGTCGCCGCGACGAATGATTTCCGTCGCTTCTCCAATTGCCTGACTGGATGCCGCACAAGCGGTTAGACAATTCAGATTTGGCCCCTGCGCATCAAACAAACTTGCCAAATGCCCCGCAGCTCTGTTCGGCTCCTGTTCGAGTTCCGTCTGTGCGTGCAGATGTTCCAGTCCGACTCGTGTGAATATTTCGAGGTCGAGCTCACCGTCTCGCTGAGATTCGGTGATGATCTTCATAAACATCATGAAGTCCTGCGCTCCCTCGCCGGCGCCCAAGTACACGCCCAATCGTTCCGGATCGAACTCACGGTCCAGAAGTCCAGAATTCGTCATCGCTTGAGTCGCAGCGCCGATAGCAAAATGAACGTTTCGACCTGAATACTCGAACCGCTGCGGATCGTCAACATACTGACTTAGATCGAAATCTTTGACCTCGGCAGCAAAACGAGTTGGAAAGTTCGACGCGTCAAAATGCGTGATGTTATCGATGCCGCTGCGGCCTTCGCACAAAGACTCCCACATTGCATCGACAGACTGACCGATCGGAGTGATGCAGCCGATTCCGGTAACAACGACTCGGCGTCTCATGAACACTGTCTTTCTGAAAAAAACCAGCCTCGAACCGTCTTCTACGATTCTACACTAGCCGATTGGCAAGCCAAACTCGGTGGACTGATTCGCAGGCCAATCGACAGATTTTGTCGCTGGCCGATATCCGATTAATGTAGCAGTTTCAGTGGGGAAAAGAGAAGTGACGCGGCTGCTATTCTCGAGGAGATCGTGATATCGAATCTGGTATTGAGACCCGGTGTATCTGGAAAGAGGGTGTTCGGGAAGGTAGTGCCACGGGCGGCTTGTCCGCCCGTATTTGAACGTCGTTTCAAACCAGCACCGGCGGGCTAGTCGGCAGCAGTATCCGAAACACTGCATTCATAGAGCTTGACTTTCCGGGCACTTTCATTGGGAAAAAACCAGCACCGATGCTCGAAACGGCATCATTACTCTTCGGGCACGTAACCTATTTGTCGTTCGCCATCGAACCATCGCCCGCACGACCAGTGTCCAGGATACTCAGCAGATTTGTCGAAAAGACAAAGTTCTTTTGGTCAATCTTTTCAAAGTGTGGGCTACTGCTCTTGAGATGTACGAACATGATTTCGGCTTCTGCTATCAATCGGTTACCGACGTGTGCCATGCACTTGACGGAGCCACCCTCGTCGCGTGACTCCAGCAGTGTGGCCGTATAGACAATCGTGTCCCCCGGATATGTCCAACTATGAAAAGAGATCTTCGGCACTTTCGCCAGAATCACATTATGGCGAAAGTCGTTCTTTTCGCCGAGAAGAATTCCACCGGTCTGAGCCATTCCTTCCAGCATCAACGAGCCAGGCATGACTGGGAAACCAGGAAAGTGGTCGTGCAGGTAATCTTCCGCCAAGGTTACGTTTTTCACGGCCTTGGCGTACTTTCCACTTTCGAATTCGATGAAACAGTCAATCCAGAACCATCGCATTGCAACATCCGACTGGGTTCAAGTCGCATTCGCCAATTTGGCTTCGACGAAGTTGACGATCATTTGCACGGTAAACAGATCCTGGATGTTCTCGACTTTCGGATCCTGGATTAGTCTATCGAATCCCGCATAAGGCAATTGTTTCCGCAGTTCCGCAATACCCTGTTGGGTGACCATACCGTCGCTGGCGAATGAAGGATCGGCTGACGCCAGGTTTTCCGGAAACAATTCGCCGCGTGGAATTTTTATGCCAAAGGTTTTTTCCAGGCGGAAAACGATATCTAGAAAGTCGATTGATTCAGCGCCCAAATCTCCGATCAACGTCGCTGCGTGAGTGACTTCGTCATCGTCCACACCCAAAGCGTCAACTAGCGTCTCACGAACTTTTTCGTAGATCTCGTCAGTTGTTGGCATCGCTATTTCTCCCGACAATCACAAGGCCAACCAGCTGGCGAGCAGTTGACCGGATTCACAGATTTTGAACTTTCGGTATTTGGTATCACATTCCGCCCAACGACAGTCCGCCATCGACTGTCAATACGTGACCGGTGATGTATGACGCTTCATCACAGACCAAGAATGTTACAGCGTTGGCGACGTCCTCAGGCTGGCCCAGTCGGCGAACAGGGATTCGCTTCTTAATTTCCGATTCCGCCGCGTTTCGAACGGCCAGGGTCATATCGGTTTCGACAAAACCAGGCGCCACTGCGTTGACAGTGATTCCACGGCGTGCCAATTCAGCTGCCAGACACCGCGTGAAACCCTCAATCCCGCCTTTGCTAGCCGCGTAGTTCGACTGACCAGAGTTTCCGAATTGAGCAGCCACACTGGACATGTTTACAATACGACCGGCCCGAGCGGACATCATCGGACGCGTGACGGCATGGCAAAAATTGTAGACGCTATTCAGGTTTGTCGCGATCACCTTTTGCCACTGCTCGAAACTCATTGTCGCCAGCAATCCATCGTGAATAATGCCGACGTTGTTCACCAGAATGTCGATTTTCTCCCACTTTTCCAATACTTTTTGAACGACCTGATCGGCTTCGTCCGATTGGCTGGCGTCGCACTTCAACGACCAGGCTTCCCTTTGATCGTGCTTCAGGTCGGCGACAAGTTTTTCCGCGGCTTCGTCATTGGATTGATAAACGAACGCGACTTTGGCGCCCTCACGCGCCAAAGCCCAAACGATCGCCTTGCCGATTCCGCGGCTACCTCCCGTGACCAGCGCGACTTTCTCAGCCAACTTCATGAGTCGGAAGTCCTGAATTTAGTTGGTGACCAGAGTTGATCGAACAATTCGCGCATCTTGGCAATTGTGCGCCGGTCCGATGCCGTCAGTTCTTGATTCGTGTCACTCTGATTAAAACCTTGCAAAGTCAATCGGGCGTTGACGGCCGAGGCACCGTCGACCTTTCCAACGCCCTTCAGTACGCATTTTGCATCCTGCCACTTTTGAATCGTCGCGGTGATAGCAAGGGTCTGTCCGGGTTCAACAAAAGTATTGAAGCGTATGGCACGGGCGTCCTTCAGCAGGATTGTACTGTATCGAAAGTTGTCGGTGTATCGCATCAGCCAGGCACTTGCCTGGACCAGCGATTCCAGCATCAGTACACCCGGCATGACCGGGAAACCAGGGAAATGATCGACAAGGTATTCTTCGGAAAATGACAAAGTCTTGATCGCTGTGATTGATCTTCCCGCTTCGAGTGCAATGACCTTGTCCACTAACGAAAACCGCATGTATTCACCAGCTACAGATGAGGATCCAGTTTTTCCAAGAGCGAACCAGTATAGTGGTCGCTTTGCCGATACTCAAGCACTCCATTTCGCACGAATCAGGACATCGTACTCGTAATTTCGGAAGCATAATGAGACATGGCACGATTTCCGGAATCGAATCCCGCGAAGAGAATGACATATCGCAAGGCTACACCGTTTGAATTCCTAACGTATACCGTTCCAGTTTTGGCTTAGACTTGCTTTGAGATGCGATTTAAAAGTCGCTGAGTGGTGTGGTTAGCTCGTGTTGAGTCTAAACTCTATAGTTCATAGAAGAGCCCCATTTTTCTTATGACAATTTCAATGCACGAAGTTGAGACATCCGAAATATTGAATTCTTCGAGTGTTGCTGCAGTTACCCTGTCGGGCCGCAGTAACATTGCCTGTTGGCTAGCTCAATAAGTTGGATTGGTTCCAGGATACGCCCTATATCACTTCTGCGGTTACAGCCGCCTGTCGAAAAAAAATGATTAGTCTGTTGACGTCGGCGCTATCGAAACTCGACAGCACCGTCCAATTGGAAGGCGATAGGCTTTCTTCGAACGATTCGCAAGCTTTGCAGATGCAGGTAGAAGTCTCGTTTTAACAGGCCACCAACCAAAGTAGGTGAAACTAGTCAGTGGCCTCACGAACGGCGAGCGTTTTCTGGTCGAGATAGCGTCTGTACTGTGCTAGTGCATTGAGTTCCAGTCGATTCGACTAACGGCCACGTAGCTAGTCAATTCACAACGTGCCGAGTGGCTATTGCACGCTGCCGGTTTACGCGGAGATCTGGATGACATCAGCATGAACGGTATCGCATTTTTCGTGCCCGATGCAATCGGCGTCGACGAGTTCGTTTTATTGCGAATCTGCAATCATGCGTTCGACATCCGAATCGATATCTCCGGTTAGGTGATTCGATGCATGTCGGATGAGAGCGGACACTAGAAAATTGTTTGTCGGTTCGACAGAAATCTGACCTGCGAACAAGTGCATCATTTGGATTAACAACTATTTCAGTCAAGGGTCGTGTAGCGAGTCCTTTGCATACTCGGTTCAATCGTTGCGACTTCTTCTCAGCGCGAGTTCCAGACAACCGCAGCACTCATCCGAATGACTAGCGTCGAGGGGCTTGCGTTGCTACGAAGTCTGACTTGTATCGATGCTCAACTGCTGATGACTCGAATTACATATTTCCACTAAGATACCACGCTTGTTGTGTTTGGACCAAATTGGCAAAGGAAATGGAGTCCGTGGGATGCGAACCAGAGCAGTCAAAGGTTTTTGCGGGTGTATTGTCTTTCTATTTCTGGTACAGGTTTCTCGAACTGCCGAAGTGCCTTCCGTGAATTTGGCGCTCCAATTTTTGCCCGTACAGAAAGACGTCGAGTACGAATCGCCAGCCGTCGAACAGGAAGCGAAATGTCGGCTGAAGGTCGAACGGAGTGGCAAATCGTCGGGCTGGGTCGTCATTGGTCCTGCCGGGCAGATTCTGCGTCGTTATGTTGACACAAATGGCGATAACGTAGTTGATCAATGGCGATACTACAGCCAAGGGCTTGAGATCTACCGCGACATTGATAGTGACTTCAACAAGAAGGTAGATCAGTCACGTTGGTTGAATACAGGTGGGTCACGATGGGGATTGGATACAAACGAAGATGGACGGATTGACGCATGGAAGGTCTTGTCGGCAGAAGAAGCGACGCAACTTGCTGTGCGTTCATTGGTGGTTGGTGACCATCAGATGTTGCAGGTCTTACTGATTAACCAAAGCGATGTCCGTAAGCTGGGCATCGATGCGACCTATTCCCAAAAGCTGTTAGCTGCTGTTAGTAATTCGGCAGACAAATTGCGCACTGTTATCGCCCGATCGCGGATCATTACCCCGAAGACAAAATGGATGCGATTCGATAGCTTGATGCCGAACGTCATCCCCGCGGACAACGGCAAGGCGACTAGTGACCTGACAGTTTACGAGAACGTTATGGCGATTGTTGAAACGAGCGGCGAACAAGGACTGATCCAGATCGGTGAAATGGTTCGCGTGGGTGTGGTCTGGAAGCTGACTCAGATTCCACGGCCGTTGAAGGGAAATTCCATAGTGGTGGAAAGTGGCCTGTTGATGCAGCCGATAATCGCTAAACCGACGTTACCGATAAACGCCGGCATAGTATCGCCCGAAGCGCAACGATTATTGGAACAATTGCAGACACTGGACCGGAACAGTCCCGGCCCGACCACTAGTCGTGTGGACTTGGCACGCTACACGTCACAACGGTCTGAACTGTTGAAAAAATTGATTACGATCTCAAAGACTGACGAGGAACGCTATCAATGGACCCGTCAGATGGTCGACGGTTTAGTCTCGGCCGTTCAATCGGGCGGATATTTGGAAGGGCTGGAAAGACTGAAATCAATTGAAGTTCAGGTCCGACGTGCGTCGCCACGTTCACCACTGGTTGCCTATGTGTCTTACCGGCGACTGCTGGCGGAGTACAATCTTGAAATTCAAACTGCCGACGTCGGCAAGCATCAAAAGGTACAACAGCAGTGGCTGCAGGGTCTGGAAGAATTCGTCAAAAGCTTTCCGGCGGGCGAGGATATTCCAGACGCGCTTTTTCAGCTTGCCACCAACGAAGAATTTCGTAGCAACAACCGGACTGCGCGGCATTGGTACGGACAACTGACTAGCCGACACTCCGATACGTCTGCCGGTCTGCAAGCCATCGGCGCTTTAAGGCGGTTGGATCTAAAGGGGCAGCTTATAACATTGTCCGGACCGGGATTGAATGGCGAAATGATTGACATCCACCGGCTCCGCGGGCGCGTTGTCCTTGTGTGTTTTTGGGCAACTTGGTGCAAACCATGCACAGAGGATATACCGCAACTTCGTGCCCTGTACGAGCAGTATTATGACCGTGGATTTGAAATTATTGGTGTTAATTTGGATGCCACCATCGACCCGATTCGTCCGTACCTATCACGGCATCGAGTCCGTTGGCCCCAGATTTACCAGCCCGGCGGTTTGGCCAGTCCCCTTGCCCAAACGTTTGGCATTATCTCGTTACCAACGATGTTCTTGACTGCCCCCGATGGAAAAGTGATTAGTCACAACACATCGGTCGTTGACCTGAAGACTCGACTGCCGGAACAACTCAAAAAGTAGCGATGTCTCTGAAGCTCACCGGTAGGATCGACGCACTGCGCTGAAAGTTGTCGGCGATTACCCCTTGTGCTTACGGTGGTTCGCATTGTCCATCGTTAATTCCGTCAGGTTTTAGCACTGCCGCTTCTTCAACCAGTTTTAACGCGGAGCGCAGCAGTTCTTCGGCACGCGACTGCGGAGTCGATTCGCCGGCATCGGAATCATTGGTCACGCTCTTCAACTGACCCAACGATGTTGAAAGTAAAAATGCAGCACCCGCCAGCAATTCGGGCGAACAGTGAGGGGTAACGTTCAACGCATCGTCTTTCGGCGGATTGTCTTGGTCGGATGAGCTGCTGGATTCCGGCTTGGCGATTGTGGCAAATTGATCACGCGGTTCGGACTGAGGTTGTGCGAACTGGTTCAGCTCCTCATTGATCTGTTTATCGATCCGTCGTCTCTTGGATTCGTTGATTAACGACTGGTCGTCTTTTTCACGCTCGACAAACGAGCTCTTGGCGTTCCCTGTAATGATGGTCTGTAGAGTTTGGTATGACTTGTTGTCTCGCAACCGGTTGAAGAACTTCGCGAGCCGTTTAAAGTTGGCATTAAACAATCGCGGCAGCGCTACCGGAAGAATCATGAATCGCTTTTGAGTTTGATAGGGCATGTCCGTTTGCTCTTCGATGACATGGGCCAACATGGCGGCCGTGCGCGCCAGTAAGAAGAGTCCGGTTCCATGCTCGGGACGGAAACCCAACGTCAGCAAGATCGCGCCGGTAATTCCATCGACATTCGGCGCCACACCTTTTTTCTCGGAAGCACAGCGGACCACTCCGTCGTAGACGTCCAAATAGGCACTTTCCGTTTCCTTGTCACATAAGATGCGCCGAATACGGGTCGGGCGGGGATCCTTGCGAAGTAGCGGGTGCCCGTACCCCGGAATCGTCTCGCCGCGATCGATTATCTCAGCGACCCATTGGTGCGCGAACTGTTCGAGCTCTCCAGCTGTGCGCGGAGTCTCACCGAATTGCTTATGAAAAGTCTCGAGTATTTGCGAATACAGTGACATCGCCTGTTCGACCGCACCAACGTGATACGGCCCACTGGCCAAATAGCCGGCAGCCAATGCTTGCGCTGTCGAAACGCCGGTGCCGGCGACCAACCGAGGCACCAGTGTGGTAGGTGGCAGCAGGCCGAAACCGCCATGAAATGCGACCAATACAATGTCGAACAACTCTCGTTGCTCGTCGCTTGGCAAAGAGCCTGTCAGAATATGAAACAAGGCGTCCGTATACGTTACACGCCCCAAAAGGTCGTTCAGATTTTCGGAACGCACGAACAATTGTTCGGCATTCAGAAAGACGCCATCGATGTCCGTACCGAGGTAAAACGGAGGTCTGTGGCTACCCACTTTTGTTCCCCACGCAATTCATTTCCCGTTACATAATGCGTGATATTATCGAAGTCGGAGGTTGACTTGGTTCATCGTTTGATTGCGGTCGTTCCACCCAATGCAGTACATGTGGTTTGCAGTCGATTTTCAAAAATCAAGTAGACTCGGTTTGCTGTGAAACATCAACAGCCCGGAATACAAGCCCATCCGTCAACTTCTTATTGATCTGGTTAATCTGAGAGTTCGTATGCAATTCTAAGCGACGAGCGAACTGTCCACATTGCGATACTTCTGGTACGCCGTGTAATCGTAGTGATGACAGTTGATTTGAGGTTTGCCTCTATTTTGTAGAGCCGTATGACTCTGATTGATGGACCATAATATAGTTAGGTTATTGATGGCCTATAAGACGGAAATTCTGGTATTCGCGCGGATTTGGCTCTGAACTTGTGGAATAATTCCTGCCAAGCGTAGACGCTTTGTAAACCGAGAAACTGAAACAAAGTTTAAAAAATCAGAACCATCTGACCGATGACAGCACTGCGTATTCGGGTTCCCATATGGGCATATGAAGCGGAACAACTCAAGATACGGCGAAATCTTACGGTGTCC
>Ga0310123_10003908_pt1 | contig 11391 bp, 17 predicted proteins | sample CB6_AW_1057_MG_FD_203505 | JGI IMG/M metagenome (GOLD analysis project Ga0310123, IMG submission 203505) | Marine microbial communities from Western Arctic Ocean, Canada - CB6_AW_1057 | ecosystem: Environmental > Aquatic > Marine > Oceanic | place: Canada: Western Arctic Ocean | collected... | reverse complement strand
CAAATACTGGTTGCCGATGCCGCCTTTCGTGTATGTCAACGGGTCGATAGGAACCCCGCCAACGCGCTCGCCTTTCTTGCGACCCTTGAACCAGGTATAGGGTGACGCCTCCGTGTTGATCGGGTGCTCGTGAATGGCGTATGCGTACGGCGCAGATGAGCCCGCCCGACCGTATTCCATCAGGACGTTCACGGCGTCCCCTTTTCGGTAGACGGTACGCTTCCCCGAACGCCTCAACGCGCCCAGCTTTTCAGGCACCCGGCGCTGGCTAGCTTTCCAGATCACTTCGGACTCTTTCCAGACCGCCTCGGCCTCCAATTCAGGTAGCGCCTTGATGATCCGGCTCAGGGTCATTTTCACCTGCTTCGTATCGAGCGTGATCGACGAAGTAGCCATTAACCCGCTCCCAGATATATTTCAAACATGTACGGGTAGCCGGTGTCTGGATTTACGGTGCCGACGATATCGAGGATGGGCCCTACAGTTCCATCGGGAAGCGTCAATTTGTCTCGCGTGTCCACGGGCTCGTGGCGGCCACTCGTACCGTTCGCCGCGATCGGCTCCAGGATCGTCACCCGGGCTTGCGACACGATGTCCTCCCCAAGGCTGTTTTTTCTGATTCTTTGCTTCGGCTCGACCAACGCGGGATAGGTTACGGCGGCGGCGTAACTCGGGGCCCCGGTTCTGTCGTTTCCGGTGAATGGCTCAATCGTGATGTCGTCCAGTAGCGAGGCGGCGACCGTCTTTGCTGTGGCGATACCGGCGGCCAGGGTCGTTTGTAATCCCATCAGTACCCCCGCACGAGAACGCGAGTGGCCGAGGCGCGGCCCCGGATGCGCTCCACCCACCATTGCGGCAGGAGAAAATAGCACAAGTCAGGGACCATTTTGATGGCCTGGTTTTCGGAGAAAGTCAGCGAGACCGACCCCGCCGAAAGTGAGGTGATGCCTTGGGTCTCAACGGGGTTGTCGTTCGTCCTGTCCACGTCAGCCAAAATTTGTCTCGCGAATTCTGCCTGGGCGTGTTTTAGCTCCTCCGGCACCACGTCGTCGTCGAGTGGGTACACGTTGTTTTTCGCCACCATTCCGGCGCGAGGCCACTGGAGTGACTGCGTGTCGGTTTTGACGATCCCGGTCCAGATAACGCAAGACTCCAGAAGGGTCGCGGCAAACAGCAACGCACGGTTTTTATTCGCGTCAGTTTCAGCCGACCAGGTTGTGCCACTCGGTGTCCGATCATCCTGATATTGGTCGGCCTCGGCGAGCGTGCAATATGAATTACTGCTCGCCCCTCCAACGGTGGCAACGATGGCGCTGGTACCCATCGACCTAGATGACCACTCGGTACTTGACTGCTACATACCAGGTGCACGATGAGCCGACGGTCTCGGCGCTCAAATCAGTGTTGGCGGGAAGTCTCCAGCCCAGGCCGAACGACTTGACCATCTGGTCTCCGATCGCGGTGCCCGCCGACGTGCCGAACGCGCCGATGACGGTGCCGCCTGCTCCCGCCTCAAATCGCAGCGTGGTCGAGGCGGCCGCGACGAATACCGAAACGTACAGCTCCAGAATTTCTACGAAGCTGCCCGAATCGGTCCCGGCGATGCCCGAGATGTCGATGATGGCGGTGTCGGTCGCGGTCGTAATAATTTGTTGGGTTGTTTTGATCTCGCCTATTGACGCCATTCACCCCTCCTTTATGGGGCCCCAGGGGGCTCTCCTGCGCCCCTAGCGCGCCCCGAACCCTCTGGGCCTCGTCCTAGTATCCCCTAAAATCGGCGGCTGTTAGATCGCCTCTCTGCGCTTTTCGATCGCGGAGAGGATGCCCTTGCGAGCACGTCCAGATCCCTCCGCGACAGCGAACGCTTCCAGCACGTGATCGTCATTTGTCTCCGCGATAATCCGCGCCGCCTGCGGCACGGTCATTTCGGTAATATCGACAGCGCCGGAGTTCTCCGCCTCGACTACCGGCGCGGCGATCGGGGTGGGCTTCGGCGGTTCGGCTTCGAGCTTGTGAACGCTCTCGTCAAACTCCGAGGCATTGATCACGACGCGCCCCCGGTCGCCCTTCCTGAAGCTAACCGACACGGTGGGAATCGTTCCCATGCTAGTAACCAATCACCGTGTAACTTACGGTCTCGGTGCCGGTCGATGCGACCAGGGTGGCGTTTCCAGATGCCGTGACCTTCCAGGCGTAAATCGACACCGTGCCGCCGCTCTTTGTGTAGGTCACGTTTGACGTCCCAACGCCGGGAGCGGACGAACCCTCAAGCTGCAGATCCACGCTGACAATCGTCGAGAGCCCAGTGGAAACTGCCGTGGGATTTGAGCCATCAAGTGCGACCTCGCCTCCGATGGTCTTGGTGTTGTTTGCTAATTTCCAGGATTGAGTGGCTTCAGCCATCGTCAGTCCCTCCTCGTGTTAGTAGAACCGGCGAGGGCACGGGTGAGCGGAAAAGCCCCCGCCGATCCAGGTGGGATCAGCCGGCTATGCGCACGCCCAATTCTCGGCGCACTACATTCGCCCCGTATAGCGCATCAAACGACCAGGTGGTCTGGTAGTAACCGTCCCTCTTGGTCAGGCGCAACACCAGCCCGGACTCCGCATCAATAGCGGTGGCCTCGTTCTCGCGTTGTTCGGCGGTCATCGCAGTTTCCTGCAACGGTGCCATCGCAAAGGCGATAGCGTCGCGATGGAGTAGCAAGTTCTGAGGGCCCGTGCCCTTGAACGTCACGGCCGCGTCGTCGGCCCAGGCGACCTTGGCCGCCGGGTGCATGGTGATGACTGTCGCGGTTGAGCTTTCAACCACGTAGGTCTGCGTGTCGCCAGCCACGGTGAATACGTCGCCGATTGCGGGTGCCGTGCCGCCACCATCCCAAGTCAGCGTAGTGTCGCCAACTTCTACCCCGGCGTCATTCACCACGACGGTCCCGGCCCCGGTTACGGTGTGGGTGGGTACGTTCTGAGTCATGGCCCAATCGGCCCCGAGCAACTCGCCCATCTCGCCACGTATGATGCCCCCAGTGCTGCCCCTGAATGAGGCGTCCTGAGCGCCGCGCAAGCCAAGCACGTTTGCCTCTGCTGCCTCGTCGATAAGCATGCGCCTATCGGTCGGCGGCATTAGCTCGGTGTTGGCTAGCTTTCGTGCCGTCAGATAGTCACTGAAGTCAGAGCTGAAAGGGGTTGTGCCAGCTGTTCCAGTGTAACTGTAAAACCGGTTGTAAAACCCCCATAGAAAATTGTCAATGGTATTGGCGAGGCTCTTGACGGCCTCGGCTGCCTGCATCGGGATGATGCCGTCTTGTACCTGCACGATGGCCTTATCAGACATCGCAAAGGGGGCAGCATTCCACTGGTCGAGGGTAACGGCGACCGACGTTGGCGTGACGGCCGTTACGGCAGGCGGCACGACGTCTGGAGTGATCGCAACTGTGGTGACGCTAGCGGGAACGGCCACGTTGACCGTAGCGCCTTGCTTGATGCCGACAATATCTGACTCATACTCGCGGTTCACGATACCCGGCATCAGGCATCGCTCTCGGAGGGTAGACAAACCCATTGCCACTAGGGTTTGAACGACGTTGGTTGTTACGAGTGAACCGGCCACGGTGCGCTCCCTGATTCTGCCCCGCTCTCGGGGCGTTATTCAAATCAGGCGGCACCTCCGGTGCTTCACGTCCGCCCTCCGGGCGGCGCTGAGATTGGGAACGGCTGACGACCCCTCCGGGTGCGACCGGCGAGACCCTCCGGGCCACGCGATCGGACAACCGCAAACAATCTCCCCTATGAGTTGACTATTTTCATCCTTCCTTCAGAAATTGCTTTGGAATGTTTTCCAAGTTCCTCGGGCGACGGGTCGCTCAGCACGGCGGCGTTCGTCGCGGGAGACGTGCCCACGCTCGGGGTAGCTCCTCCGCCCCCCGATTGGCCGAAGGCGAAGTTGACGGCACGTGTCTGCTCGTCCATCCACTCAGCGACCTTGATGGGCTCTCCGGCATCGCGCTTGCTGTATTGACCCGGGCGAGCTTGAAGCTTGCCTTCCACTACTTCAAAAACCCCGGCGGCCTGCGTCGTAATGAATTCCAGCGCCTTGGGCTGGCCGCCGACGTCGAGAAACGCGGTGCTGATCTCGCCTCGAAGCTGCGCCTGGTCGCTCTTGCGTTGGGCGGCTTGTCGGGCGGCGCGTTCGGCTTCCAGTTCGACCTTCAGCGGCTCGACCGCCTCCAAGACTATTGACCGGATATCCTCGGGCTGCTTCACGCCCTTTGTCGCGAGTTTCTCGGCATTGGATTTCAGCCTTTCGTATTCATCGAGGTCCAGCGAGCGGTACCGGTCAACGAGATCCTTCACCGGCTTCATATCCTCGGCCCGTTCGACCCCGGCGATGCCTGCCGCGTCGGAAAGCAGAGCATGGTTGCGGTCTCGATATTCTTGCTGCTTGCGCTTGACTTCGGCGTACTCCTCGGCCGAGGCATAGCCCTCGGGGGCGGGCCCTTCGATCTGGAGAGCGAAGCCCCCGTTGCGCTCGACGTACTGGTGGCGCAGATCCTCGGGCACTTCGTCCAAGCTGGACACTTGTGTCTTAATCATTCGCGTAACATCCTAGCCGACGTTGTACCGCCTGCCAACCCTCGGCGCTATCCGCTCAGCACCTCATAGCAGCGGCAGTGGGGATGGAACGGGGGCCCCGGTACCCATCGCCGCCCCCAGACCTTGCCCTTCAATGTCTTGACCCCGATCTGGTATTGCCGAAGTTCTCCGGCCTTGGTGAAAATCGGGATGGGTTTGGAATTGCCCGGCTTCGGTCCCTGCCGTGCTTTTATCCTCTGGCAAATCGGGCACGCCTCTCCCGAAACGTGTACGTACTTCGTCGCGGTCGGGCTCAGGTTGCCGCTTTTCATCTGCTCCCTCCAGCGGCCTCGCTGAAGCTCGAAGCGCGCCTTGCGGCTCTCGTATTCGCCGATTGTCTGGGCTCGGGCTTCGAGCTTCTCGGCTACGAGTTTTTTGAACGCCCGGTCAACGTTTTTGGGAGACATCCCCGAGCGAATAAGCTGCGCCCGGTATTCGAGTGCCGAGTGAGCTTGGCCGCGATATAGGCCGAGAAGCTCCTTGGCTAGCTCGGCGTGCTGCTTCGGCGACATCTGGAGCTGTCGCGCCGCCTCGCGTTTCAAGATACGGGTGGCTTGGCGACGGGCTTCAGCCGTCGTCGTCGGCTGGACCGAGGCGGGGAGTTGCGCGGGCGGTCGCTGCAGAATCTGGGCGGCCTTCTTAGCTATTCGTGCCTCACGCTCCTGCGGCGATAGCTCCATCCAAGCGGCCTCCTCGGCGACGATCGTGGCGATGTTATCCGACGTCGCGAGCGTCTCCGAGATTGCGGATTCAACCACCGAGCGGTATGCCTCATAAGTGTTGCCGGCGATCTCGTTGACGGTCTTCTCGGCGAACTTCGCCACCTCGGTTTTGGCGGCCTTTATGGCCCGCAGCGCCGCGCTCGGGGGCGGCTTTTTTTGCTTACTTTTCTCGGCCACGGTTCAACGCTTCGATCTCGCGGTCAGCAATCTCGATCCCGACAACGGACGCCTTGACGACGGCTTCGCGCACCGGCTCCATCTCCTCCAGGATCAACTTCTTTGGCATGAGCTTTTCGGCGTTCCGTAACCCTCCGAGCGAGATGGCCACGGCGAGCTTCTCCACCGACAATTCGGCTTTGATTCTCCTGACGGATTCTAGCCATTCAAGCTTGATGCGCCCTTCGTCCCTCTCGGCCTCCACCCTGACGTCGCGGGCCGTTTTAGGCATTCGCCCGTTCGCCCCCTTCGAGGAGCTTGTACACCAGGGCGATCCATTCGGCCCTCACGTCCATCGACGTGGCCCAGATCCCTGGGGGGTCGTCCGCACGCCTCTCCGCCTCATAGAGCAGCTCGCAGATCACGGGGTGGTACTCGTGCTCAGGTTCGTCCGGGCGATATACGGCGGCCCGGAGAGCCTCGCGAGCCGCGACCACGTAAGGGTCGGTGCTCCGCTCGATCGGTTGGGCCCTCTGGCGCATGTAGCGGATTCGTTGCTTGGTGCCGATCACTCCGCCTCGACCTCAACGACCTCCTCCTCAATATCGACGGGCCCGGGATCGGCTACGCCCTCGGCGACTAGTTCTTGGTGCTCCTCCTCGGCGTCCACCCCCGGTCGCGTCCACTCGCCTTGTTCCAGGTTGTGGTAAAAAGTCTCAAACGATATGCCGCCCGATTGCCAGAGCAGCATGGCTGCCTTTACATCGTCCGGGGTCGCCCGTTGACTGAAGAAATCTTTGTTTAATTCAATGCCGGCCTCCACCGATTTTGGGTCCTCCTCGGTACCGGCCCACCACGCATGCCACTGAAATACCTGGGTCAACCCGGTCTCCATCGAGGCGGCAATTGTCCTGATTGTCGCGTTCTCACCGGCGTGCTTCATGCGCACTGCTGTAGCCGTTTCAGGGGGCCCGCCGCCCTCCTCCAGCAGCCTCGCGCCGAGCGTTGCCATGAGCGCCTGCTGGTCCAGCTGGTCAGTACGAATGGCACCCAAACCGGCCCCCGTAAATTCCACCATTCCAGCACGGCCTCCGCTATCGAGCATCCACACGACAGACGGCCCGATGGTGATGGCTCCGTCGTCGGTCCCCGCCCCCTGGATACCCGACGCCCACGGCTGCGGCAGAGCGACTTTGTGAAGCCCGTGCTTCAGGTCGGCACTCCCTCGATAGTGGCTCAAATTTACGTCCACCAAATCCAGCAATGGCGGCTTCGAGATTTCCGGCGTGACGCTCGTGGGGCCGATAATAATGAAGGGAATGAAGTCCAGCGCCTCAGCGCGGCGCGTCGGTACATACTCCTCCACCGGGAGCCACTCGCCTGATTTCTCCTCCTCGCGGTAGATCGTTTGCCGGTAGTAACGCTTGTTGCCATCGCCCGAGGCGAAGATGGAATCATTGAGCGAGTAACCGCTGTCCTCGTCCCCCAGGGAGAGCACCCGGAACTGCGTCACCTCGTCCTCTTTGAACTCGTCATCCGGGTCGGGCTCCCAATAGCTCTCTTTCAGAACGACCCGCGCCAGCACCTGCTCCCCACCTCGGCGCTCGGTGCGATACGAGCAAATGTCCTCTGCGGAATACCCAACCCAGTACGGCCGAGAGGGAGATTCACCCGCCGCACTCATCTCGACCAGTACCCCGTACCTGCCAGTGGTCAATACCTCCTCGGTGGCGTGGAGTGCGAACAACTCGGCACTCTCCTCGGCCATGGTGATGTCCTGCTCGTGGCCCTCGATCGCGGGCGTCAGCTCGAACGTCGGCACCTTCTGGAAGATCAAACCGGCGAGGCCCTGGACCGTTCGGGCTGTTGCGTTGTAAAACAGGGCACGGGCTTTGTACGCTGCGTATTGGGCGCGGCCCTTCGGCGTATTGTCGTGGCTGCCGAGGGGCGGGAGATACTCGGGCCCCGCAGCCTTCACCGCGTCCGATCCCTCGAAGCAGTCGCGGCAACGCTTCCATTTAACGGCCGCGTCATCGTAGCTTTTCGGTGGCGTATTGATCGGCATTTAATTCTCCCTTGGTCGGAGGGTCTCGGCCAGAAGCGTCGCCAGATCGGCTTGCGGCAGCCCTAGTCGCTTCAGCGCCTTGCGCGCCTCCGCTCTTGCGATACGTCGCCGCCCCTCCTCGTGAGGCGGCCACTTGTCGCTGTGTTCCCAAATTTGAACGAGCCCGCCAGCCAAGGCTCGAAACACGCCCGGCCGCCTCCGGCCGTGAGCCTCGGCGAGCGCCAGCTGCTCAATCTCGAATGGGGCAGCGCCGACCTCGACAAACTCCCTGACGGACTTCACCGACATCTCGTCCACGTCAATTTCGACGGGTTTCCAGACGGTAACGTGCCCCTTTTTTCCGTCGCTTTTCAGCAGCGTGGGGGTGCCGCTCGGGGCTCGGTAATGAACCTTGTGTCCGTTCGACGAAACTTGCTTGATCACGCGGCAAGTGCGGTGCCGGTCAACGTCGAACTCGTGGGCATTGATCACCATCTTTGCCACGCTCACGAAGGACACGTTATGGGCGTGGCCCTCGAACGGTTCGGTGATCGGCTCGGTTCGTCGAACCGCTACCGTGGGAATTTTAGTCATCAATCATCTCCTCCAATTCAACGCGACATATAGCCGCCCGGATAGCGTCGGGGTTAGCCCCGCTCATGTAGCAGATCTGCCTGAACCAGTCGCTCTCAAAAAACTCCTGCGGGCTAGTCTCGCTTAAAATCGGCCCATATTTCTTGTACTCCCATTCCAGCAACTCCGTCCGGCCCCCGACCTCTCGAAGCCGTCGAGCATCGCGAATGGCGAGCTTGATGACGGCCCCCCAGAGCCGAACGTGCGCCGAGTATTGATCATTCTCTAGCCCCACCGTGCCTCTCGGGTTCGCAACGGCCCCGGCCCCGAGGTCAACTCGTTGAAGGCCGCCGAGCTAGCGTCCACCTGGTCGTCGTGGACGCCCACCGGAAACGTCTCCAGCTCATCAAGGTACGCCGCCGTCCAGGGAGCGCGCAAGACTTTTACATTACCAGCCTGCGCCTGGGCCCTGAACGGTCCAGCCCGGACCACCTTTGCGCCGGTGGTCGAGATGCCTGAATAGTCGTACCCGGCGAGAGCCCGAGAGCGGGCTGAGATAACCGCCTTGCCTGAGCTACCCGGCTCTTGTTCTTCGCGCTGCTTGCAGCCCCTACCGTCCAACGCGGCGGTCTGGTTGATTAAGCTATCGACGGCGGCGGCGCTGAGTTGTCCCCTCCGGACGTCCTCGATGAAATAGTGCCCGTTGCTTTGGGCGATCTTCACCCCCACCGTCCAGTCGCCTCCGCCTGGCGTAGCCGCCACGTCCCATCCACGGCACCTTTGCGCGTTAGCGGGTAGCGCGTCCACCAGCTCGAACCAGTCGCGCTGGAATAGTCCGGCCCCCTCTGGCGAGGGTCTCTGCTGAAGCTGCCCGGCAGTGCCGTAGGGGCCCAAATCACACTCAAGACGATCGACAACCGAAGCCGGGAACAGCTCGGGCCAGAATAGCTCGCCCGGTTCGGTGCGAGGGTCGAGAGGGTCGGCGCGGTCGGGCTCGAATCTCATTGGGAAGCAAACGTGGTCCCACCCTCCGCGATCGAGGAGGTGACCGGATAGGTCGCGCTCGTGTAGCCGCTGCATGATGATGACCACCCGAACGTCGCGCACGAGACCTCGCGTTGCAATCGTCCGATCGAACCACCGCAGGGCCCTCTCCCTCTCGATGTCTGAGCGTGCCTCGCTCTCCTTGTGTGGGTCATCGATAATGATGCGGTCAGGGTGCTCCCCGGTCCCGACGCCCCCCACCCCGGTGCCGATGCGTTGGCCTCCGTCGGTCGTGCTGAACCTGGTCTTTTCTCGCTGGTAATCGGCGAGCCGTAACGGGAAGCGTTCACGCCACCAATCCGAGGTCACGATGTCCCGCACGCGCAGGTTATCTCGAATGGCGAGGTCCACGCCGTGGCTCGCGCAAAGGTACCGGAGGTGGGGACGGCTCGCCCACTCCCAACACGGCCAGAACACCGAGACCAGCAACGACTTCATCGACCCAGGCGACACGTTAACAATCAGCCGTTTCGTCTCACCGGCCGTTACCCTTTCGAGGGCCCCCGCGAGAGCTTCGATGTGCCAGTTGGATCTGTAGGTCGAGTGCGGCTCCACGACCGGCCAAGCCTGGCGCGTAAATTCGGCGAGGCTACCGAGCAACGGCGCGTGCTTCAGTCGTCGCTCCTGCTCCGCTCGAATATCGGCGTATGCCGTTTCCAATAGGTTCGCGTTCAACTTTTCGGCCCTTTCTAAAAATCGCCGCCTAGGGGCCCGAGAGGCCCCGAAGGCCCTACGGACTAGGCGCTACCCCTCCGGCGTCGTAGCAGCCGCCTCCGGCTCTCCTGCGGCTATCTCCTCGGGCGGCTCGATCCCCTGCGCCTTGGCGGTGAGGCGGGCGGCTTGCTCTAGTTCCTCGCTGGTCAACGCGGCCAGGTTAATCGGGACGACCTGAAGCGTGCCGGATAGCTCGCGGCGTTCGTTTCGAGACCACCGGCCGGGGTGCTTTCTCTCCAGGTACGTCATCGCCGCCTGCCAGCTATCTCCCATCGCCTTGGAGATAATCCCGCACGCCCTCACCTCACATAATGCCTCTGCCTCTTTTACGGTCTCGTGAAACTCGGAGTAAATCGTGCCGCGACCCGTCGCGAGGTCGTCCGCTCCTCGCTTCATCCAGTCGTAGAATGTAGCCGGATGAATGCCCGCGTATCTCGCTGCGATCTCGGCATACGAGCCCAGGCGCAGAGCTTCGCTGATCTTGTCTTGCACCTCGGGCGTGAGCTTCGTCGGTCGTCCGGTCGCGTGTTTGTTTGCCATCGTCGCTATCTCCTTCAGTGAACTGGAGCGAGGGGGTCGCCGGTCAAGCCTGGGAACATCCTTTCAATCTCCGGCTCGGCGATCAAGCACTGGTAGTAGCGCACGCCGTCGCCCGCCTGGCCGCAGCCGCCATTTTTACAACGCAAAGTCATTTGTACCTCCACGGGCGTCGCTTCTATTATCAACACTTCAGCTTTTTGGTCTGTTACGAGAGCCTCGCCGCAGTCGCCGCACGTCTGTTCGTGCGGATATTCGGCGGGTGCCTCTAAAATCGTAGCCACTACCGTGTGCCAATAGTTGTCATGTTTGAAACTGGCTACTTCATCTTTGAATCTGACTATTCGATCGTCCATCAGTGAATCCTCTCGGGGTCGTCATCGTCTCGAATCCGGGCATATTCGTCCGGCGTTCGTCTCGCCTTTACGTGCTCCAGGCACTCCTCGCCGCCCGCTGGCATCGCCCGGCAAAGTTCGGGCCGCTCCTCGTAGACTCCGCACTTGCCGTCGGGTTGTAGCGCCGTGCACCTGCAGTCGAATACCACCGACAAATAGTTGCCGTGCTCGCCCGCTCGTTTCATGTTTCGGCCGTGGAGCAGTACCCACCGCAGCTCGTCTTGCCCGGGCGGTTGAATATCGGTCAACGGCACCTCGAAACTTTCGCAGCACGCGCCGCCGCACTCGTCGCACTTCATCCCGGATTGCCTTGTTGAAAGCAGCTTAGGGCGGCATCTGGATCTTCCAGGTGCCCGTGCCGCCAGCCGCCAAAATAGTCACAATGCGAGCACGGCGCAAATCCCCTGTCCTTGGCGTACAGTCGGCGCAAGGTATCGCGGTGATTCTCGCCGTACCAGATCGAATACAAGCTGGTGTCGTGGACGTTGGCGTACAGCTTCTCAGCGCCCCAATCTTGGCAACACAACGCCACGTCCCCGTTCGCGTGCAGGGTTATCTCCCGAAAGGGTCGCACGCA
>Ga0310123_10003907_pt1 | contig 11393 bp, 6 predicted proteins | sample CB6_AW_1057_MG_FD_203505 | JGI IMG/M metagenome (GOLD analysis project Ga0310123, IMG submission 203505) | Marine microbial communities from Western Arctic Ocean, Canada - CB6_AW_1057 | ecosystem: Environmental > Aquatic > Marine > Oceanic | place: Canada: Western Arctic Ocean | collected... | reverse complement strand
GTAGCCGTGCAGTGGGACCATCGAAGTGGCGAAGTGCCCCAGCACCACCGGACGCTCGTCCTCCTTGCCAAAGAACGGCTCCCAGCCGGCCGCCGGAAAGGCATGCACGATCGGACGCTGGGCGAACTGGGGGTAGGTCTTCGTCGAGACATACTCACCCTCGGCACCGCCCTTCAGCGGCATCCACGACTCGCCCGACGAGTCGAGGAACTCGCGGATCCCTCCGTCGATCCACGCCAGCTCTCCCCGACACGACCGCAGCGTGATCGGCCGATCCGGTTCTCCCGATCGTGGCACCACCACGTGCTCGTAGTACGTTCCGCCACGCAGGCACAGAGTCTCTCCCGCTGCCAGCCGTGACAGGCCGTGGTTGATCGTCCGCCAGGGCCGCTCGCGACTGCCATCATTGCGATCGGCTCCCTTCCCGGGATCCACATAGAAGGACCCGGTCGCCGGGGCCGGTCGCACCGAGACGCCCGGAACAGGACGTACCGGCTGCAACTCCCCAGCAGCCGCGGCGGACGGCTGGAACTCAGTGCACCCCAGCATCCCGCTCAGCACCACGACACTCGCCGCCCACCTCTGCCAACTCATCATCGTCTCACCCTTCGCAGCTGCCACTCGGCCGACTGCGTCATTGAGGAATCGGAGTGTCCACGGCGATCACCCACCAGGCCACCGGACCGGCCCTGTCGGTGGCGAACCGTTCGAGCATCCCGTCGTCGAGGATCCGGAACGAGGCGATCCGCCCGCTCGATTGACCCGCGGCGTACAGGAAGCGACCACTCGGATCGATCGTGAACGACCTTGGGGTCTTTTCAGTCGGCACCTGACCCAGCGATCGCACCCGCCCGGTCTTCTGGTTGATCGCATAGCAGGCAATGCTCTCGTGACCGCGGTTGGCCACATACACATTCTTCCCGTCGGGAGTAATCTCGCACCGCGCCGTCGCGTTCTTCGACTTGTCGAAACCCTCGGGCAGGCTACTGAGCGTCTGCAGCGGCTTCAGCACTCCGCTTTGCCCATCAACGGCATAGACACCCAGCGAATCACCCGCCTCGTTACTCGTGTACGCCCAGCGGTCGCTGGGATGCATCACGATGTGCCGAGGGTGCTCGCCGCGAGGCCGCGCCACGAACGGCGGATCCAGCGGCCTCAGACGACCGCCGTTGCGATCCAGCGCGAACTGGTGAATCCGATTGCCACCCGTGTGCGACACGAAGACAAAACGGTCCTTCGAATCGATGGCCACGCCGTGAGCCTTCTCGGCCGTCTTCAGCGTCTGCAACGGCTGCTCGGATATCCGCCCCTGCTTGTCGACGGCATGCACGGTCACCTTGTTCGAGACGTAATAGGCCGACACCAGCAACCGGCCCGTCGAATCCGGCTGCAGGAAGGCCGGATCCTCGCCTCCGGCCACCACGCTCAAAGGGGTCAGGCTCCCGTTGGCCGGATGGATCCGAAAACTGGCCAGCTGACCCGTCGAACGGAACGACACGAACAGCGTGCGGCGATCCGGCGACACGTTCATCTGGGCCGGCTCGGCCACGGTCTTGATCTCGCCCAGCCGCACCAGCTTCCCCGAAACCGGCATCCTCATATACGTCAGGATCTTCTTCTCCTGCAGCAACGAGGCGAACAACCACGAGGCCGACTCGGCACGCACCGGTGTCGCAGAGTCCACGCAGGTCATCGCCAGCAGCACCAGCAGTGTCGTGGCAAGTGTCTGTCGTCGTCCAAGCATGAGTGCCGTCTCACATCAACGAGGCCGAGTTGTGTCGCAGGATTATCTCCTATCGGGTCAAGCCACGTCGAGTCGCAGCCACGAGCAGCAGTTGCGTCATTCCCGGCATTGCCCGAGAATCGCATTCTCTTGTCGAGTCGATCACCGGGACACTGCCCCACGATGCGCCTGGCCTGCACCCTGTTTGCGCTCATGGCGGCCAGCCTGGCCTCTGAAGGCGGCCTGCACGCCGCGCCGCCCGCCGAGGTGGTATTTCAGCGGGATGTCGCGCCGATCCTGCGCACCCAGTGCCTCGATTGTCACAACAGTACCGACGCCAAGGGTGGTTTTGACCTGACCTCGGCCAAGACCGCACTCGCCAACGGCGACGACGGACCTCGTATCGTCGCCGGCCGCTCGAGCGCCAGCCCGCTCTTCGTGCGGCTCAAGAACGGCTCGATGCCGCCCAAGGGCAAGACGCCTCGACCTTCGATTCGCGACCTGGCCGTGCTCGCGAGGTGGATCGACCAGGGAGCCCAGTGGCCACGCTCTTTGAAGATCGACCGCTTTGATGTCACGACCGATCGCCGGGCCGGGCGCGACTGGTGGTCACTGCAACCGATCACGCGACCGGTCCCGCCCATGGTCCCGCGCATGATCCCGCCAACGCCGCGATCCTCGCGGGCCACCAGCCCGGTTGACCGGTTCATCGAGGCCAGGCTGGCCAAACAGCGGCTGGATCCGAATCCGCCGGCCAGCCGACGCACCTTTCTGCGACGGGTCACCTTCGACCTGCTTGGACTGCCCCCCACGCCTGAGCAGGCACACGACTACCTGCAGGACAGCGACCCGGGAGCCGAGTCGCGCCTGGTCCAGCGACTGCTCGCCTCACCCCATTACGGCCAACGCTGGGGACGCCACTGGCTGGACGTGATCGGGTACACCGAGAGCGACGGTTTCGAGCACGACAAGTTTCGTGCCTTCTCGTGGCCCTATCGCGACTACGTCATCAACAGCTTCAACGCCGACCTGCCCTACGACCGCTTCGTTCGCCAGCAGATTGCCGGTGATGTGCTGCCCGATGCCGATCGACAAAGCATCGCCGCCAGCGGGTTCCTGGTCTCGGGTGAATGGGACGAGGTGCAGAAGGTGGGTTCGAGTAAGAGCGAAATGCGGCGGGCCCGCGAGGAAGAACTCGCCGAGATGATCGCCACCGTCTCGGGCACCTTCCTGGGACTGACCGTGCACTGCTGCCGATGCCACGACCACAAGTTCGACCCGCTGCCCCAGGCCGACTACTACCGCGTGAGGGCCGTCTTTGACGGAGTCGAACACAGCCAGGGAAGCAAGCCGGGCAACCGTCCGCTGGTCACCCCCGCCCAGAACAAAACCCTGGACGCCGCCAGGGCTCCCCTGCTGAAACGCCAGGACGCGATCAAGAAACACATCGCAGAGTGCCGCCAACTGCTCCCCGCAGACGCCATGCTCAAGCCCGGCAGCCAACCACAAACGAGCCTGCTGCCCGGCCGACACGGCCAGGCACTCGATGCCACCCACACCCACGCCTCGCTCCCCTCGCGGAATGCCTTCCACAAGCCGCCGCTGACCGTCGAGTGCTTTGCGCTGGCACGATCCCGGTCGAAGTTCAACGTCTTTGTGGCCAACAACCTGAAGTCGTCGGGTGAGCACTGGGAAATGTACTCGTTTGCCGGCAAGGGCGATTACAGCGTCTACATGCCGGGCTACGAGCCCAATACCATCCGCTCTGATGCCATCATCACCGACGGAGAATGGCACTACCTGGCGATGCAGTTCGATGGCCAGCGGGTCCGGATGTTTGTCGACGGCAAGCTGGTCAGGGAGCAGGCCCTGACCCGCACGGCAAAACCCGGTCCGCTGGGAACACTCGACCTGGGCGGCTATATCCCCGAACCGGTCGGCTGCGACGGAGCCGTCGACGACGTGCGGATCTCAAACGTCATCCGCCCGATCACACAGGCAGACCCCGGACCGTTCCAGGCCGACGCACAGACCGTTGCGCTCTGGGACTTCGACGAAGTCGTCGATGGTCGCTTCCCGGACCGCTCGGCCGGATCACGACAACTGCAGATTGTCCTGGCAAGGAAACGGCTGGGCGAACTGACCGAGACGGTACGACGGCTCGAAATACAACTGGCCACTCTCGATCCTCAACTTGGCTACATCGGATTCCGACGGCAGCCGGGCCCCACTCACATCCTGCTCCGCGGCGACACGACCAGGCCCGCAGCGCGTGTCCTGCCCAGGGGACTCTCGTCGCTGGCACGACACAGTGGAGACCTGGGGCTGTCGGCCAAGTCCCCCGAGGCTCAACGGCGGCGGCGATTTGCCGACTGGGTCGCCAGTCCCCGCAACCCGCTGACCGCCCGGGTCCTGGCCAACCGCATCTGGCAATTCCACTTCGGTGCCGGCTTGGTTCGTAATGCCAGTGACCTGGGCTTCAACGGAGGTCGACCCTCGCACCCCCGCCTGCTCGACTGGCTTGCCAGCGAGTTGATCGACTCGGGCTGGAGTCTCAAGCACCTCCACCGCCAGATCGTGCTCTCGGCCACCTACCGACAGGCTTCCGGTTCGCGGGCCGAGGCGTTCAGGCGGGATGCCGAGAATCGGTGGCTATGGAGATTCCTGCCGCGGCGTCACGAGGCCGAGGTGATACGGGATGCGATGCTGGCCGTCAGCGGTGACTTGAACACCTCGATGCATGGACCCAGCGTCCGTCCCTTCACCGTCACCGTCTTCAACACGCACTTCTACCACCTCTTCGACAGCGACAAGGCGGCCTACAACCGGCGAACCGTCTACCGCGCCAACGTGATCACCGGTCGCGACCCGCTGCTGGATTGCTTCGATTGCCCCTCCCCCTCGGTCGCCACCCCCAGCCGACAAAGCACCGTCACTCCGTCGCAGGCACTGGCCCTGATGAACAATACCTTCGTGATCCGCCAGGGAAGGCGGTTTGCTGAGCGTGTCGCCAGGGAGGTCCCCGACAACCCCCCAGCCCAGGCCGAGCGTGTCTTCGCATTGGCGATCAACCGTCTCCCCACGGCTCGTGAACGCCTACAAATGACCACTCTGATTCGTGACCACAGCCTCGAACACGCCTGCTGGGCACTGCTCAACAGCAGCGAATTCCTCTATCTGCCCTAGCTCAACCGATTCATGCTCGATTCGCGACGCACCTTCTGCAACCAAATCGCCGGCGGGCTCGGCAGCATCGCCCTGGCCAGCCTGCTCGACCGGGACCGCGCCCTGGCCGATACCGCGTCCCACTCCCAGACCCCCCACGCTTTCGCACGCGCCAAGCGCTGCATCCACATCTTCTCGCCCGGCGGAGTCAGCCAGGTCGACACCTTTGACCACAAGCCGGCCCTGGAACGACTCGACGGAAAACGACTGGCCGGCAAAGGCGAGATCGACACGTTCTTCGGCAAGATCGGCGTCCTGAGAAAGAGCTTCTACCGGTTCCGTCAGCACGGCGAGAGCGGCAGTTGGGTCTCTTCGCTGTTTCCTCACCTGGCTCGTCAAGCCGACGACCTGACCTACTTCCACACGCTCGTCTCCAAGAGTTCCTCTCACACCCCGGCCTGCTTCCAGATGAACACCGGCTTCACGCAGGTCGGATTCCCCAGCGTCGGCTCGTGGCTCTCTTACGGACTCGGCTCGCAAAACGACGCACTCCCCACCTTTGTCGTACTCCCGGATCCTCGCGGATTGCCCAACGGAGGCACCAGCAACTGGAGCCAGGGATTCCTGCCGGCCCAGCACCAGGGGACCGCCTTCTCGACCGGCGGCGGAGCCGCGGCCATCGCGAACCTGGCCACGCCCGGGTCAGTCTCGAGCAGCGGACGCAAAGCGAGTCTGAAGTTCCTGGCCGAGTTCAACACTCGCTTTGCAGAGGCCAACGCCGGCAATGCCGAACTGGCTGCCCGTGTCCGCTCGTACGAGCTGGCCGCCCGCATGCAAAGCAGCATTCCTGAAATCGTCGACCTGCGAGACGAAACCGCCGCGACCCGGCAGTTGTATGGACTCGATGACGCAACCATCGGAGCATCCGCAGCCAACTACCTCCTGGCCCGTCGGCTGGTCGAACGAGGCGTCCGCTTTGTCCAGATCTACAACGGTGGTGCGCTGGGGTCGCCCCGCATCAATTGGGACGCCCACGAGGACCTGGTCCGCAACCACACCAACCAGGCCCGGCATCTCGACCAGCCTGCCGCCGCCCTGCTGGCCGATCTGAAACAGCGAGGCCTGCTCGATGACACGCTGGTCGTCTGGTCCTCGGAATTCGGACGCACCCCCTTCACCCAGGGCAATCCCGGCAAGGGACGTGACCACCATCCGCAGGTCTTTACCGGTTGGATGGCCGGAGCGGGCCTGAAGCCGGGGTACCACCATGGAGTCAGCGACGACGTCGGCTACGGCCCGGCCGAAGACCCCGTCACCGTCTACGATTTCCACGCCACGCTGCTGCATATCCTGGGCATCGACCACACCCGGTTGACCTACTACCACAACGGACTGGCCCGCCGACTGACCGACGTCCACGGTCACGTCGTGCACGACGTCCTCGCCTAGGAATACGCCATCCACCTGCTGCTTCCGCTCGCCTCGAGCCTCCTGACTGTCTTCGCCCTGCTGCTGCTCAAGCGTGCGCAGGCCCAGAACACCTCCACATGGACCACGCTGATCGTGGTCACCTGGATCACCGCGCTCGGCTTCTCGGCACTCTTGCTTGCCGGCGGCACCATGCAGCCGCTCTCGCTCCTCTGGCAACCAGTCGCCGTCGGAGCTCTCTTCCTGGCCGGCCTGGCCTTCACCTTCCTGGGCGTCAAGATCGGTGACGTCTCGATCGTCACGCCGATCCAGGGCGTCAAGGTGCTGCTGGTGCCGGCCCTGGCCCTACTTGTCGTCGACGACACCGCCGGCACACGCATCTGGCTCGCCGCGGCGATCGCCATGGGGGGCATCTGGTTCGTCCAGTCGACCGACGACACACTTGATCGCTCAAAAGTCCGAGTCTCGATCGGCTGCGCACTGTTGGCGGCCGTGTCGCTGACGTTTTTTGACCTGCTGATCCAGAAATGGGCACCCGCCTGGGGCGGTGCCGGCTACTTCCTGCCGATCGCCTTTGCCAGCACCGCGGTGCTCTCGCTGGGGTTCCTGCCCATCGCGCAGCACGAAGGAAAGAACATCCGCTCTCAACTCTGCTGGCCGCTGATTGTCGGGTCGCTGCTGATGGCCGTGCAGGCCTTCGGCATGACCTACACCATCGCCAGCTTCGGCGACGCCACACGAGTCAACATCGTCTACTCGCTCAGAGGACTCTGGGGTGTGCTCCTGACCTGGACCCTCTCACAACAACTGGGCCTCACCAGCACTCGCCCCAACTCCACCCTGATGCTCAAGCGACTCGCCGGTGCTATCCTGATTGGCGTGTCGATTGTGTTGGCACTGCTCGAGGACTGACCCGCCGGAGTGAATTCCATGACACGACCCTCGACTCTCACACCCCGACTCCTGGTCACGCTGACCCTGTGCTGTTGGGTGTACGGGCTGAGCACGCGATCGGCGGTCGCCGCCGACCCGCCGATCGTGGTCCGCAACGCCCTGCAGATCTCCGCCGCGACCATCCCCTGCCACCGCGTCGCACTGGGTCAACCCGAAGACTACAAGCCCTCGGTCGTCCAGTTGCCTTCCGGGGAACTGCTGCTGGTGGTCTTTTCGGGCGAGAGTGTCGGTGGAGGCAAGATTCGCGAAATCACCCGGCTGTACCGCTCGAAGGACCAGGGCCTGAGCTGGTCGGGGCCGGAACTGAAACCTCGCCTGCTGGGCCGCGAACCCTACCTCTCGATCACCCGCAACGGCACGCTGTTCATCACCGGCCATCTGCTGCGGCAGGACATCCGCAACTCGCGCGGGCACACCCACAGCTACCTGCATCGCTCGACCGACTCCGGCCGCACCTGGACCAGCATCCGCCTGCAGCCGAAGTCGTTCCGCAAGGGAACCACCGTGCTCACCGCCCGCAACGTGCTCGAACTCGCCGATGGCTCGTTGCTGGTCGGCATCAGCGAACACGCTCCCAACAGCGGCAACGTGTTCTGGAAGAGCACCGATTCGGGTAAGACCTGGTCCGAGCGGTTCCCGGCGAAGTTTGCCGACGTGCCGCCGAAGTACCCGTACACGATTCTGGGCGAGGCGCATCTCTGGCAGGCGAGATCGGGGAGACTGCACGCCATCCTCCGCGTCGGCTCGGCCAACTCGTGGCCGATCAAGGGTACCACCGACCCCGGCAAGAACGACCAGTCCGAACGCATGCTGACCTACGCCTCAGCAGACGCCGGTCACACGTGGACCTTCACCGGAAACCTCGGGGCCTACGGCCAGATGTACCCCGCCATCGCACGGCTCAAAAACAACCGACTGTTGCTGACATTCACTCAACGTGCCATCGCCCCGCAACTGGGAGTCCGGGCGGTGCTGGGCACCGAGACCCGCGACGGATTCCGCTTCGACATGAAACACGACGAGCTGCTGATCGAATCCCGGACACCCCGGGGGCTCAAGAGCGGTGGCGGATTCGGACCGACCATCGTGCTCTCGGACGGCACCCTGCTGACCGCCTACACCTACCGGGATGCCAAGAGCATCAAGCACGCCGAGGTGGTTCGCTGGCAGATTCCCGCCAGCCGCTGAGGCCCTCCCAAGGCGTCTCAGGCGAGGATCTCGGTGACCACGCGACCGTGGACGTCGGTCAGCCGGAAATCGCGGCCGCTGTAGCGATAGGTCAGGGCCTCGTGGTCGAGACCCAGCAGGTGCAGCATCGTCGCGTGCAGGTCGTGTACATGGACCTTGTCCCTGACCGCGTAGAAGCCGAAATCGTCGGTCGCCCCGTGAGTCATCCCGCCCCGGACACCTCCCCCGGCCAACCACATCGTGAACCCGTAGGGATGATGGTCGCGTCCGCCTCCCTGGCCGGTCGGTGTCCGCCCGAATTCGCCTCCCCACACGACAAGAGTCTGCTCCAGGAGCCCGCGGGACTTCAGGTCGGCGATCAACCCCGCCACCGGCCGGTCGGTCTCCCGCGCAGTCTTCTCATGGTCGCGAACCTTGCCATGGGCGTCCCACTTGTTGTTGACGTTGGCAACCACGAACCGCACACCCCGCTCCACCAGGCGACGAGCCAGCAGGCACTGACGGCCGTATTCATCGGTCTCATCCTGCCCGATGCCATACATTTGCTGCGTCGCTCGGCTCTCTCGCGAAAGATCAAACGCCTCGGGACCTCGAGTCTGCATCCGAAACGCAAGCTCGTAGGCGGCCAGGCGGGCATCCAGTCGGCTGTCGTCCTCGCGGCGACGACGGTACACCGCTGCCAGGCGACGGATCGCCGCAAGCCGCGTGGCCTGGATCTCCCCAGGTACCCTCATCGCCAGGTTCTCGATCGGCTTCTTGACGTCCGGTATCGAGGTCCCCTCGTAGGAAGCCGGCAGGAACGAGGAACCGTGGATCACCTTGCCCGCCAGGTTGCTCTGGTGACTGATCGAAACAAAACCCGGCAGACTGTCGTTTTCGCTTCCCAGCCCATACAGGGCCCAGGACCCCACGCTGGGACGTGGCAGGACTCCATCACCGGTCGTCATCTCGCGGATGGCACCGCTGTGCTCGATCTGGTTGCAGTGCATCGAACGGACAATGCACAGGTCATCGGCCTGGCGGGCCAATTGAGGCATCAGTTCGCTGAACCACGCCCCCGACTCGCCGTGTTGCTGGAATCGGAACGGAGATGGGCGGCAGTTGGGTGTCGCGTCGCGAGTGATCCGCGGCAGCTTGATCGGGATCTTCTTGTGGTCAGCCAACTTCGGCTTCGGGTCGAACAGGTCAACCTGCGATGGACCTCCACCCATGAACAGAAAGATCACGCTCCGAGCCCGAGGTGTGTGGTGAGGCGGACGAGGTGCCAACGGATTGCGACTGGTTTCAGCAGTCTCTGCGGCCAACATGCCGTACAGCGACAGCAGCGGGAACCCCGCAGACGCACCCCGCAAGACCGCCCGGCGGTCGATACGTCGTCCCGACACTTCAGCCCCTTCCATCGATCTCATCAATTCCACACTCTTGCAGTTCCGTGGCTTTCGTGATCACCGCTAATCGACGTACAGAAATTCATTGCTGCACAGCAGGGCCATGCAGAGGTCCTGCCAGGGCCCATCGGCGGCGCCGGCGGTCTTGCTGCCGGACTCGACCAGTCGACGACGTACCTCTCGAGATTCACTCAGGGTCCGTGACGCCAGTCGAAGCTCTTCGGCCGTAGGCAGCCGACCCAGCAGGTCGTGGTACAACCGCGCGACCCTCGACCGGTCATCCCCTTCACCCTTCAACAGACCTCCGACCAGCACATCGGCCGTCGACAGCACAGCCGGGTTGTTCATCATGAACAGTGACTGAGGTGCCGAGGTGGAATCGTCCCGACGAGGAACGACCAGGTGCGGATCCGGACCATCGAAGAGACTCAGAAGCGGATCCGGAGCACTACGGGTCGGGGCGGAGAACAGGGATCTCTTCGACCCGTCCCATCGCTGACCCACCGCGCGACGCACCGTTCCAGCATGCCACAGCAACGTGTCCTTCAGGCACTCGGCATCCAGCCGTTTTCGGTTCATCCGGCCGAGCCAGCGGTTGCGAGGATCACGCCGCTGCTCTGGCTGCGAGGCGAGACTCGTCTGTCGATAGACGCTTGAAATCATCACCCGACGCACCAGGGCCTTGACCGACCAGCCCGATTCCACGAATTCGGCAGCGAGCCAGTCGAGTACCTCAGGATGTGTGGGAGGCCGTCCGAGCCGACCGAAGTTGCTGGGGGTCTCGACGATCCCCACACCGACCAGGTGCTGCCAGATCCGGTTGACCATCACCCGGGCCGTGAGCGGATGTTCGGGGCGAGTCAGCCAGCGAGCCAACTCCAGTCGACCGCTGCCGCTCAACGGCTCGCGACGATCCGCCACACCAGCAAACACCTCGGGGAATCCGCGGCCGACGATCGGGCCGGGAGCAAGGTGGTTGCCGCGGAGCAGCACAGCGACATCGCCAATATGCTTGTGACGGGTTCCCGGCACCGGGCCCTCCCGCATCACCATCCGGGACACGACAGCCGAGACCAGCGGCGCCAGCCGATCACGTTCCGCCACCAGCGCGTCCCGCCGGTGCAATTCCGCCACGTCAAATGTCCACCCGTTCTTCTTCTGGTCCGCCAGCAGCGTGGCCTGCTTGGCCTCGAGCCCGGCGATCGACTTCTGGAGCTGGATCTTGAGCTTCGCGTCCGACTCGCTCGCCAGCCTGCGACTCAACGTCTCCAGCTCCCGCCGCACTCGATCCAACTCGCGGGTCTTGCCGAGCGTCTTGTCGAGACTCTTGACCGACGCCTCCAGACCGTCCAGGACCGATTTCCGCACTCGCCACTCGTGACCAGCAGCCTCGTCAGAGACCAATGGCTGCTCGAGCCGACGGCGCAGCCGGGCGCTTCCCTGGAACGTGAACATGTGACTGCTGTAGAAGATCCCCGCCAGGGCGTAGTAGTCCTTCTGCGAGAGCGGATCGAACTTGTGGTCGTGACACCGGGCACATGAGATTG
>Ga0310123_10003906_pt1 | contig 11398 bp, 7 predicted proteins | sample CB6_AW_1057_MG_FD_203505 | JGI IMG/M metagenome (GOLD analysis project Ga0310123, IMG submission 203505) | Marine microbial communities from Western Arctic Ocean, Canada - CB6_AW_1057 | ecosystem: Environmental > Aquatic > Marine > Oceanic | place: Canada: Western Arctic Ocean | collected... | reverse complement strand
AGCCCGCCAGACGTCGACCGTGCCTGGCTCGTTGGTCCAGTTCTTTGGCCGGTAGGAATACTCGTCCCAGATCTGCAGCATCTCGGTGCTCAATTCCATGATGTTGCCGGCCGGATCGGGAATATAGATGAAAATATTGTCGCCCGGACCATGCCGGCTGGGGCCGTACATGATGGGCACATGGTTACGCGTCAAGTGGTCGCACATGACTTTGATTGCATGCCAGTCGGGCAGATCGAGGCAGTAGTGGTTGACCTTGGACTGACCATCGTTCAGAAATGCGACGCCGTGGTGGTCCTGATTACAGCGCACCCAGGCGACCGTGTTACCCACGGTGTCAGAAATCCGGAAGCCCAACACATCCGTGTAAAAGGCCAGAGAGCGTTTCATGTCGATCGTGTGAAACGTGATGTGCCCAAACTTGACTGGTCGGACTTCGCGCGCGGCGAGCGGCCGATCGATGCGCCGCATTCCTTCGTAGATTTCGAGCAGGTTTCCGTCGGGATCGCGATAACAGAGTGAGTTGCCAATTCCTGGATGAGCGAATTTTTCCGACTCGGGTTCCAGGGCGTGCCGTGCGAGAGTCTGCTGCACGGATTCCAGCGCCGCTTGATCATTGACCTCCAGCCCCAGATGGTGCAGGCCTCGACGAGAGCCCGGATACAGTCCGAGACAGTGGTGTTCCGTGTTACATCGAAGAAAAACGGCTCCATCCACGCGGTCCGAAATCTCCAGGCCGACGATCTGTTCATAGAACGCCGCCACGCGTTCCACGTCCGGCACGGTGATACCAACTTGCCCCAGCCGTTTGATGTGCATTGCCGTTTAGTCCTGTTTCACGCGGTCGATCACGGACTGCAGGTTGTCAATGCTCTGCCTCGTCCCTTCCATCAGAGTCTCCAGCGTGCTGTCGACTTTCCGTTCGTATTCAATGGCCCAGATCCCCTGAAATCCATCCAGAAGCGTGCGGATGATCGGCGGCCAGTCAATGTCTCCTTCGCCGAAGGCACGATATTCGACCTTGCCGTCGGAGCGGGCCACATCTTTCCAGTGGGTATAGAGAACGCGATCTCTTACAGCGAGCAATGCCTGGTACGGATCCTCTCCACCATAGGCAAAATTTGCAGGGTCGTAGGTCACGCCTACCGAATCGTAAGGAACCATATCGAGGAGTTTCTTGAGCTTTGCCCCGGTGGCGGACGTGCCGCCGTGGTTTTCGATCGCAATGCGCACGTTCTGCTGACCCGCGTACTCGCCAATGGCGTTGAAGGCGACGGCCAGCGTTTCGTACAATGCGTCACTCACGCGTTCGGCCGGCAGTGTATAATGCTGCGAGTGCGTGAAGTCGTGCTCGGTAAACACGCGAATAACGCGGGCATCGAGTGCGGTCGCCAGGTCAATGACTTTCTTGATTTCCGCGGATAGATCCGTGGCGACATCACCTTCGAGTGAAACCGCGGCGCCGCTGCCCAGCGCCGCGACGTTGACGCCGACCTCCGCGGCCAGATCGCTGACCTGCTTGATCTCTTCCGCGCCGGCATCCACGGAAATTGCATTCTGAGCCTCGCCAACGAGCCAACCGGCGTCAATTTCAACTTCCGTGATTCCGATTTTTTTAGAGGCCTCGAAAAATTGACGGAGCCCATATTCGCGATAGCCGTACGATGCGTTTCCCAAGGTGATGGATGTCGACATGGTCATCTCGCCGCCAGAAGTTGTGGTGTGTGTCAACGATTCAGAATCACATCCTCCGCCCCCTTCGGCCTCAGCATGGAACCCAAAGCAAAACTTCGGACAACCTGGCAATGATTCCGACGTTCATGATTTTACCATGCCAGAACGGTTGTGCTAGTAGGTTCCCGTACATCCCCCGGTCGCCGCTTGTTGTCATTCTCTTCCCTGGGCGGCTGGATCGGTCTTGAGTAGCTCTTCCAACGAGAGTTTTCCGAAATTAACCTGCGACTAACGTAATCGCCGCCGGCTTCCCGCTTCGCGCCCGTCCCGACCGCACCGGGCAGGATTGCCTATCCTTCACGATGCGCGCACCTTGCGCTGTTGTGATAGACTAAGACTCAACTGGGGAAGATAACGCAGTGCAACACGCAACGCGACGACGCTGGCTAGTGCTCGTCGGCTGCCTCGCGGCCGTCATCCTGGGCGTGCTGACCGTCGCCGCGATCAAGTTCCGCGCGGGCGCGTCCGGCGATCGTGGGAGTCCAGGACGACGTATCAATAGGCAAGAAATCAAGTTCCGCGCGGGCGCGCCCGGCGATCGCCCGCGGGACGACGGTGCACACCACGTTTTTGCGGGCGGCGATATTCAGTCGACTCTGGAAGCTGCGGCCCAAGACGCGGTGTGGAAGCACGTCAAAGTGCACGCGGGGACCTATCGACCGCGACGTTATGGTCACGCGCTGATTTGGTTCAACCAGCGGCACGACGGGATCACGTTGGAAGCGATTGGCAAGGTGATCCTAACCGGGTCGAATCCGGAACTGGCCGACAGAGACGAAGAAGGCTATCCAGCAATGGTCAATCATGTTGTTTATTTCGGCGACGGGATCACGCGCAGGACGGTATTGCGTGGATTTCAGATCACCGGCGCCAACAACTTTGTGAGCTTCGAAGATGAGGGTAGCGAGATTCAACCCGAGATTGATGCGCCCAATCTCAACAAAGAGCAATTCTTCTATTCAGATGGCGGCGGGATAAAGATTTTCGGCCGGTCGTATCCCATGATTGAAGATGTAGAAGTCCACGACAACTTCTCAAGTCCATGCGGCGCGGGGGTTTCGATCGAACATCGAGGATACATGCACGACTCCGTGATGCTGCGAAACTGCATTTTTCGTGATAACCGCTGTCCGGTGACCGGGTCGGCAGTCGATTTACTGCAGGGCAGCTCGGCGATCATCGAAAACTGTCTGTTTGTCGGAAACTTGTCGAATTGTCCGATGGATGACTACTGGAGCATCCGCGAAGGCAAATATAAGCCACAACACGGTACCGGCGCGCTCACCGTCTTCCCACAATCCAAAGTGGTCATCCGCCGTTGCACGTTTACTGGCAATCGCAACGGCGTCGATGACTCCAGCCAAGGAAATGTCTACGAAGACTCGATTTTTTGGATGAATAACGTCAAGGGTGGCTGGCCAACGGGCAGCCGTTACGAACTCGACATCCAGGATGCCGCTCAAGTCAGGAGATGTTTTGTGCAAGGCGATACAGTCGATCTGAACGGAACTCTTGATGCAGAAAATAACTTTCTGGCTTGTCCAGATCCCCATTTCGACGAACTGTTTCAACCGCAATCGGAACAGTTCGAGGGCGTTGGCTACCGTCCCGTTGCGGATGAAACCAGGTAAGGAAAAATGCGCAAGCAAGGAGTCTTTCCGTTCACTGACACCGCATTCTATCGAGCCAGGCGTTAAAGTCCGAGGGTGATTCGACCGTCAGCGTAGCCACTAGATCGGGATGAGTATAGCCGCACATTTGATCTCCCAACAAATCGAAGACTCCCACGTCGTCGGTCTCGAATTCCATGGAAAACGACAAATCGGGGACGGCGATTTCTTTGAGTTGCAAATGGGGCAATCCAAGCGAGTAAACGTAATCTTTACTAGCCAGCATCAACTTCACTTGGACGTTTGCGGGCAAATGCAGGTGCCGCGGCGCATGGATGTCGTCGTTGGTTTCCAGCCGCCCATCTGGACCCGGATAGCGAATATGCCATTGAAACTCATGGCCCGTCACCAGGACGGTCAGTGTACCCGTATCGTCGGCTTTCCAAAGCTGGGGAATTTCGCGCTCGGCCAGGTGATTGCATCCGCTCAGCACGGCCGAAACGAGAACCGCGACAGAAAACGTCAGCGGTGGAGCAATCCAGCCGCAAGCGCCGGTGCAGCATTGGTAGTGCGTCGGTTTTCGAAACCAGCCCATCTTGCCAAAAATCAGGATTAGACTTTGTTTCAAAAGTAGGTCCCGCGAGCCGAGCGGGACATCCCCAGATGTGAAAACACCCGAGATACGATCACTCTCATCCAACGAGACCGACCTGCTGCGAGTTTTGGATCAAAGCCTAACCTGATTGAACGAATTCGTCTCGCCAGGGATTTCCAAATCTCCATACAATGATACCTCAGACGGATAACGGTTAAAGTCGAACTGCTTTTGCGTTGTCGATGTTGATGGGCCAAGAGCCCCACCCTTGCGGCAACGCCGTTACGTGATTTTATGTCCGGTGTTTTAGCGGGTGGGTGCAAGCCAACCGTTTTCACCAACTCGAACAGACGCCGGAGGGCTTGCGCCCTACCGCTATAATCGGCCGCCTAGTCGATGCGTTGTGCCGACTGCAGGGCGTAACTCGAGATGGAAACGTCCATCCGCCGCCTCCGAATCGACGCGAATGAGTTCCGTGAAATGCCGAATGGATTCCTCCAGGCCAACATTGCCACCTCCAAAAGGCTGCCATTTGGGGCTATGGCGTGTCGTTCTCTATCACCGTGACTACTTGGTTTGCCTCAATCGGTCCGGGAAACACCTGCCTGGTACCAGACGGCCAAGTGACTTCGATTTCGTCAACCTGGTTTACGTCACCTAGTCCGAAATAGAGTGGATACAGACTCTGTGAGAGATACCCAGACTGACCGTCGTGGACTTTGACGAAAGTCTGTTCGCCCGCTCGCAGTCGGACAACACCGCCCAGTCCATCGCGATTGGATTTCGTTCCCCTGAGATTGATCTTCAGATAGTTCAGCGGGTCTTTTGACTCGGAGAGATTGCTCACAAGCACCATTGGCCGGGAATTGAACTCGTTGGTCACGATGTCCAAGTCGCCGTCCTCGTCCAAATCAAGTATGACAGACGCCCGCGAACCCAGCGCCGACCAGACGACGACGCGGCCGGAGCGCTCCTTTGCCAGCTTGTGGTCAGCATCGGCTTCATCCAAGTCGAGTTCAAACCACGGTTCAGCCAGGGGTCCTTTTCGTGGTTCCACGCCAAGAATGAATTCACTATCCAGGAACTCGTTACCAACGTTATTCAGCAACACGGTATTTACGCCATAGCGGAACGGATAATTCATGCTCGACGCAATAAACACATCGTCAAATCCGTCAGCATTCAGGTCTCCCACGCTGAATCCCCATGGCCAGTAATTCTCAGCGCCGATTTGTTGCGATACTTCCTCGAAGGTTCCGTCCCCCTTATTTCGGAAAAATGCGTTGCCCCAGATACTGTTGCCGCCTGATTGCAACAGCGACTCCGGCCATTGCATATTCGACTTGAGTTTTTCACGATCGGGACCAATATCTTCGCTCATGTCCGAGTGCATGTCAGTGACCATCAGATCCATGTCGCCATCGTTGTCGTAGTCAAAAGTCTTGATGCCCATCGCGCCCCACGACGTCTTGGGAAACACTTCCCGGCTCTTCTTTTCGAAGTACTTTCCCTCCCTGTTGACGTAGTACTGGTCGTGGCCCTGCATGTTCAGCAGGTACAAATCGGGCCAGCCGTCGTTATTGAAGTCCACGGGGCTTGCGTCCCCGGTCCAACTTTCGTCGACGATTTTCATTTGTTCAGTCACGTCCTCAAATCGATTGTCGCCCATGTTGTGGAAAAGGAGACTACGCTCATTTCGGTTCTTGCCTTCCATGTGACCGGCAAACGCGTCTTCGAATCCTACGTAGAATTCGTATTGGGCGTCCTCGTCTTCTCCGCGCACTTGATGCATTGTCACTTTCGCGACCTCGTCCGACGTATATTTTCCGACATTGCATAAGAAAACATCGAGCAGACCGTCGCGATCGTAATCGAAGAACACCGCTCCTGACGAATGCCCTCGATGGCCCAGCCCCGCCGCCGCGGAGATGTCCGTGAACTTGCCGTTACCGTCGTTTTCCAGCATCACGTTCCCTCCCCGTATGGTCGTCACATAGAGATCGGCGTCGCCGTCGTTGTCGATGTCGGCAAAGGACGCCGTGACGCCGATTCGATCTTCAATTGCAACACCCGCACTGGACGTGATCTCCTCAAACCTTCCGTCTCCCAGGTTCCGCCAAAGCTGGTTGGGACCCGCTTGCGTGACAAAGTAAAGGTCCAGCAAGCCATCGCCATCCACGTCGGCCGCCGCGATTCCAGTTCCATGGTCGTAGTGAACCGGTTTGTACGTCTTTCCGGCACCGTCGTCGACGATCTTATTACGAAATCCAATGCCACTCTCCTCACGCCGATCGTCGAATGAAAACTCATGAAAGACTTTGAATTTAGACTTTGTAGCCAGTTGTGCTTTCTTACGTTCTTCCAGCCACGGCGGATCAAAAATCTCTTGCGGAATCGGCGCCTTTTCGATCAACACCACGTTGAGATCTTGCTCCAGTCGATCGAGGTCCTCTTCCAAAACATCGTAGAACCCTCGAATTCGCAAATACGGATCGACCAACACGAATTTCGCACTATGAAAGATCGGCATCTCCGAATCCGCGGCCTCGCCCACCGGAAGTTTGAATCCGTCCCTGCTAAGCTGCCAAATCGCGTCAGGTGACCCCGTCAAAAACTTCCAGTGTTGCTGGTCCGCGTTCGCCTTTTGGCCATAGTCATATAGCACTTTCGGCGAATCATATTCAGGGTCGACCGTGAAACTTACCAGCCGAATTTCGTCCCACCGGCTGTGCTCTTTCAACCGCTGTTGAAGCTCAGTTAGCTTTTCCGTTTGCTTGGGGCACGTCGCGGGACAACGCGTAAAAATGAAATTGGCGACCCAAGCACGGTGGCGCAGCTGCTTTGTGCCGAACGCGTTGCCTGTTTGATCCGTCAATTCAAACTCTGGCAGCGGGCCAAGGAGCAAGTCCTTGAGCGGGCCAGTCTGGTCGGCGGAACTATCAGCTTGATCTGGCTCGTCTGGAACATTCGCTTCCGGCTTGTTCGTACTGCCGCAGGAAACCAGAAAGACGGAGAATAAAGCAACCAGTAGAAACGAACAACGACGAATCAATCTGGCTTCGAAAATAATCATTTAAGTCTCTCAAACTTTGCGGACTAGGCTACCTCGACGCCCGCTTCAGACGCACGAGGCTCTCAAACGCATCATCAGCGGCCGCTGCGACCGGCACCGATGCCGTGGTAAGCAGATACGATTTCCACATAGCGCTTTGTTCATTCATTGTACAATCGAGCAGATCATCGCAGAACATCAATTCAGACAGCCAATCGACGTCAAACAAGGTGATCTGCTGAATCGCACCAAGTGCATTGTGTCCCAGCACCACGCGGTCACCAACAAATTCGATCGCAGTGTGGGAGTATTCGTGACCCGGGATGTCGCCCAGAATCTTGTTTTGTTCCCACGTCTTGCCTTCATCGCGAAAGATGGCCACGTTCATCGGGCTGCGCCGTCCGCCCCTCCCATCAAGAATGACCGACACGAAGGGGCGAGCCATTTCAGAGGCGTCGTAACACCCCGTTTCGAGCCGTCGGACAATGCGTTCAAGATTCCAGTCGTCCTAGCGTGGCTTGACCCAAATCGGCCCGCGATAGTCATTTGCGACCAGCGTATGGATGTCACCTATTGCACCGTCGTGCAGACGTTGCACGCGCGCCGTTTTCGTATGCATACGTCACGCTGTGATTCATACTAACAGCGCTCCGACAGTGGGACATACTGGCCTACAGTTTACCGATATTGTTATTAGGTCTCCATTGTGAGCCTGGCCTATAACATGCTGTTGCTTGGTTCAGGCTGCGAACCGTGTTCGTTCTTACAGAAGTTGATCTTGACTTAGCGATTGAGGCCCGCGCGCTACGAGCGGGCATTTGTTGGCTTTTGGGAAGCGAAATATTGAGAAGCCGTGCCCGTAGAGAGGCTTGGAGAAATACTGGAACGACTTCGGTTGCGTTGGTGTCAGCGTCATTCAACCGTTGGCGCCGACAGCTGTCGAAGCCCACGCAACGCCCGCCCATGATTCGGTTGAAGTTCAAGGCATCGTGTGTAGGCATGTTTTGCCCGGTCCGAGCGGTCCAGAAACCGACACGTCTCGGCCAAATAGAACCATGCCGACGTGTGGTCGGACATTGTCGAAACAGCCTGCTCCAGCGCTAACTGAGCTTCTTCTAATCGGTCGAGCTGAAACGAGTCCACGCCGCCGTGGAATAGTTGCAACCCTTGGTGACGACTTGCAAGCGCGAGGTCGCCACGCCGCGTGTACGTCCGAGCCATCTTTTGATGCCGCTCGGAAGTGGGTTGCCACTGTGCCGCTTTCTCCCATAAATCGAGGGCCTCCTTCGCCTGACCCGCCACCGCGTGGGCATCGGCTAACCGTTCCAACATTTGTGGCGTGGTGCCCACGCGTTCGACCGTTTCGGCAAGCAGCTCGATGGCCGTCCGCGGACGATTCAATTGTTGGTACAGGTCGGCCAAAAGTACCACAGCCGGCAAAGTCCACCGCGACTCGAGGACCTCTTCGAGAATTCGAATCGCTTCGTCCGTCTGGCCGTTGAGGTCCAACTTGCGGGCTTCCCTCAGGCGGCGCCGCCACCCATAGTGGTCGAGGTGGCTACGTACGGCGCCGTCAGCGTCCACCCACGTAATCGATTCCGGGCCGCTGCCGGTGGGAATGGTGTTCGCATGCCGGAGCGCCATCTCCTGGAGTCGCCTGGCTGCCCGGTGGTTCCCTTGCTCGGAAGAAGCATACGATTTCATGAGGTCCACGTCGTGCGCGTCGGGGAATTGCTGGCTTAATTCGTCGAGCAGCGGCAGCGCCTGATTCGCCCGACCCGTGCGAATCAACAAGCGAGATAGCAACATCTTTGCTTCCGGAATCCGCAACGCCTTTCTCAAGGCCTTCTCCGCGGACTCGATTTCTTCCAGTCGCAGATGGTTCATGCCGATGTGGAGCCAACAGAACGGAAGATAATCGGAGTTTGTGGAAATCGCTCGATGGTAAAGCTGGTTTGCCTCTGTGAGCCACCCCATTCGCTCGCGGCAGATTGCCCAAAAGTACACGTGGTCTGAAGAGGTTGGTGGGAGCGAGTCAATCCGAGCATAGCAATACTCGGCCTGCGGATAGTAACCATACAGCCGGTAAACGTCAGCCATTTCGGACCAATGCTGGGAGTTGCCCGCATCCAGTTGACCTTCGGCCCGCTTGATATCCTCGGCCGTAAGGGGATCCAACATGCCATGGTTCACCAGCGGCAGTCTTGGCCGATTCACGCGAGCGTAACCGAGCACCGCCAGTTCGATAGCCTCCAAGACGATGATGACCAGCAGGATTTTGTGTAGCCCCGGCATGGACAGTTTTCAGGTTTCGGTTTTCAGGTTTCGGTGTTGAAACCTGAAACCTGAACACTCGGGCTTCACTTCGACATCCACGCCGTAATCCTCCCCACGCGGTCGAGATCATGCGGCGGGAAAAGATGGAGACAGCCAGCCACGATGTCGGCACGGCCGTCCCGGTTCAGATCGCCGCAGGCGACCGTTGCCAGCTGGATGGGCGTTGTGTCCAACAGCCAGTTGTTGAACTGCTGTTGTCCGTTGTTTTCCCACCACACGGCGCTGGGATGGGCGGGGTTGCTCCAGTCATTCACCATGCTTACCAGGACCACATCCTGATCTCCGTCCCCGTCCAGGTCACCAGCCGCGGCGGCATACGTACCGCCGAGTTGACCAATCGGCCGCCCGTGAAAATTCCAATCGCCTTGGTTTTCAAACCACAGGCAACCATGGTAGGGCTGGGGCCAGTATTGCTCGTCCTCCAGGTTATCGCCTTGGGGTAGCAGCAGATCGAGGTCCCCGTCCTGATCCAGGTCACACATCACCAAACCGGCACCGCCGACATCAAAATTGTGAGAGAAGTAAAGGCGTCGACTGCGGAACTCGCCGGCGCCGATGTTTTCGAAGGCCCACAATTCTTCCTCGAACTGGGAGATGATCGTGGCGATATCCAAGTCGCCATCGCCGTCCAAATCACCGACCGGGACGTGGATGGCGCCGGGACGGACGAGTAACTGGTGATCGCGAAAGCCAAAACCAGCGCCCGTGTTGCCGCGGTTTTCCAGCCACAGGACTTCTCCGCGCGAATAGCCAAACACGGCGACGGCCAGGTCCAGATCACCGTCTTGGTCGAAATCGCCCGGCTGGACGTCCGCCACGCGGCGCACGTCGCGGAGCAGGATCTGCTGAGAGAATTCCATGCCCTCATTCTCCAAAAGCACAACTCTTCCGACGAGCTTATCGGACGGGAGGATATCGCCAAGAACGGAGACCACGATGTCCAAGTCACCATCCTGATCCAGGTCGACGACCGTCGCATGGGCCGGGACCTTCAGGTTTTCGCCAAGAGTCCGTTCCTGCCACTTTCCGTTGGGGTTCTGGTGGTACGACAGAACGCAGTTCCGGCCGGCATCACAGGCGACAATGTCAAGCGAGCCATCATCATCCAGGTCGACGATCGCGACATTCGTGATCCGCACGGCATCGTGATCTGGGCCGATCGATATCTTGTCGAACACGACGTGGGGTGAGGCATTTGGGATGGGTATCTTCCCAAGTACTTCGATCCTCCCTGGACGGCGCAGCAAGCTCAGAATTGTTGCCGCTAGCAACAGAGCAATGGCCATCAGTCCAAAGGTGACCCACCGCTGCGTGCGTTCGGTCAGTTTCCGTTTTTTCAAATCGGCAAGCGACCGCCAGGGTCGCCCCTGCTAGTGGGCCGCTTTCACGATGACCTCGACGTCCAGCAGAACTACATCGTCTTGCTCGCTGGACGCACTCTTGACCAGTTGCATTCCCAGATAGTTATCACCATAGACTGCTGGTGGCGAACTCAAGGCGAACCTGCACGACGGCGGCTGAGCCTGGTCGTTGTGCCATTCATATTGAATACTCTCATTGGGTATTGGCGTGCCATTAATATCTATCGCGATTTCGTCGCCAGGCACGATGCCGGGTTTGAATAGAAGAATGGCACCGAATTCCACTTTTTTACCATCAATCTTTGAATCCGTCGGCAGATTCTCACACATCCGGAATCTGAATTCACCACGTTGACCAACTTCGTCGCGTTTTAAGTCAATCCGTTCTGGCCGATAGATTCTGCCTGGCCCACGACCACCAGGTCCCCAAAGGGGAGTAAATATGTAATGCCGATCTCTCATAGCAACCGTGTTCGGATCGCGTAATTCCTTCAGGGTGTTGAGAGCGTGAGGGTACCTGTGCGGACGCTGCACCCCCGATTCTCCAGGTACGTCAAACATCGGACCCCAGAGGATGAAGTAATTTTGCGTGGAGAAACCGTCCGCACCTGCCCCGTAGATGTTCTGCAATACCGCGCGGTATTGGTCCGGACTTTGCAACTCCGTTCGGTTAGAACCTTTCCAGCGGGCGATTCCTAATCTGCACTCG
>Ga0310123_10003905_pt1 | contig 11399 bp, 13 predicted proteins | sample CB6_AW_1057_MG_FD_203505 | JGI IMG/M metagenome (GOLD analysis project Ga0310123, IMG submission 203505) | Marine microbial communities from Western Arctic Ocean, Canada - CB6_AW_1057 | ecosystem: Environmental > Aquatic > Marine > Oceanic | place: Canada: Western Arctic Ocean | collected... | reverse complement strand
GAATCGCCACGACGAAGCGTACCTCTGTATTCATCGTGTCTTTCCGCCGCGCTCGTCGCGCATGCGATCACCACTCCGACCCACCCCTAGCACCGATGTCGGAACCAGTCCGGTCGGCGGAACGGGGTCGTAACCCACTCCACCCCAGGGATGACAGCGAGAGAGACGCCGCAGAATCAGCCAGCCACCCCGCATCCCACCATGCCGCTCCACCGCCTCAAGACCATAGGCCGAGCAGGTGGGGGTGAAGCGACAGACCGGGGGCAACCAGGATGAGATCGCAGCCTGATAAAGCCGAATCAAGCCGATGAGCGCGGCGCGGAACAAAGCCCCTCCGTCATCAGATCCAGCTCGTCTCTAAGCTCGGCGAACGAAGCGTCGTAGGCCTCGGCCCGAGCGCGCACCATTACGTCCATAGTCTTCCCAGCACTCCGCAAAGCCGGGAGCACCCGGGTGCGGCCGAGCTCGCGCAGTCGCCGTTTGAGACAGTTCCTCTCCACGATTTCGTGCCGGTGCTTCGGCACCAACACTCCCAACCTGGGACGCGAAACGGGGGAGGCGGCGAAGAAGACGTCGAGGTGCGTCGTCCTCTCCCGCTTCCCCCGCCTCAGCAACTCCCTGATTTCCGGACTCCGGTGGACCCGGCTCGCTCTGGGGAGACGATGGCCGACAACCGGAACACGCGGCCCATCGCTCTCCGGCCGCGCTGCACTCATCCCCTAATCCTCCCTAGTACTTGCCGCCGATCTCGACCACGAGCCGCTTGCGACCTTTTCTGCGACGCTGAGCCAAGATCGCCCGCCCACCGCGCGTTGCCATGCGGGCACGAAAGCCGTGCTTGTTGATTCGCTTCCGGTTGCGCGGTCTGTACGTCGGCTTCATCGTGTCCTGCCATTGGGCTGTCCGTAGCGAATCGAGCTAAAAAAAGTAGACCCGGTGTCGGGGAAGCGTCAACCGGGTATCGGTTGCGCTGCCCGGGAGCGTCGGCTTCGCAACGGACCACCGTCTTTCGATTGACTTTTCCACAACCTCAACCTACGTTGGATTCGCCTCCTCCAGTCGGAGGGGACACCCCAACAGAACTCACGGAATCATTGGCTCCCGGGACACACTTCCGGGGCAAGCCTCAGTGTGTCCATGGAGCTTACAGCAGCCGACCTCTGGGCTCGTGTGCTGGAATCCGCACGGGCCGGGATCCCCGAGCAGAGCTACCGAACCTGGCTCTCGGGGACCTCGGCGAGCGCGCTCACCGATGCCGAGCTGTTGGTCGAGGCACCCAGCCAGTTTCACGTCGAGTGGATCGAGGACAAGTACGGCCCAATGCTCAGCGAGCTGACACGCAGAGTGATGGGCAGGCCCCTCAGAATCGCCTTCCGCTCTAGCAAGCTCCCCGCCGCAGCACTACCCCTGACCGAGCCCAGCTCCCCAGAAGCCCGCGCCAACACCGTACAGGCACCCTCCTCCACAACACCCTCCGGACGCACGTCCAGTGGGCTCAACGAACGGTACACGTTCGACCGCTTCGTCGTGGGCAGCAACAATCAGCTGGCCGCAGCCGCTTGTCGCGCGGTCGCCGAAAAGCCGGCTCGCATGTACAACCCTCTCTTCTTGTACGGAGGCGTGGGACTTGGCAAGACGCACCTCATGCATGCGATCGGGAACTCAATCCTCGAACAGGAAGGCGCCGGGCGGGTGGCCTACATCTCCTCGGAGCGGTTCACGAACCAACTCGTGACCTCGATCCAACAAGGATCGATGGGAGAATTTCGCAGACGCTACCGTCAGATGGATCTGTTGCTTGTGGACGACGTCCACTTCCTGGAGGGAAAGGAACGCACACAGGAGGAGTTCTTTCACACGTTCAACGCGCTCTACGACGCCCAGAAGCAGATCATCGTTACCAGTGACCGCCCTCCCAAAGAGCTACCTGGTCTCGAGGAACGGTTAGTGTCCAGGTTCGAGTGGGGCCTCGTAGCCGACATCAAACCTCCGGACTATGAGACTCGGGTCGCGATCCTGCGAAAAAAAGCGGCCGACGACCGGATCGTGCTTGATGACGAAGTGATCGACTACATCGCGCACTCCTGCACCGCCTCCGTTCGCGAACTCGAAGGTGCGGTCATCAAGCTGCTCGCGTTTTCTTCACTTACGAACCAGGAGATCACGATCTCTTTGGCTCGCACGGCTCTTTCCGGCGTGCTACGGACCGAGGATCGGAGAGATCGCCCTCGTCTGACTCCGGAGGTGATCCGTGACACGGTCGCTCGTCGGTGGAAGGTGCGTCCGGATGCTCTGGTGTCGAAGAGACGAACCAAAGACTTGACGGTACCACGGCAGGTCGCCATGTACCTCATCAAGGAGGTCCTGGATACGTCGTTGGTGCAGATCGGCGAGGTATTCGGAGGTCGTGATCATTCCACGGTAATTCACTCCATCCGGAAGATTAAGCAAGACATGGAGGTGGATTCTGAGTTCCGTCGCGAAGTGGAGGAGACGCAAGCCGAGCTACACCGCTCTGCTGCTCTCCACATTTGATGTGGAGCCACTGGGGAGAGATGAATGATTTCCCACACCGGTTCTGGATACCGGAAAGGGATGCTGGAAAATTGCCCACCTCTCCACGTCGAACCCACAATCGCTCAGACGCGGGGATGTCCAGTGAGGGCACAATCTCCCGCACCTACCCGGCGGGGTTTCCCACGAACACACATCCCCTTCTACTACTAGGTTGTTATTCTTTAAGGAAGGTCATAATAAATAACACTGTGGAAAGGTCTTGATTCCCCGCGTTTTGTGAGGCTCCATGAGATTCACGATCACCCGGCAGAACCTTCACAACGGTTTGGTTGCTGTATCAGCTAGCATCCCGTCGAAGACGACACTTCCGGTCCTTTCCAACATACTGTTCGCTACCGATGGGGACGGTGTTTGGATGAGTGGTACGGATCTGGATGTGGCTGTGAAGGTGCGTGTTCCCGCCGAGGTGGAGGAGTCGGGCAGCCTTACGGCTCCGGGAAGAAAATTGCAAGAGATCACTCGTGAGTTGCCGGATCAGCCGGTCAACGTAACCACGCACAGCGATCAGATCGAGCTCCGGTGCGGAAGAAGCCACTTCAAACTGAATGGGTTGCCGGCAGATGAATTTCCCACGCTTCCGTCTGTTGATTTCGATGAAGGGTGGACGGTCAAGGGAGGGGAACTCCAGCGCCTGATCCACCACACGTCCTTCGCTGTATCGACTGAGGAAAGCCGACCGATTCTGAATGGGGTCCTCTGGGAAATCGGAAAAAGCAAGATGCGCATGGTTGCAACCAATGGCCATCGCTTGGCACGTATGACTGTGCCGATAGAATCCGCGACCGCTACGAGTACCGACTTCATCGTGCCCCCAGCGGCACTGCAACAGGTGCAACGACTCTTCCGAGACGAGGACGACCTGTCGGTCTGTAGAAGCGGAAACCACCTGGGGTTCCGTTCAGGCGGAACCGAGGTCTACACCCGGCTCATCGACGGATCGTACCCGAACTACGAGCAGGTCATCCCGAAAGACAACGACAAATATGCCGTGGTGGAGAAGCGTACGTTGGAGTCGGCTGTGCGCCGTATGGCAGTAGTCGCCAGCGACCAGACTCACCGGATCAGAATGTCCTTCGAGGAAGGGAAGGTTCACCTCAACGTTCTGACACCCGACCTAGGCGAAGGACATGATGAGCTGGAATTGGAGTACCAAGGAGAGGAACTAGAGATCGGCTTTAACGCCAACTATCTGCTCGAGGTGCTTCGCTATATGCCGACCGAAGACATCAAACTCACGTTCCAGGCTCCAGAGAGGGCGGCGACGTTGGAGCCGGTCAGTGAGGGCGATGACAAGATAGATTACTTGTGCTTGGTGATGCCGCTCAGGTTGTTGGATTGAGCTGATTCCTGAGCTGCTTCGAGCAGTTCTCCGCCCGTGAAGAGGGCGAAAACAGGGATCCCTTCCGCTTCCATCACGGCCCCAGCACCCTCTTCGCGGTCCACCAGTGTCAAGACCGCAGCGACGGTCGCTCCATGGGCTCTCACCGCCGTGATAGCTTTCATCGTGCTTCCACCGCTGGTCATGGCATCCTCCACCACCAAGCAGCGTGCGTCCTCGGGAAGGCCCCCCTCTATGCGCTGTCCCAGCCCATACTCTTTCGCCTGTTTGCGGACGGAGAACGCATCCACTGGGTGGCCGTCGAGCCAGCTCTGATGAGCGATGGCGTAGGCCACTGGGTCGGCTCCCATGGTCAGCCCGCCCACGTGGGTGATCCCCAGCGACCGCTGGCCGACCAGCGTCCAGGCCAACTTTCCGACCAGAACTTGCCCCTCGGCACTCATGGTCGTCCGGCGGGCGTCGACGTAGTACATCGAACGCGCACCCCCGGCCAGGGTAAAATCCCCGAGCCTTACCGATCGCTCCACCAGGAGGGCCTTGAGTCGCGCGCGGTCGTCCATGGCTCTGAGACTCCCCAGTGCAGGAGACTCCGTCAAGAGGTCCCATGACCCGCTCCACTCCTAGCGCTTCCCCAAACAGCGGCTTGCTCCGCTCAGCTAGGGCCACTTGCCTACTGGTGGCGGTGGCCACCGGGATTTCCTGTGCCGACGATGGTACCCAGCCCGACGACCTCCGCTTTGGGCAGATTGGCCGGGTCCTGATCGAGGTGAGGGCGCCTCTGGGCACTGGGGTGGGGGAGCTTCAGCAGACTCTCTCGTGGAGGTCGGACGGGCCCTGGGAAAGCGCCGGAACAGAGTCCGGAGCCCATCGAAGTCCGGTAGCGGCCCCCGCTTCCTCGGATCCCGTTCCCGTGAGTGCCATGGCACAGGTGCTGATCATCGACGACCACGACTCCGTCCGGGAGGGGCTCGAGCTCCTCCTCCGGCGGCGTGGCCATCGTACGCTTTCAGCCGAGGGCGGTCAGAGCGGACTCGACCTGCTTGAGGAGGAAGGAGCGGACCTGGTCATCACCGACCTGCGCATGACGCACGTGGACGGGATGGAGGTGCTCCGCCGCGTCAAGGAAGGATCTCCGGGCACCGACGTGCTGGTCATGACCGCGTACGGAACGATTGAGACGGCCGTGGAGGCGATGAAGCTCGGTGCCACGGACTTCATCAGCAAGCCGTTTTCGTCTGAGGAGTTCGGCGTCAAGGTCGAGCGCATTCTCAAGGAGCACGAGGAACGCGAGCGCCTTCACAAAGAGAACGTCGCCCTGCGGGTGGAGAATGCCTGGCTCAAAGAGGACGTCCAGGTCCGCTACGGTGAGATGGTGGGTGAATCGACTGCGATGCAGGATGTCTTTCGTTGGGTCGGGCGGGTGGCTCGCAGTAATTCAACGGCGATGATCTACGGGGAGTCCGGTACCGGGAAAGAGCTGGTGGCGCGGGCCATCCATGCGGCTTCCACCCGCAAGGAAGGGCCGTTCATCCGCGTCAACTGCGGCGCGCTTTCTGAGGGACTCCTTGATTCAGAGCTTTTCGGCCACGAGAAAGGAGCGTTCACCGGAGCCGAGCGGCGGAGACGCGGGCGTTTCGAGCTGGCACACGGGGGCACGCTTTTTCTCGACGAGGTGGCCACCATTTCAGCGACCACTCAGGTCCGGCTCCTGCGCGTGGTCCAGGAGCGTGAGCTCGAGCGCGTGGGAGGGGAGGAGACGATTCCGGTCGACGTGCGGATCATCGCCGCAACCAATTCGTCCGCCGAGGACCTGCTCGCGGGTGGAGCATTCCGGGAAGATCTGTTCTACCGTCTGCACGTGATTCCGATGACGATCCCCCCGTTGCGCGAGCGGCGGGCCGACATCCCGGTTCTGGTGCACCATTTCATCACCAAGCTCCGCGACCGCACACGCTCTCCGGTGCGCGCGGTCGGTGAGGGTGCGTTGGATCTTCTCTCGGAGTACCACTGGCCCGGAAACGTGCGCGAGCTGGAAAACGTTGTGGAACAGGCGCTAGTGATAGCCGAAGGAGAGGTGCTACAGACGGCTGACCTGCCGCCTCTCGCCGGGAACGGAGATGGAAGACCTGCCACCTCTGGCCCGCTTCCCGTGGGAAAGATGGACCTGACCCAGGTGGTGGAGGGCGTAGAGGAGAAACTGCTGCGACAGGCGCTATCGCAGGCCCGTGGAGTGAAGGCGGAGGCGGCCAGATTGCTCGGGCGCAAGCCGAGCGCGCTCTATTACAAGCTCGAGAAATACGGGATCGAAGCGTGAACGGACGACGACGCCTGTTCGGTCGATCCCAGTGCTCCCGTGGATGGCTCGCTCTCGCCGCGGTAGCGACGGCGCTGACCTTTGCGGGACCTGGTGCGGCGCAGGAGAGCGCCGACCAAGTCGTCGATCGCGAGCTCGCCTACCGCTCGGCCGGGAGCCAGTACCAGGCGGCACTAGACGCATGGGGCGTCATTGAGAAGCAGTGGAATGACGCAGTCGAGGAACACGCTCAAGCGCGGCGAGCGGCGGACGATCAGCGCAAGGACGACGCCCTCGTCCGCGCGCTCGATCTGGCTCAAGAGCTAGACCGCCTGGAGCGGCGGGTTATATCACAGCGAGGAGTGTTGGACTTGGCCCGAGCCGGGTTGCTTGCTGCACTGGACGACCGGATCGAACGGCTGAGCGGTCAGCTCGGTGATAACCCAACCGCAGCCGAGCGTATTCGCCTGGTCGCCTCTATACGCGATCTGGAAAACGAGGCGATGGAACTTGAAGGGGCGGCGGCAGGACCGGCTGTTCAGCTCTAACTCGTGTACTACCCGTCTATCCAGTTCGATTCGCGAGATACCCCGCGAACCTTGGGCTACAAGGCAGAACTGCTCAGGTCCAAGGCAGAGCAGTCGGACTCGGCGATGGCCCACATCGACCGAGAGATAGAGCGTTTCGAGCGGCAGCTCCGTCGCAGTCGCAACGTGCAGTCTTTGGTGACCGGGGTCGAACGCTTCGGCGACATCCAGGTGCCAGTCGGAGCGCCGAATGGACGCACACCCCTTGGGCTTGCGCAGACACGCCCCGACTCGACCGGCGTAGCCCGTCCGGAGATGACACCCCAGCAGCTAATCCAGGAACTCCAGTTGCTCCGAGTTCAGGTGGAGGCGACGAAGCGGCAGTTTCTGGAGCGGGCCGGGGCGTTCGAGGTTCTTGTCCGGAGGCAGGGATGAGAGCGATGGCAGGGAGCGGCGTGAGTGCGAAATTTCTGCTGACCGCCACGGCAGTTGTCCTAGCTCTGGTCACCCCCGCATCGGGCCAGAAGCGCGTAAGGGAGCTTGAGGTGACCGGCGGTTTGTCGCTAGAGGCGTACCGTGGCAATCTAGCTGCGGCAACCTTATCGGCGGTGGACTCGACCGAGCGTGCTGCCGCTACCATCGGCGAGATCGGTGCCCGCGGCACGGTCGCGCTCCTCGAGTCCGACCGACGCTGGGCGTTCTTCTCGTTCGACGGTGGGCTACGGCAGTTCGCTGCCCAGGGCTTCGTAATACGGGACTACGCACCCCGTGAATGGGTAGGGCGGGGCGCGTTGTCCTTTTCACATCTCCTCGGTACCTGGGGTTCGGCCACCACCCAGTTGGGTTGGCGAGGTCGAACGATCAGTGATCGCCCGCCCACGCCGCTTTTCTTGCAATCCGGCTTCGGTATTGCGACCGCATCGCTGAGGCTCGAACTGAGCGAAATCGACCGCGTTCGATTCGACGTATTGGCCGATGCCGAGTGGGCCGATTACTCGGCGAACCGTATTGTGACCCGGCTCGACCTCCTGGACCGGCGAACCCAGGGCCTGGAAGTGGGCGCGACGTGAGGTGACGCCGCGACGGTACGCGTCTTCGGCTTGTTCCGTCGCAGCGAGTATCCGCACCAAGAGACCTTCGACCCCACTGATCCGACGCGTCAGGACCGCACGGTCCAGGTCGGCTTCAGCTGGGACATCGATGCGCCCGTTACCGCTGAGGTGGGTGTCCAGGCCACGGTCAATCGTTCCAATTCCCGCCGGCCTGAGTACGATGCTCTTTCGCTTCGCACCTTGGTATCGGTACCACTGCCACTGGACGTCGGGGGCACGCTCCTCGCGGTGATCACCGGCAAGAGCTACGTGAACGAGAGCGACTTCAAGGTGCTGGTGCCGGGCGAAGAGGCGGACAACGCCTCGGTCATCTACCTGGATCTGACTCGCCCGCTGGCGCCGGCTTTGGATGGCTCGGTGAGGCTAGGATGGACGCGAGCTGAGGCGGACGTGGGCGACGCGTATTTTCAGCGCTTCGGCATATCGATGCTGTTGCGGTACCGCTCGGGCGGATTCTAGCGTTCAGGTCCGTCCGGCGCGGGACGGGGCCCCGAGAGCCGGATCGCCCAGGCCAACCACTCTCCGTGGTGCGAGAGGCTCACGTCGGCAGGAGCCGCTCGGCCGTCGATCAGTGCCTCCGGTGGTACCCGTCCCTTGGGTCCCTCTCCGCATACAACCTCGATTCTGGCTTCGTCCACACTTAAAGCACGGGCCAGCGCAGCGCGGGCCGCCAACCGCACGAGTGCCGAGTTGCGAGAGTGCACCGGCGGCCGCTCGCGTTCACTCAGCTTCAACAGCAAGGTGTCCAACGGAGCGGTCGGTTCCGGATCGAGGTCCGCGGGAGCCCCCCAAGCCCATTCCAGTGACACGTCCGTGGCCACTCCGTTCCAAGCGAGAGCCGCGACCCGGCCGGGCATCTCGTGCCATCGGATGAACACCGAGATCCCTTCCCACTCCACGCTGCCCAGGCCACTCTTCGTCAGGGGGCCAGGGAGGTGCACGCGGAACGCTGTGTGCACGAAAGCCGGCGGCGCGCCGCGGACCTTCGAGACCACCTTGAAGGCCGCCTCTTTCGCGCTCCACAGGCGCCAGAGGGCTGCATCGGGATCAGGCGAGGCAGCCAACGCGCGCTGCTCCACGTCGCTGAGGACCCGAGAGAGGAAGCGAGCGTCACGCTCCTTGCCGACGCAGCGGCGGTCGCGCAGGTCCACCACATCCACGCCCACGAAGTGCCGTTGTTCCGTCTGGGTCATGGATCACCCCCCGTGGCGGACGGGGAGTGCTCGTCCGGACCGCTCTCCGTGCTCGCCCGCACGCGCCACAACATCGCCTCTCCTTCCACGCCCTGAAGAGGCGAGCGAAACGCCTCGACTACGACGTCCTCGCTGGCCAGAAGCGCGGCGACGCCCGGGTCCTTACGAACGCGGTCCGACATGATGACGTCGGCTCCCTCGGAGAGACCGGCCAGCCTAGCCGCTACGTTCACCGTCGAACCGAAGTAGTCGATCCGTTCGTTTAGCGTCACGGCTATGCAGGGGCCGGCATGGAGCGCGGCCTTCAATACGAGGGAGGGCACGTCAGAGCTCTGGCTCAGCGAACGGTGGGCTCTGAGCATCGCGCGCGGTCCACCCGCTGGTTCGCTAAACACTGCCATTACCGCGTCGCCAATGGTCTTGACCACGGAGCCGCGCTCCGGCTCGATGGCTTCGCGCAGGAGGCGGAAATGGTCCACGACCCGGTCGAAGGCGGGACCATCCCCCAAGCTCTTGTACATCGCCGTCGATCCCTTGAGATCAGTGAACAACACGGTCAGCGTGCCTACCGCGCCCCCCCGACCAGCGGCGAGCACTTCGCGGCTGAAGAGATCGCGGAATTCCTGGAGCACAAGCACCTCAGCTGCGGTCGCTGAATCCTGTCCCCATCCGCTGAGTTCAAGGAGGACCAACTGTTCCGTGTCCGTCTGATTGGCCAGGTTGACCCGGGCGCTCAGACCGACGACGGCCGGGGACGCGCGTAGGGCTCCATTTGCTTCGACCGCCACTGAGAGGACCCCGCCAGCGTCTCCGACCACATCGAAAAACGCGCCATCCTTCCCGCTCAGTGTCCGCGCCTGGTAGCGCCCCGGGGCGAGGAGGGGAGTGAGCTCGTGCACCTCTCCCGGCGCTAGCAGCTGCTGGACGAACACGTGGGGCGTGGTGCGGGGACCCGCCACGCAAAATTCGCCTGATTGAAGCTCGCGAATCCGTGCGGCGGGAACGAACGCGAGTTCGACCCCCCGTTCGAGATCCGACTCGAAATCGATCATGCAGCTATCGCAGTGCACCTTCCCGGCGGGGAGCCGCTGCAGCGCATCCGTTCCTTCGTCGGCGCCATGGCAGAGAGGGCAGATCACGTCCCAGTGCAGGTCGAGAATCCCCTCGAGAGCGGTGTGCAGGAGCAGCTTGAGCGTCGCCCGCCGATCCGTCCGCCATTCGTCTGCAAGCGCGTAGGGCAGGATGCGGGTGAGATCGAGGTCGTGGCCCTCCTCGAGCAGCCGTGCAAGCCGCTCCCTCAACCCCCGGCCGTGGCCGAGCTCCCCGAGGCGAGTTATCAGGGCTCGCAGGCGGGAGGCAGCCTCAGGGGAAAGCGTGCTGGAAGCCCCAACGGACGGGGTGGAGGGGAGCCCCTGGTCATCCCCGACCTCCGCATGGGACTGACTTGCCCCCTTCGCATAGAGTTCGAAGACGCGCCCGAAGGACCGGCGGCCCAGGAACCCTATCTGGAGTCGCGCGCTCGCGGCGCCGATGATTCCCCGAGGCCAGACCTGAACCCGGTAGGTCAGAAGGGTCCGGGCGGTCGCCAACGCTTCCAACTCTACCTGGACCGTCATCTCTCGGAGCGGGCCTCGCCCATAGCGCCTCACGACGCCGAACCGACTCGGGGCCACCCACTCGAAGGGGCTCTCCTCCCATTCAATGGGCACCCCTGCCAGCCGCATCTTGAGCCGGTGGCGACCTGGCCCCAGCGCCTCGCCCGGCGCGCGGGCATCGGTGAGCATGGGCAGTCCGGTGTCCCTATTGAAGCGGTCGGTGTCTGCGACCAGCGGCCACAGTTCGATCGGGGAAGCCCCCAGCTCCCACTTCCACACATAGCTCACGGGCCGGGAAAAAAATGTCATGGGTGGAGCTTCGCCACGGGGTCCCCGAGTGCGGCTCTCACCTCGGTAGGGATTCTTGCAGGCTTGCGGTCGGGCCCGACCCAGACGGCTCGCACGCGCGCTTCGGCGGACGCTAGGTCTGGAGTTCGCGCCGCGGCCGCCACCTGGTGGAACGTCATCGACGTGCGTCCCAACTCGGCGACTCTGGTGCGCACGACCAGCTCGTCGCCCAGGTGCGCCTCTTTCATAAACTCAACTTCTAGCTTCACGACGTACACGCCCCATCCGCGCGCCTGGATCTCGGGCGCGGGGAAGCCGCCCTGCTCGAAGGCGTCGAAACGGGCCTGCTCGAACCAGCTCAGGAACACCGTGTGGTTCAGGTGCTGGAAGCCGTCCAGCTCATAGCTCCGCACCCGGAACCGGCTCTCGCAAACGTGCGTGACGGTTGGCATCTCCCCAAGTTGCGTCCTCGGTC